>Ga0222718_10003871_pt1 | contig 12650 bp, 9 predicted proteins | sample C33_27DmetaG_FD_165045 | JGI IMG/M metagenome (GOLD analysis project Ga0222718, IMG submission 165045) | Estuarine water microbial communities from San Francisco Bay, California, United States - C33_27D | ecosystem: Environmental > Aquatic > Marine > Unclassified | place: USA: California... | reverse complement strand
TTACCTGAGTTATGACGAACCAAATGCAGAAGAAAATTATTATGATATAAAACAAAAAATTCCCTGGGCAAAACGTATACACGGAGTAGAAGGATCTGATGCCGCACATAAAGCCTGTGCAGACATAGCAGAAACAGAAAGATTTATTACCGTAGACGGAGACAACAAGATTAGCGAAAACTTCATAAACGAAGAAGTTAGTTTTTCAGATGATGTAGATATAGAACGTTGTGTAGTAAGTTGGAGTGCTTACAATATGATAAACGGACTTACCTACGGTAATGGCGGAATAAAATGCTGGCCAACCGAGCTTGTAAAAACAATGCGTACACACGAAAATGCTGATCCCAATAATACTGCCGCAGGAATTGATTTTTGTTGGGATTTAGAATATCTACAGATCAACAGAGTGTATAGTTATGTATATAACAATTTTACTCCTCAGCAAGCCTGGAGGGCAGGATTTCGAGAAGGGGTTAAGATGAGTTTATTAGAAGGCTTAAAACCTTCAGTAGAGACTTTTTGTAAACAAGTGCCAAAGAAAAATCTCGACCGACTAAAAATTTGGCAAACTGTAGGAGCAGATATAAAAAATGGAACTTGGGCAATCTATGGAGCCAGAGAAGGCTGTTATAAAACTATGTGTACAGATTGGGATTATGTAAATGTACGGAATTTTGAATATTTAAACAACCTATGGAAAACAGAATATAGTCAAATACAAGAAGACAAACTCGACTACGAAATTATGGGTTTAGGATACACACTAAATCATGAATTAGATTTACAAATTCCTGTAGATTATTATAAAACAGAACAAAGCAAATTTTTTAAATCTGTATATATTCCTGCTAGTCGCACACCAAAAGAAGTTGATGCTATGCCAGAAACAGCAGAATATGATATTGTAATGATATCTTACAATGAACCAAATGCTGAAAAAAATTATAATCAATTAGTTGAAAGATTTCCACGTGCTAAAAGAATACACGGAGTCAAAGGAATACCAGCTGCTCATAAAGAAGCAGCAAAACTTTGTAGTACAGATTTAATTTGGATAGTAGATGGTGATGCTGAAATTGCAGATGATTTTAACTTTGATTACAGATCACCGGACAATGAAAAACATTTTGTAAAAGTTTGGAGAAGTATAAATCCTATAAATGGATTACAATACGGCTACGGCGGAGTGAAACTTTTTCCAAGACAAGCAACACTAGACATGGATATAACAAAACCTGATATGACTACAAGTATTAGTAGACATTTTAAACCAATGAAAAGTGTAAGCAATATTACTGCATTCAACACAGATGCATTTAGTGCTTGGAAAAGCGGATTCAGAGAATGTTGTAAACTGGCTAGTAGTATAATAGATAGACAAAAACAAAACGAAACTGATGAAAGACTTAATGTATGGTGCAAAGATGCAGACGAATCTATACCTTTTGCAAAATATGCAGTTGATGGTGCAAGAGCTGGAAGAGAATATGGAACAACTAATAAGGGAAAAATAGAAGAATTAAATTTAATAAATGATTTTGATTGGCTACAAGCAAAATATAACAGTACATATGGAATTAAAAGTATAGAAACTGTAGATCTAGAATCAAATGATATTACAGATTTATTAGATAGATTTGAATTACTGTATGGTAATGATATTGAAAACATCAGAAGATTTTACAACGACAAAGACATATCAAGTGTATTTAAATTAACTGACAATGAAGATCTTCGCAAGGCAGTGCTCGAGAAAAATTTGTACAGTCTAGGTAGATTGATGCCTGAACTATCAGACGAATTCAAATTATTAAATGATGATAGTCATAGTTTGTGGCGTATATTAGAAAAATATACCAAAAGTAAACTAGTTCAACCTTTGAAAAAATTATATTCACAAGATATTAATTTTGATAAAGATTGTGTCAGCAGAGGACAAATAAAAAGCAAACTTTGGTTAGTAAAAGAATTAAAAAATCTAAATCTAGAACTTGGAAATATATTTGTGTGTGCAGGTTGGTATGCTACAATAATACCTTTGTTACAGGAACACAACATACAGTTTAACAAAGTTCGTAGTTTTGATTTAGATCCCAGTGTTTGGAAAATTGCTGAAATATTCAACAAAGATCTACTGGTTGACGGATGGAGATTCAAAGCACAAACACTTGATATACACAAAATTTCTTATGATGAATTTGAATATGAAACTATAAAAAGCAATGGAGATGTAGAAATATGCAAAGACAGTGCTAATTCTATTATAAACACAAGTTGCGAACATATAGAAAACTTTTCAGAATGGTATGCTAAAATACCTACAGGTAAACTTATATGTTTACAGAGCAATGATTATGTTGCTATTGATGAACATGTTAATTGTGTAAAAGATAGTCTACATTTTGCAGAAATGGCTCCTCTAAGTAAAGTATTGTTTACAGGAGAACTACCATTAGAAAAATATACGAGGTATATGAGAATTGGAATTAGATAATCTAACTGTTCGAGAATTACAAACTGAAAGTGCAAGAGCGTTAAGTACTATGGAGGCTACGAACAATAACATTTATCAGTTTAACAAAGAAGCACATCATAATAGTCACAATTGGTACAAAGTTGTTATACAATGGTATATAGACAAATATGGTGATTTGCCCAGTCGTACAGGACCTGGTAAAGATATAAAGTTGGTATTAGATGTATAAACTTGAAGATATAAGAACAATTCATTTAGAAGTTACACAAAACTGCCAGGCGGCATGTCCTATGTGTGATCGTAACATGAATGGTGAAGGAATTAATCCGCATATTAACCTAGACGAATTGTACTATAAAGACTGCGTAGAGATGTTTCCTGCTTCCTTTATAAAACAATTGAACACAATGTACATGTGTGGTAATTTGGGTGATCCTATTATTGCTAAAGACACACTTGAAATATTCAAGTACTTTAGAGAACATAATTCTAACATGTGGTTAAGCATGAATACAAATGGAGGAGCTAAAGATGAAGCGTGGTGGAGAGAACTTGCACTGGTATACGGACGTATGGGTGCTGTTATTTTTAGCGTGGATGGTCTTGAGGATACTAATCACATTTACAGACAAGGTGTAGTTTGGAAAAATGTCGAGCGTAATATGCGAGCATTTATCGATGCTGGCGGAAGAGCACGTTGGGACTTTTTAATTTTTGAACACAATCAACATCAAGTTGAAGAAGCTGAAGCACTTGCAAAAGAATGGGGTGTTGAAAAATTTATAAAAAAGAAAACAGGAAGATTTATAGATGCAAATGCTAACAAAAAAGAAAAACATCAAGCCAAAGACCGTAAAGGCAAAGATACAGCAGAGCTCAAGAAGCCAGAAGAAAAATATCAAAACAAAGCTCTTACCAAGCAAGAAACAATATTAAAAAAATATGGCAGTATGGATGCTTACTATGATGCAACTCCTGTAATTTGTAAAGTAAAAAAAGAAGGTAGCCTCTTTATTACAGCAGAAGGACTAGCATTACCTTGTTGTTGGACTGCCGGACGCATGTACAAGTGGTGGCAAGAAAATCCCTATGAAGAACAAATATGGACACAGATTGACATTGCGGGAGGCAAGGATGCTATAAGTGTAAAAAAACAAGGACTAGAGAAAGTTTTTGAAACCGGCATATTTGACACTATTGAAAAATCTTGGGAATTAGAAAGTTGTAGTTTAGGCAAGTTAAAAGTATGTGCTACAAAATGCGGTGCAGAATTTGATCCTTTTACAGAGCAGTTTAAATAATGTATTACAAAGACCCTACACAAATACAAACACTGCAATTAGATCATACTAGTAGATGTAATTTAGGCTGTCCACAATGTGCAAGAATGTGGGATAATGGGAAAAGTGTTAACCCTGCAATGCCTATTGCAGATCTAACTTTAGATGACTATAAAATATTACTAGAACCATTCGAAGACAATAAAGTTGAAATTTTTCATTGCGGTAATTTTGGAGATGTAATTGCCAGTCCTACATTTGACGAAACATACGATTATAGTGTACAACGTGCTAGTAGAGTAAAAATTGCTACTAACGGAAGTGCAAGAAAACCAGAATGGTGGAAACATTTAGCTCAAAAAGGTGGCAAGAAAAACTTAATAATTTTTGCATTTGACGGACTAGAAGATACGAATCATATATACCGTGTTGGTGCTAACTGGAAAAAAGCAATAGAAAATGCACAAGCATATATTGATGCAGGTGGCCGAGCAGAATGGAATTTTATCGAATTTAAACATAACTATCATCAAATAGAAGAAGCGAGAAAAATAGCAAAAGATATGGGCTTTGCAAGATTTAGTGTAAAGTATACAGCCAGATTTGCAGAGCAAGAATCAGTGAAAGTTATTACAAAAAAAGGTAAAGTTATTGAAGATAGAGTTGAAACAAACAAAAACCAAAAAGCAATGAATATGGTAAAAAATGAATATAAATCGTTTGACGAATATACAAGAAAAACGGATATTAAATGTAAGTTTAAAAGAACTAATCATTTTTTTATTGACATGGAAATGAGAGCTTGGCCCTGCTGTTGGTTTGGTGCTCCAACATATTTTGCACATAAAAATCTACAAACAGATGATTTTCAATATCTTTTTAGATTATACGGAGAAAACTTTAACGATATGCGTAAGCACGGATGGGAAGTACTGAAGCACGAATTCTTTGCAGAATATTTAGAACGATCGTGGAATAATCCAACCGATAAATTTAAACGCATATATACTTGTGGAAGAACTTGCGGCAATAAATTCCAATTTAGTAGTGGCTATGGTGCAAATTTTAATCCAACGGATTTTAAAAATGATAGATTCACGTGAAGAAATTAAATTCGAATTACCTGCCAATCCTGCAGAAGCAATAGATAATGATAATAAAACTTTTATGATTATTTGGAGTTGGGGTTTACGATGTAATTATGATTGTAGTTATTGTAGTCCTGAAAGACATAATGCATATAGTCCTCATACTGAAAAAGAAAATTTACTAAAGGCAGTAAAATTTTTAAAAGAATATAAGGCAAAATTATCTAATTTTATAGATCATAAAAATTGGTTTATAAGTATAACAGGTGGAGAACCAACAGCCAATCCACACTTCATTGACACAGTCAAAGAACTTAGAATGCAAGCACCTGGATTTAAGTTAGATGTTACTACTAATGGTAGCTTTAACAATAAGATTAGGGACACAATCACAGAAAATTTTGATCACATAACTATATCATATCATGCCGAAGCAGACCAAAAATTAAAATCGAAAGTTTTAGAAAATATTAGACATTTTAAAAATAACGGACCTAAGATAAAAGTTAATTTAATGATGCATGCATATGAATATTGGGATGAATGTGTAGAATTAGCCAATATTTTTATAGAAGAAAAAATAAATTTTGTGCCGAGAATTATTGGTGAAAGCATGGAAAAAAATAGATTTAATCATCAGTATTCAGAACTACAACAAAAATGGATGAAAGATTTTTGGAAAGTCGATAGTAATAAAAACATAAACGATAAACCTACTGAAGTACAAAAATCAGACGCAACAAAAGCAAAAGAAATAAAAGAAGACAATAAAAAACGTAAACCTGAAAATGCTGCAGGATTAGCAAAAGCAAATCTTGGAAGATATTGCTGTGGAAAATTAGACATGTGTAGTTTTGGCAAAGAAACAAAAAAATGGGAAACAACAAAATTAATTAATCATACAAAATTTCAAACATGGCATTGTCTAATTAATTTTTATTTTTTATATATTGATCAAGAAGCAGACCAAGTTTGGCATCATCAAACTTGTAAAGCAAATTGGGATCCAAATAGAGAATTTTTTAGAGATCCAAATAAATCAGGTAAAGATATACAATCTCCTATAGGAAAAATAAGTGATTACAAACAAATTTTAAAAGATTTAGATGAACGTACAAAAGGCGGATTTATACCTATGATACAATGTCCCCGAACTAGTTGTGGATGCGGGGTATGTGTCCCTAAAGCAAAAGATGCTGGCATTGCAGATATGTTATTTAAAAAACATATTAAAGGTTTACAACCAGCCTGGAAGAATAAATTAGAAGAAGAAAATAAGTAGTTTTATGACAGATAGCAAGTATCCTTCTGACACATTTTGTATTCTACCATGGGTGCATTTAAGCACAAGACCGGATGGGAGTATGAGAGTATGCTGTACTGCAAACGCTAGTAGTGTAGGCCCAACAAATGATAAAAAGCATGGCGGACAAGTTGGTATACTGAAAACTGATGATGGCAAACCAAACAACCTTAATGTCAGTGATTTTGAAACAGCATGGAACAGTGAATACATGAAAAATGTAAGACTCCAAATGTTAAATGGAGAAATGCCACCTAGTTGTTTAAAATGTTATAAAGAAGAAGCTGCTGGACATAAGAGTAAACGTCAATGGGAAACCAAATACTGGGAAAAGCGTGTAAATCTAGATAAAATTCTACAGGAAACAAATGAAGATGGGAGTGTTCCTCCTAATCTAGCATACATAGATTTGCGCTTTGGAACTAAGTGTCAACTTGCGTGTGTAATGTGTAGTCCGCATGACAGTAGCGGATGGATTAAAGACTATAAGGCAATTTTTCCTGCTGTAAAAAATGAATCTCTAAAAGAGATTATGCAGTGGAAAGATAAAGGATCTACAAACGGTAGTAGTTATAATTGGCACAAACAAAATCCTACATTTTGGAAACAGTTTTATGAACAAATGCCAAGTATGCAACAGATTTATTTTGCAGGCGGCGAAAGTCTTATTATCGAAGAACACTATGAAATACTTGAACATGCAATCAAGATGGGATATGCAAAAGATCTAGAACTGCGTTATAATTCAAATGGTGTAGAATGGCGTGAAGATTTATTTGAACTATGGAGTCATTTTAAATTGGTAAGGTTCCATTACAGTATTGACAGTATAAAAGAAATGAATTCGTATATACGTTACCCTAGCGATTGGGATAATCAAGTAAAAACATTTCATAGACTAGATACAGAAACTACAGATAATGTTGAAGTAACTATCGCGTGTGCAGTACAGGCATTGAACATATATTATTTGCCTGATTTAATACAATGGAAATTAGAACAAGGATTTAAAAAAGTAAACATGTGGCCATTTGGTGCTGGCGGTATCAGTCAACATTTTGTATACTGGCCAGGACATCTTAATGTAAAAGTTTTACCTAAATTGTTCAAAAAAGAATGCCACCGCAAGTATGAAGCATGGTACCCTTGGTGGGAAAAGAATTGGGAACTAGGTATACCTAGTTGGCACAAAGGAAAAGTTAACTATGAAACTTGGCGTAGTGCAGAGTATGGCATCAAACGGTTAGAAGGTATACTTAACTTCATGGATAGTGAAGACTGGAGTGTACGACTACCTGAAATGAAAGAATTTTTACAACTGTGTGACAAGCAACGTGGCATAAAATTTGAAAATACATTTCCTGAAATGAAGGATATATTTGATGAGCAATAAAGCCTGGTGTCCACTTCCTTGGATGAGCGTTAACGTAAGGAATAACGGTGACCTTAGAGTATGTTGTAATGCAAATGTAGGTTTTGACCAAGGCCTTATAAAAAAAGAAGATGGAACAATTTACAATTTAGGTACAGATGGAATTAATGATTTTAGAAATGCAGACTTGATGAAAGATATTCGTAAAAGTATGCTTGAAGGAAAATTCCATCCCAGTTGTATAAGATGCCAAAGAGAAACAGATGCAGGCATGGAAAGTCGTGCAACATGGGAAAGATCAATTTGGAAACACTTTATCGACGAAGACAAAGCTAGAGAAATTACTGCTGATGACGGATCTATTGACGTAGAAAGTAATCCTTTAAAATACACAGACTTAAGATTTGGCAATTTATGCAATCTAAAATGTAGAATGTGCGGACCTACGGATAGTAATCAATGGTATGACGATCAAGCAAAAATTTGGAATGTAACTAGTTACAAAGATGCAGAAAAAGTTATTCCTTTAGTAAAAAATAGTAAAGGAAAATTTACTGCTGATACTAAAATATATGATTGGTATAACAATCCTAAGTTTTGGAAAGATCTAGAAGACGCTATTCCATTTCTCGAAAGATTATACATTGTTGGAGGCGAGCCGTTATTAATTGATCAACACTACGAATTTTTACAAAAGTGTATAGATGCAGGCAGAGCTAAAAATATTGTTGTTGAGTATAACAGCAATATAACAAATATTCCACAAAGAGCTTGGAACATTTGGGAGCATTTCAAAAGAATACAAATAGGTATGAGTGTTGATGCTGTAGGACCTATAAACGATTATATACGTAATCCAAGCAAGTTTTGGAAAATTGCAGAAAATATGCACAAGTTAGATACTGCACCTGGTAATTTTAAAATTTGGTGGGCAGCAACTATACAAGCATATAATCTTTACAATTTACCTGAAATGATGCTTTGGAAAATTGAACAAAATTTTCAAAGAATAAACAAGCGTATTGATTATAAACCTGTGATAAGCCCTCATCCGTTGCATAATCCAGACTTTTTAAATGTAAAAATATTTCCTAAAGAAAGTAAACAATGGATAGAAAACTATTTTCAAGAACAAAAAATTATTGCAAAAGAAAAAATTTATAAATTTAATTTTTTAACACAAGAAGATGCAGATGCAAATTATAAATATTTTTGTAAAATTTTAGATCAATATACCAAATACATGTGGGCCGAAGATTATAGCCATAGGATAGAAAAGTTTTGGCACTATACAAATAGTTTAGATAAACTGCGTAATGAAAGTTTAGAAGATGTTTGTCCTACAACATTTAATCTTTTACATGGTGAAAAATATCGTGGAATTGCGGATAGCTCTTAAAGAAGTCTTGTCCGCGATATTTGTCTGTTCCTTCAATATATGTTTTAAGACTACTAAGTAAGTGACTATCGTCTTTACTGTTCATAAAATTTTTAATATACTCTAAGCCATCATTAATTTTTTTAACATTACAAGTTGATTGATAATCTTCAAACTTTTTGGTAATTCTTTCTTTTATGTGTTGCGGTAAAGCAGTTACACATAAATTTTCTGGATAAGTTAAATGTGTAGGATTCATACCCTTCCACGGACCTGGGTCGTTATCATACCACCACTGCATACTTTCAGGCATGTACCAAATATTTAATATACTAATTGTGCTTCTAAGAAATACTTGAAATCCGTGTGTCTGCTTCAATTCTAAAAACTTTTTTGTTACTGTTTCTGTAGTGTGATAATCAGCAGGCCAACGTATATATTCGCTTTCTTGTTTATTTGCACTATCAAAACTCAAGGCAAATTCAACTTTTTTAAACTTACTCCATTTTTCTATCCATTTATCTTTTGGCATTATTGTGCAGTTTGTGCTATAATTTAATAATATTTCTGAGCAATCTCTTTCTGCTAGTAGTTTATCTACAAGCAACCATTGATCTTTTGTCATTAGTGGTTCGCCACCTGTAAATTTAATATGTACTAAATCGTTTATAAAAGGATATATGTTTGCAATATCGCTCTTGCTTTTTTCTATGTCATTCCAAGTTTTGCCATATATTGCTTGTTCTTCCTTAAACCATTTCCATGAGTACCTGCTGTCACACATTCTACATGCTAAATTACAGTCATTACTGATTGCAAGTTCTACCCAACCTAGTTTAGGATTATCTATATCAACTAATTTATCAATAGGAAGATCTTTGTTATCATGATAACGTTCTCTTAAACTGCGCTTGCCCGAATCTTCTTCTTGATAACAACGAATGCACCCGTCGATTTTTTCGCCACGTAACATTTTATTGCGGATATCGTTCATCCATTCTCCGTAAAAAACGTCACTAAGTGTTTTTTCATTTAAGTTATTTTCATTAGGTCTATATTTTTCTGCAAATCTACAGCAAGGTTTAACCCTACCTGTAGGATCAATAAACTGATGATCCCACGCCATACTGCAAAATGTTTTACTAGGTATTTTCATTATACAAATCCTAAAGCATTAATACTTAACTTAAATCTATCTGTATCTGAATTAGGTGTAGCTCTGTGGATTACGTCTGAACTAAAAGTTATTAATTTGTTTTTCTTCCATTTGTAAGTTGTAAAATTATTAATTTTTTCAAGTATATTTTCGGTTATAAATTTTTTAGTATCTACATTTTGAAATCTATTACCCATAATAACAATTTTTTTGTTATAGGTTAGATTTGTAAATTGTGTTCCTGCGTTGTCATACCATTCAAGAGGTATAATAAATCCTTTTTTACACTGTAAATTATGTTCTTTATCAAAGTTGTAATCATTATGCCAACCTACAGGATCATAAAACTTACCTATTTCTATAGTCCATTTATAATTTTTAAAATTAGGATAGGTTTCACAAATATTTTCTAGAATTTGTTCTTGAAAATCTTTAGGAAGAACAAAAAAAGTATTTCTCTTCCTAATTTTTTTAGGTAAATCTTCATAGGCTAAACAAACATCACGTAGTTCATCTTTAAGAGTAAAATCTATCACACTGTGTTTTAATTCAAGCAAAACATTATACCTTTTTTTCTAGATTGACTAAGTGTAGCACTATGTAAATATTTTGTATGAAATAAAAATATATCTCCTATCTCCCACTCATAGCTATGTTTTATACTAAATCCTTTATAAAATTCTTTATAATAGTGCCAATGTCCTCTCCAGTATTTAACACCATCTTGTTCTGATATTTTATAACCTGGAGACCATCCTTGTATAGTGCTAGGATCTCTTACTCCTTTGTTAAAGAATGGCTTGTAATCTTCTGGTTTTTCTTCTGGTACAAGTTCTATATTAGTGTCGGTAATTTGATCGTAAATTAGTGTGTAAGCACTACCATCTATAAACTCCAAAGGTATAATACCTTGCATAGTTAATTTGACTGTGTCAGAATGCATGCCGTATGGTTTAACAATATCATAAAAATTCACAGTGTGAATATTTTTATCAGGATACCAAGAATGTATTTTTTCCATTATACGTTGTTTAACTTGCTTTTCTAATTCTCCTTTTGGCACATATAATTTATTATTACCTACTCTGCCTCGTGGATCCTCAATGCTGTTCATAGCATTTTTAAACCACAATATATCTTGTGCTGATAATATTCCTTCTAAAGTTAGTATATCATTCATGTTAAACACTAGGACCCATGGCCCCACCTTCATTATAATGATCATATATATGATTTATTTTTTGCTTTTGTTTTGTAATTTTTTCTAGTTCATTTAGCAAATGTTCAGTTGCTTTTTCAACTACTGGATATCCTAGTTCTAAACATTTTTCTTTTAATCTCAGCCATCTACGGATACGTACTTCTCTAGTATTATCTTTGTATACCCAGTGTTTGTTTTCATCCCAAGTTATTCCCATTTTATCCATATTCCAATACAAAGGACTACCCGGAACAATATCTAAGGTAGGTCCTAGAGCTACACTCCGCACTAACCCTTTTTTGTTAATCCAATTGTATTCGTCTAGCATATCTAATGTTTTTTGGAATTCTTCTTCAGTTTCGGTTGGATAACCTACAAGTAATAACCAAGCCATTTCTATGTTATATTTTTCACACATACGGAACGTGAAATCCATCGCATCATCGTCGAACATTTTTTTCATATCGTTGCGAACAATTTCACTGCCGCTTTCTACCCCAATACTTACAAAACGTAGTCCTGCTTTATTCATTAATTCGTATACTTCTTCAGGCATCTGATGTTGGGGTCTTGCAATAAATTGTCCCTGCCATCTTACAGGTTTCATTTTTCCTTGCTTTTCATAATCTATTAAAGTGTTACAAATATCTTTCAATTGTTTTACACTACCATTTAACAAACTATCTGTAAATAAAAATCTTTTACTTCCATATTTTTGATTTTGTTCACACATTTCGTCAGCAACACTGGTACCACTTCTAAATCTAAATTTTGGCCAAATACTTTGTATATCACAAAAACTGCATTTTCTAACACAACCTCGTGATCCAGTTATATAAACAAATTCTGTACCCATTTTAGATTCATCTTTTATTCTAGGATCACTCCAGGTAGTAGGATATTTGTCCATATGAAAGTCACTGTAATCTGGTATAGGTATTGTATCTAAATCGTCTATTTGTTCTGGCAGATTACCATTTATTCCTGGAGCTGAAAAATTATCTTTTAGGATTTGTAGTATTGCTTCTTCGCCTTCTCCAACTACATAGGCATCAACTAGCTTGTTTTTATAAAGATATTTTCCAGTATGTTCTGCAAATGGTCCACCTGCTACTAGTTTTATATTTGGAAATTGTTCACGCAAAAGTTTACATATTGCAATGCTAATCCATTTACTTCGTTGACTGAATATTGTCATGCCTATCCATTTAGGATTTTTTTCTTTAATTACATCTATCCATCTTTGTGTATGCGGTACAATGTGTTCTTTCCAAAATTCTGCAAATTTATCATCATATCTAAATGTTAAATCTGTATCAAACCAAACATTTCCATGTTTCTTTGTGTCTATGTTTAACCACAAGTCTAAATTAAGGTCATAACAGAAAGCACT
>Ga0222718_10003866_pt1 | contig 12662 bp, 9 predicted proteins | sample C33_27DmetaG_FD_165045 | JGI IMG/M metagenome (GOLD analysis project Ga0222718, IMG submission 165045) | Estuarine water microbial communities from San Francisco Bay, California, United States - C33_27D | ecosystem: Environmental > Aquatic > Marine > Unclassified | place: USA: California... | reverse complement strand
ATGGTGGTTCTGACAATTATGCTTTAGAAATACCAAATGGTTTTACCGGAACATTTACATTACCGTCGCCCAGATTTAATGATTATCCCACAGGTGGTAATGCCACAGCAAATGCTATGATATACAACAACAGTGGTGGAGCAGTTACTTTAAATATTGATGGAGCTCTTGTAGACGGAGCAGTGGGCACAATCACCTGGGACGATGGAGCAGGAGCAAGTACCACTATAAATCAGGTTGTCACAAACTTTGTAGAGGTTATTGACGTAGGTGCTACAGCAATTGCAAACGCTGTGGTGGCTGTATATGACAGTGCTGATGATTCAGAAGTATTTAATGGATTATCAAATGTAAACGGGCAAGTGGAATTTACATCTGATCCTGGAATAGATATCTATGTGAGGGTCAGAAAAAGCACCACAGGAAGCACCAGATATATACCAGTGGAAACTGTGGGAGCAACAGGAACAAATGGAACAAGTATCACAGTTACTTTGATCGTTGATACTATAGTGAGTGCTTAATGGCTAATGTAAGTATTTTAGGCGGAAATGTCACAATATATTTTCCTGGAGATTTGTCAGGGGACAAACAACTAAATTGGACAGGCAGTACCTCTACATCAGTTACTCATACTGTAAATGAATTATATTCAGCAATACAAGACGTTTTTGATAATGATACAGCAGGTGTGGGTAATTATGTAAATGTGGGGGTTCCCATGTTGGCAGTTTCTCCATCAGTATACAGAATAGGTGTTATAGAATCCAACGACCCAGAGCCCTGGTTTATCACACAAGAACTTACAGAACATTTAACTGGTGGAAGTATTAAAACGGTTGGTTGGGATCGTGTGGTGGGAACTAAGACTGGCATAGTCAGAGTATTAGCAGACACAAATAATGAAACATTTATAACCACAGCAGATATTGGTGATACCATAACTCATCCTGACGGTGACTCTGGAACATTATTGGATGTACAGCCTGATTATGCCGGTAACAAAAGTTTTTTATATATAAGACCAGACAGTAGTGCCAGCACAGATAATTTTGATGGCACTACCGGTAATGTTACCTGTAGCACCAGTGGTAATACCGCTCCAGTAGAAGCCTCCTGGACTCATGCCTGGTTTGGTGCTAGAAGCCAGGGTCACACAGGTAACGAATTATGGGCCAATATCAAACACTTGGGTGATGTTGGTTCTCAAGCAATTTCAAGATTGTATCAATATGCTCATCGGCCCACAGGAAATACTGTGAAAATAGCATTTAAACAATCATGGTGGCCACAAGGAACATTTGATCGACTTTTTAAAATGACAGACGCGACTGCTGATGACGCCGATCCATTTATTGATGACGGTTGGATGACGTTTAAATTTGTGCCTTCTTCAGGAGCCACAACATTTGAAAAACCAGATTTTTCAACATTCCAGGTAACTGGTGAAGGAACATTCAACGCTATTTTAAACAATTTACCTGACACAGCATTGACCAATCAGTCCGAAGCATCAGGTGGTATTGTTATTGAGGTTGCTGGTCCATATTCAGTCGACGTAGATCCAGATATTGGATCACCAAATGAAAATTATAGCATTAAAATAGATGTTAATAACAGGCCTTTTGCTAATGTGTATAATTATTTCCATGCATTAACACAGAGCAATAACAGTGTATTCGTTGGAACTGCTCTTAACGGTGTAAGTAATCAGGAATTTAAAGGAACAGACCATCAAATAGATTATGCTACAGAATCTGGTACTGTGAGTATAGGCGACAGGGTGTATGATGAAACTTCTGATGCCAGAGGTTGGGTAGTCACTAAGACAGCAGGAAATGTAATACTATGTAATAGTTTTGGTACTTTTACAGCAGGTGGTAACTTAGTTGGACCCAGTGGTAATTTAACAAGTATTAGTAATATTGAATCTTTCGCTCCAAAAGTGTCTGCTCCGTTTGGATTACTTGCTGGTGATAGAATGTTTGGTACTAGAGGAGTGTATTTTGCCAATGAGTTGGCATCCGAAAGTAATAGTTATGAAACCATTGATAATGAAGGAAATCAGATTGCTGAAGAAATTCAGGTAACCTACAATGTTACAAATATAATAGCAAATACTGAAATCAGGTTGTTTACAACAGACTTATCAACTGAACTGGGAGGGCATAATGATATAGGTGGACCCAGCGACCCCAATCAGGATGCAAATGTCACTTATTCAGGACCTGATGCTGACGGCAGATACACTGCCAGTTATCAATATGTTTACAGCTCAGACACTGACATTATTGTGATAGCAATAAATACTCTATATCAGGCAGTTAGGCGAGATGATACTCTTACCAATGCCGATAAAAGTTTGCGTATTGCTCAGATATTTGACAGACAATATATACCGTAATGAGATAAACAATGGCTAATGTAAGTATTTTAAATGGTAATGTAACAATTTATTTTTCAGGAGATATTTCTGGTGATAAACAAATTCTTTGGACTGGCACTGTGGGTAGTTTTACTCCAGCATATCACAGTATGAACGAACTTTATTCAGCCATTCAGGATGTTTTTGATAATGATACTGCTAGTGTAGGTGACTATATGAATGTTGGTGTGCCCATCAAGGCTTTAACAAATGATTCATACAGAATAGGTGTTATAGAGTCCAACGACCCAGAGCCCTGGTTTATAGACAGAGACACTGTGAAATATCTGGGTGGAGGCAGTCTTAAAACCCAGGGTTGGGATCGTGTAGTAGGTACCAGAAGAGGCATCGTCAGAGTCAAAGTACAATCAAACAATTTTACCACTGCTGATATAGGGGATACTGTAACACACCCTGATGGAGATTCCGGAAAAATATTATATGTGGATAATGTATATGGAGCAGGTGCCACATCGGCACAGTATATATGGATTAGACCAGACAGTTTTGATGCTACAGATAATTTTGACAGCACAACTGGAAATATTACAGCAAGTACTAGTGGTAGCACTGGTATAGTTGCTACCTCGTGGGAGTCGCCAATTTTGCAAAATAATAAAACTCTGTCTACGTATGTCCCTGGACAAACAGGAAACGAGTTTTGGACCAATTTTCAAACTGTGGGTACTATAGAATCAGGCAGTCAGATAACTATGTTCCAATGGCCAGTAAACGTCAGTGATACTCAGACCAGTTTACAATGGGCAATAAATGGTGGTCATATTGATGAACTGATATTAATGACAGATCAGTCTGATGATACTTATATAAATGATGGTTATGTTACTTTGAGTTTTAGAGAAAAATTTACACTTTATGATACTTTTGTGACACAAGTAACCGGAGAAGGCACTAACATATTGCCTCTAAGTAATTCGCCTGATTTAAATAATCCAGGCCCAGCCGAACCGGCAAACGGTATCAGTGTGGAATTTGCTGGTCCATATACCGCAGATATTGATCCAGATATAGGCTCACCAAACGAAAACTACAGTATTAAAATAGATGTAAATAATAAACCGTTAGCAAATGTGTATGCTCATCTACAGGATTTATTCAGTGAACAGCCTTCTACAAGTTTACCTGGAGGCAGAGTTATTGGTGGTATTAATCCGTATGGAGTTAAGCAACGGGAATTTCGTGGATTAGACCATCAAATAGATTATGCCACAGAAGAAGGCACAGTCAGTATTGGTGACAGAGTTGTAGATAATGTTACCGGAGCCAGTGCTCACGTGTTTAACAAACAGGGAACCTATGTTATGTTGGGACAAAGTTTTGGAGATTTTCAAGCAGGAGCAAATCTGGAAGGACCCAGTGGTAACCTAACTAATATAAGCAATATAGATAAATTTCAAGCCAGTAAACAGGCACCTATGGCCACATTTGCTGGAGGCAGATTGTTCTGTAGTAGAGGAGTATATCTTGCCAATGTATTAGTATCTGAGAGTAACAGTTATGAAACAATAGATGATGATGGCAATGTCATTGAAGAGCAAATTCAGGTCACATACAGTATCACTAACGTTATTGCCAACACAGAAATCAGGTTGTTTACAACTGATTTAACCACTGAACTGGGTGGACATAATGATATAGGTGGATCTAATGACCCCAATCAGGATGCAAATGTCACATACTCCGGTCCTGATGGTAACGGTAGATACACCGCCAGTTATCAATATGTTTATAGCTCAGATACCGACATTATTGTAATAGGTATTGCTACAGGATATTTGCCAGTCAGAGTAGAGGATACTCTCACCAATGCTGATAAATCACTACAGATTGACCAAATCACTGATAGGCAGTACATACCTTAAAAATCTTAAAAAAAGATAAATACTCTTATAGATACTTAGAAACAAAAGTTTCTTTATTAAGAGGATTTAAAAATGGCACAATATACCCAATTACCAGTAACAGATCCAGATGATCTTGGATTTGCTAGTAGTGTAGATGTAGCATTTGGAAGTGCTACTGACGAAGTTGTTATAGATACAACAAACAGAATTATAGCATTAAAAGTAACAGGAAACCTAACCAAAGACGGAGTAACAATTAAAGCATTTTACTCCAAACTAAAAGATGCTTGGCAGAGTGATACAGGAGGACCAGGAAGTAGTAACAGACTTGTTAAATTCCCGTTCCCCATGAACCCAATTACTGATGAGCAGTTTGAAATGGTAGACGGTTGGACACTAGATAAAACTAATACATCTGGTGCGGCTACTCAAAAGACAGAAGAATTACTTAGAACAGGCGGATGGCAGGTTATTCGTGAAGACAACGTTGAAGTTGAAAAATGGATTTCTGTTATCTCTCTGGGGACTTTAGGTGCTACTGACCAAGTATATTACCAACAAGCGGATAGTAAAGACCCCATAGATATTGTGCTAACAGATGTTGTTAATCAGGGTGTTCAGGTATATGCTGCAACAGGTAGTGTTACTGATGTAGGTTTTGATGCCGGTAACGGAACAGGTACTGGTAATATCATTTACAGTACTGGTGACACCGACCTTAATGTTTTCCAATCAGGAGATCAAATTGTTGTAGATTCCAGTATTAATGATGGTACTTACACTGTAAACAGTGTTATTGATGCTAACACTATAGACGTAACTGAATTAGTAATAGACGAAAATCCAGGAAATGCCACAACAATCACAGTTGACTATAGAAAATACTTTAAAATATTTGTTAGAGAATGGCAAAAAACTTATGCCGCTTCAACGTTTGAAGATATTGGTGTGGACACAAGTACTACAGGTCCTGGTGCTGTGTTCCAGGCATATAGATTCCCGTTAACCAACGCAACAGACCCGGATGTTCCAGTTACATTAAATGAAACAGACATTAGTACTGGTGGTACTGGTTTACCAGATCAAGATCCATACCAGAATGTTACCCTTACATTCTTGCGTGATGCTAACGGAAACTTGTTTAATATTATAGGTGATGTAGCAGGTACAACAGCATATGAAATTGGTGATGTTGTGTATTATCCAACAGATGATAATTGGTATAATGTTGTAGGTAACTTTACATCTGTGGCATCTCCAGACCCAAGTGCTGATGGTGCCAACTTTACATTATATACAGGTCAAAGACTTGTAGGTTCTGCAAACTATGCCTTTAATAAAATTATTGATGGTGATACAAATGTAGGCGCTACTGTTAGTGGTGAGAATAGATTGTCAACAATTTACCACTCCGTTCAGTATCAGTTAAGACAAACTGATGACATAGATTTAAGTAGTGGTGTGTCTGCTGGTAAAACAACAGATGCTCTTTTAAACTTTGTTGGTCCTACACTAGTAACAACAGAAGGTGTTTACATTGACAGTTTTAACAGTGCTGACAACAACGATATTACATTAACAACTATTGCTAATGGAACAGGATTAGCATCAACTGTATCGTTCCCATTTAAAGCTCAGATCACAATTAACTTTGGACAGAACTTACAGGATGATGGTAACGCAAAATACTACTTGTTCTTTGCTAATGCTGGTGGTAACCTGTTTGGTACTTCAAATGCTATTATTGTACAAGACGCTGAAGATCCAGTTGCCAACATAGCAGGTGATGTTAGTGGTTCTGGTTCAGTATCAAGAAGTTTCGACTACACCAACAATACCCAGGGTAATAGAACAGGTGGAACCGATGCTAACGTTGTTGGAGTTGCTATAGGACTAGTTAATAGCCAATATGTAAAGGCTGAAGGTGTTATACAAGAGAGTGTAACTAACTCATTATCCTTGTCATCTGCTTTAGAAAGAAACTATACAATCTAATAGCAATAAGTAATTTGGTGATCATTTTAGATCACCAAATATTACTTAAAAATATGTTATTTTAAGATAACTATATATTAAGTAATGTTTAGGATAAATTATGTACACAAGAAAAGATTACAGATACTGTATCAAAAGATGTAGAAACCAAGAGGGAGATCCTCAACCACATCATCTAGAAGTTTATGAACATCTCCTAGAACAAAAACCCGATAATTTAGACGTACACGATTTTCCTATGGAATGGGACGTACTTGTGGACTCACAAGGTAAACTTCATTTCATAAAACCAGAAAAAGACGAAGTTTTTGTAAATTCCACACTAACAGAAGCAAAAATTCTTGCCAAAAGGAGAGAAGGCTTCGAGTCTTTTTCAGAAAGACAAAAAAATATACTAAATATTATAGAAACCAGAATGTTACATAATTTAATGTCCTGGGAAAATTATGGTGAAGCATGGACTTTTAGTATAAATCCTGATAACAATAATGTTGACACCAGATTACTTGGTATTAGCTCTGGACAAAAAACTGTTACAGAGGAAATGATACAGAACTCTATGCAACGTGATCCAGAATCACTCAGTGAAGATGCACTGAAAAGAATAGAAAAGAACAAGGATGGAAAACAAGATTCTTCCATGGTAATGGATTTCGGTAAAGGTACGCCTATTACTGATGAAGACAGAATTGCTGAAATTGAAAAGGCTTTAGCAGATTTAAGGAAAAACAAAGGATAATATAAATGGCAGGATTAAAAAAGTTTACTAGAATACCACCAGAGAGTACTGGTGATAGAATCTTTATGACTCAAACTGTTGAGATCAATTACGATGCCAAAGATCCCTCTCATATATGGCAGATTGGGAGGCTATACACCATTACAGGTAATTTAGGTAATACATTTCAAGTTCTGCTTTCAGGTATGTACGAGCCCACCAGCACAACAGGAAGACTTTTTGTAAGGTTTGATCAAGAAGCCGAAGAAGAAGGATATTTAGCAGGTGACGATCAAAGTATTCAGATCGATACTGATGGTGATGATATTTTAGATACAGTGGCCACCGTAAATGGTGATTCATATGAAATATATGTTCCAGCACAAAATATTAAAGGATTTGAGAATCCTGAATATGGATTAAATGTTGACAGATTTGGTTCAGCACAGACTACATTTGCTGATGGTCAGCCAGAAATATCTGCTTATGGTAAATTAAAAATAAACGAATCACAACAGGTTGCTGAATATAACTTTTTAAAAGATAGTCAAAAAAGATTTTTTGCTAATTCCAGAGAAGGAGAAGGTGTAACCTTAGACTGGGATTCAGATAGCGGCCAGGTGACTATGGCAGTCACAGCCACCAATGGTGACAGGGTAACACACACCAGTAATTTATTTCATCCTCATGTACATGGCTCAGGAAGTTTGTTTATTATGGGAACCAGAATAGGCGACACAGGTAAACAGTATGTTATTAGAAACTGGGGTGCATTTGATGCTTTTGATGGTTACTTTTTTCAGTTAAACGGTACAAGTTTAAGAGTAGTACATAGATTTACATTAGAGGGTAACGCCACAGCAAACCATCCCACAGAACAGGCAGATTGGAATCAAGATACGCTGGATGGCTCAGGTGGAGCCAGTAATCCTTCAGGTTTCAATCTAGATGTATCAAAATCAAACACATACTGGATAGACTACAGTTTCCTGGGAGGGGGTAGAACTAGATTTGGAATATTTGATCAGGGTGAAAGGATCACTTGTCATAAATTTTACCATAATAATGGGCGAGACACCAATGTTAGTAATACTAATCCATTAAGAAATCCAGCAAGACCAATGTGTTGGGCAATGGCCAACAGACAGGGTACTCCAGCATCACCAAGTACTATGTATGCTCTGGGCGGTGCTGTTTATATAGAAACACAAAGTGACCCAATGATTAATGCTCCTCAATACAGTGAATCTCAATCCCAAAAAGTATTTGCCAAACCACAAAATGTTCCATTCTGGAGAACAGGACAGACAGATGCTGATCCCATAGCAGATATTATAACGGGTGGTTCATATACCAGTGATACAAGCACTCAATATTTGTTTTCTATATCTCCAGAACAGTTTTATAGAGGTTCCAATGGTTTACCTAGTACTCTGGAAAATCACAGTATCTACAAACCTTTAAAGTTTTATTATAGTAGTTATGACATTGTCACTGGCGAACCCAGACCCACAGAAATCAGATTGTTTTCTAAATGTATAATGAGAGGACTTGAGTATTCTTATGGTGGGATCAGTTCCCCCACAGTATCAATAGATACATCTGGAGACCACATAGCACATGGACCAGAAATTTCAAGATTTATTATATCAGGTTCTGGAACATTTGAATTTAGTTCAGCAGAAGAGGCTGTGCAACATAACACAATATTTAATCAAAGTGACCAAGCATTTTCTAGAGATTCCATGGCAGTGACTGACTTCCGATCTTCATATGATAAATTTGGCACAGGTGTAAGCAGTGCATACTGGAAGTTAAAAAATAATCCTTTATATGGAAATAGTATTCATTTCTTTGATGACAAGCAACCAATTCTTTTGAGAACCCTGGACGGTGGAACAGATTTTTCTAATGTGATCACAGGAACTGAATCATTTATTACTGCAGACCCAGGTGGATATGCCAGTACAGACTATGTAACTCCAGGAAATGAATCCAGTTGGTATTATATGGCTATGATTGGTAATGCTGAAGCATGGTTATATAATTCACAAGCAAACATAGATGATGACAGATTGGTCAGAGTTGTAGAGCTAGACAATCTGGGTAGTACAGCAGTGGGAGATACATTAAGTGTAACTTCTGGTACAGCAAATGGAGCCAATGCTACAATATTTAAAATAGACGGCAGTAACGTTCACGTTCTAGGCAGAAGTAATGCCACACTTGATATTGGTGTAACTTCTGGCTTAGTTGATACAACAACAGGTGGTGTTGGTGTAGGAAACATCACACAGATCACTACAGACACCAGTGTTAAAGATTATTACACATCGTTAAATGCTCTAACAGAAACAGATCTAGGTATGAGTTCTACTAATACTTTAACAGACCCTGACATGGCATTTTACGGTAACCCCCCACCTCGTTCAGCATGGACCTTCATGGCCAGAAACGCCACAAATACAGTTGCTGATTCAGACGGTGATTTTGGACCGGCTCTAGGTAATGCTGAAGTTAGGATGAATGTTATCTGGAGAGAGAGGAATCTCTAATGCCACAGGCAGTATTTAATTGGGGATTTCAGAGAGATTGGCAACCATATGATATAGATGTAGGCAACGTAAGTCCTTCTTATTATGAATCATATGGTACACAAAAAGTTATTTTTGACGGCCCTAATAAACTTATTATAGTTGCTGAAGGCACCACGGAAATAAATTTCAGAGATGATGTTTATGAAGCCTGGAAAGAATGGGTTAGAAATCCAGATTATCAAAATGCTGAATACCTAGAAGCAATTACTGTGTTAGGGGGTGACCCTTTGCCAGGAGATAGGCTACTAGGCGCCACATTCTTCTTGGAAAATGGCTGGCGTATGAGAACCTGGGAAGGTGATCATGAATTAACAGTTACTGGAAATGTTTTTACCAGAACAGGTGTTCCACTATTTGTCCCCACACTATTTCCCTGGACTATCACTATTAATTTAAACACCAGTACATTGGTGGAAGCCTTTCAACCCATTGTACAAGGAAATATTACACTGGATGGTGGCAGTATTCCAACTGCTGTGGAGATCAGACAGGAAATCGATGCCAACAGTACGCAACTGGCCAATATATACACAGTTGTATCAGATACGCAAACCACAGTTGACAGTATGGATGCCAATATACTGAGTATTTCAGCAACATTAACTAATGTAAATGTTAATGTAACTAATATAGATTCCACTGTTACCAGCATGGATAGTAATGTTTCCAGCATTGACAGTAATGTTGTAACTATAAATCAAACTGTGGATGAAATTAACAGTAATGTTGCTAATGTATATACATATCTAACAACACAGGGTTCACTAACCTCCGTACAAGCAAAAATGCTATTAGAAATGTATGAATTACTAGGTCTAGATCCAGCAAAACCGCTAGTTGTTACACAAAGTGCAAGAACAGCAGGAAATATATCTCAAACAATCGATACTACACCTACGCAAACTACTGTTACAAGAAACTAGGAGTGATTTGCCGTGTCTTTTGATCACGAAAACATGGCAGTACAGGGACTTTTCCCTGGTCTAGTCACTACCCAAAGTGTTGCTAACCTGGGCCATTTTAAACTTGAAGTTGTAATTGTTGCTCCAGAAGGCGGGCCTCCTGGTGTTGCTGACACCACAAGGATAACTCCTCCAAGACGAAAAGAAAAAGATAAATATACTGTAAGTATAAGAGTTTCTTATAAGACTCGCATATGGTACTACCAGAGTGAAGTAGATACCTGGATGGCAACAATAGTTGCCAGACTAGTAGGTAAGCAACTGAACAAACCAGTAGATCCAGAAATTGTTGTGAAGTCTGTAAAAGTAACTCCTGAAGAAATTGACGTTAAAGTAACTAAAAAATGAGCATAGCAAAATTTAAATTAGATGAGGCAACAAAGTTAGAATTTGGTATCAGTATTACTGGTGCTGAAGGAAAACCCACCGCTAGATTCATTATTGAAGGTCCTGAACACAATGTTGGCTTTCCTTGTGTACCTTTACAAGGCGGCGGTGTTGAGGTAAACCTCAAAGATTTAAAAAACATGTTCAAAGCAGGAGAGTATCCTGTAAGATTAGAAGTCATTGTTGAAAACAAACTCTTTGTGCCTTTTGAGGACACTATTGTACTAGAACCAAACGTACATGTTACTACAAAACCTAAAGCAGTAAAAGAAATCAGAGAAAACGTCAATGTAGACAGAGTAATTGTTAAACCCACATTAAAAGAGGATAACCACAAAGAAATAGCAATGATGATTGCTGAAACACTGGGCTACAGTGCTGATGATTCAGATGCTCCTACCACAATAGTAAATGAAGCATTGGCAAACAGAAAAAGTTTAACAAAATCTAAAGCAGAAATGGTACAAAAGTTACTGAGAAAAGCAATATCAGAAAATTTAGATTTTGACAGAAAATTATTAAAACCTGTTAAAAACTAACCTTTATTTCCTATAATATTAAACGTAAAAATTATATTTTCCAGCATGGAAAAATTTGGAGTAAATCCTGATACTAAATGGCTGGGATAAAATACCAACCGGTTCTTTTTGGGTTTCACAACTTGAGAATATTCTTCTACACCTTTGGGAGTACCATACATTTGTTTGGAATAGTTTTCAAAATACAAATGACTACCTTTGTCTGTGGTTTGTATGAATACCACAGCAGTGTACCAACTGTATTTTGTTATCTTATTAGGAACTTCATAGGAAGGGTCTATTCCCATTAGTGAAACATCTGAAAATTCTATATTTTTGGGAGGTATACTAAATTGATCTACAACTTCATTAAAAAATTTAGACCCCACGAGTTTAAATAGTTTTTCAAATTCTGGACCTAACGCAGTTTTAGTGTGTGTTTTCCAGCCAAAGTTACATTCATCTAATTGGCGCCTGTCTTTGATTTCATCTATTTTGGAAATCATTTTTTTAGATACCTCAGAGGGAATTTCCAAAGTATCTGTAAATATTTTAGTGGGGAATATAGTTGTAGTTTTCACTATACTATTTAACCTTTTTTTTAAAAACTATTGACAAAACAGATACATCATGTATAATATGAATACGAGGTAAAAATCATAATGAGAAAAAACAAAATAATATTGACTGATTGCGACGGTGTGATACTTGATTGGGAAGAAGGCTTTTCAGTTTGGATGGAACATCATGGTCATGAAAAAGTTGAAGGCAATCAATACATGTACGAAATTGGTGCTAGATATGGAATGCCTTATGAAGCAGGCAGTAAACTTGTTAAGCAATTTAACGAAAGTGCTGCAATAGGATTTTTACCACCACTTCGTGATGCCCAATTTTTTGTTAAAAAATTACATGAACAACATCAATACAAATTTCTTTGTATAACAAGTCTCAGTTTAGATCCTTATGCTAGACAACTCAGACAACGTAATCTAAAAAAACTCATGGGAGATGCTTTTTTAGACGTTATATGTTTAGATACTGGAGCAGACAAGGATGAAATACTTGTTGAATATGGTAAAAAATATCCAGGAAATTATTGGATAGAAGACAAACCCGAAAATGTACAATGGGGAATAGACGGCGGTCTTAGTGGAATCCTTATGGAACATGGACACAATATGAACTACGATGG
>Ga0222718_10003865_pt1 | contig 12664 bp, 16 predicted proteins | sample C33_27DmetaG_FD_165045 | JGI IMG/M metagenome (GOLD analysis project Ga0222718, IMG submission 165045) | Estuarine water microbial communities from San Francisco Bay, California, United States - C33_27D | ecosystem: Environmental > Aquatic > Marine > Unclassified | place: USA: California... | reverse complement strand
ATATACTTCAGGATCAGGTTCAATACAATATAATTTTGATGCCCCTGACATTTCAGCTCTAAGAGCAGACATTCCTATGTTAGCTCCCAAATCTAAGTAAATATCCCCAGGTTTAATTCCAGGACCATAAGATGAAAGTTCATCATGAATAAGATTTCCATAAGCCATAGCTCCTTCCCATCCATAACGATTATTTAAATCCCCCAGTCCTCCCGAGGTGTCCCAGGTATTAATATCTACAATTTTCCCACCTTTAGTAAAAAACTGTTTTCCCCTTATCATATTAAAATGGGTGTTGTGGTTCTTCTTCCTGCGAAGAACCAGGTAAAACTCTATAACTATCCTCATTAAAATGTTGAGTCGATACCTCGAATATACAACTTCCTTCTTCAAGAGCCAACATTTGATGAGGCTGTCCTGGGAGAAGTCTAATACAAGTACCAACTCCTACTTCTTGACTGATTTGTTCAGTTGTTTCAGTATCAATATAAGTGTAGATAAATCTACCCTTTGATATGTACCAAGCTTCATCTTTTAGAAGATGGAAATGCATTGAAAAACGTTTACCTTTTTCAAATACTAATAACTTACCACAATAAAGTTCATTATTAGTAATCCATAACTCATGACCCCATGCTTTTTTATGCACTTCCCCTTCATAAGGAAGTGCTTGTAATGTATGTTCTCTCATTATACTTTAGATTGTCTACCAGCTGGTGTTTTGTAAAAAGGTACTCCTGTTCTTTCTCTCATTAATTCATCATAATCATCAAAACTATATTCTATACCACCTAAAAAGTATCTTTTAGATGTGCCAAATTTAGAATCTTTACGGTGTGGGACTATTGCAGGGCCATCATATCTGTGGTGTTTATAGGTATCTTCACCTAAAAATTTAGTTACGTAATGATACGCTCCTCCATGATTAATAACTTTGTCCTCAAATAGAGGTTGATTTTCTACTTTACTCATAACTTATTTAATTTAAAATTTGTTCTGCAACTAATGTTCCTTGTGCTCCTGATACTGTAATACCTCTAGCTGATAATGCATCACCTACAAAGTGTACATTTGGGTATTCAGTTAATGATAAATCATCATAATTAACTAATGGTTCAGGAGATAAATATTTTACTTCAGGAATATACATACCCCAATCATCTTTAAGTGTTGGGAATACCTTTTTCATATCAGCAATAAAATCTTCAATATATTGGAAATAACCTTCAAATCTTTCTCTTACTACTTCTAATTCCCCTTCTTCAATACTATAAGCTGATACTTTATCTCCTTCAGATGTGGTTGATGGTTTGCGAGATGGTGAATAATATAAACCTGTACTATTATTTTGTAAATCATTAACTACACCTCTTGACCAATCAAATGGTTTTTCAATGCCTCTTACTTCCATCAAAATACCAAAGTTAGTCATATCATTTCTATAAGCCATATCTTTTTTAGCATGACCATTATAAGTGTGATCACCATATGTTTCTTCTACGGCCACATATGCTGCATTATTATTAGTACAGAATGAACGAAGTGATACACCTTTATCTTCAAATTTACGATATAATTTAAAGTCATAACTAACATCAATTAGTTTTTGGAAGTGTTTTTGTGGTGCTTCAAACCTAACACCTATTTGTACTGGTTTGGGTTCAGTTGCTAAATTATATTTTTCAGCCAATTTCTTACCAAAATCAATACCTGATTTACCAACACCAAAGATAAGTGTATCATACGGGTATTTATAAGGTATTTTAGGATAATCATGATTATCAAAAGTTATTATATTTTTCTCAAAATCAATATCTGTTACTTTATGCCCCCAAATAAATTTAACACCTTTCTCAACTAAAAAGTCATACCAATTTTTACCAATCTCGTGTAGATAATCTGTACCAACGTGCCATACAGGAAATAATCTTAAACCAAAATATGGTTTAATAAATTCAGGTTCAGCAACTGGGTTTGAACATTGTACTTCTTCAGGTTTAGGATGGAAACGTTTAAAATTATTAATAACTTCATCCATCAACTCCATTGCCTTTTCATCACCTGTATACTTAGATAGGTGACCACCAATTGAAGTATGATAAGTTAATTTACCATCACTCCATCCACCAGCACCAAGAAAACCTGTCATTACTTCTTCAGGTTTACGTTCATATGGGCTCTTACCCATATCAATTATTGTGATATTCTCTCCAGGATATCCATTATCCACTAGTTTAGTTGCAGCATTAACACCAGCAACTCCTGCACCTACAATAACTATCTTTTTATCCATTCGTTAATTGTTTTAAATAATTATACATAAACATACGAAAAGGACTTGACAAAGCCAAATCCTATTTCTAAAAAATTGAATAGTTTTTTATTTTTAATTTCTAACAATCACAGCAAGGGCAATCACATGATGTAGTGCACTTGCATATTGGGCAATTACATTTATCCATTTTTGTATAATTTAAAGATATTATTTAATGTGTTACTTAAATCTTTTGCATATATTATAGGAACTGAAATTGAATTATCTTCTTCCCAGTTTATTTCTTTATTAGGATAACCACCCAAATCTTCTAATTGTTTTATTATTTTTTGATTCATACTTGAATCACCACTATCTTTTAAATCAATTTTAAAAACATCTCCATCAAGTTTCATAGACATAACATCTGTTGAACCTATTTTATATTTTACCATCTTCCCAGCTTTTAAATCAGACATTGGAGATATTTCTGATGGTATTTCTGTTTTAGCTATATTTTGTAATTCTTGGTGTTGGGATTTAGAGAAACCTAATTGAGGTGACATTAAAGCAGATAGTATAGCCGCTGTCATTAATCCTTTTCTAGTATATTCTTTAACTTTACTTACAACATCTTCAAATTTTCCTTCATTTAAGGAACCTGTAATATCATCAAATATTTCTTGTTCTTTTGAAGATAATTCTACTTCTTGTTCAAATAAACGACCTTCAACTAAATATTTTCTTAAATCAAAGTTGTCCATTTTTATAAATTTTAAGTTTTAATGTTTTATTTCCTTTTATAACTCTATGCCATAAATGCCTTGGTATAAATATAAGATCATTTATTGAAGTAGGCAACTGGTTGTCTAATTGAATTTTCCAATCTGTTTTGCCTATTATTTCAATAGTTCTATCCTCATTATCACGATGCCACATTAGTTCTATGGGGTCAATATTTTCACTAAACTCCCTTATAATGTAATCATCTGTTACTTCTAAGTCAGTATATGGTTTACCAGAATCCACTAAAGTTTGATTTTAATCCTAATAATTTAGCATATCTAGGTAGTCTACAACTCCAATATGATGCCTTTGTTTTATCATTTCTAGTTGAACATTTATGGCGTTTAGCAAACGCTTGACGTGCTTTAGGATCGTTAATTTTTGCTTTTAAACCACCTGAACCAAAGCGTACTGTTTTAATTTTTTTAGTTTTAGGATCTCTAACATAAACCTTATATGCTTTTCCACCTGAAGAATCACGGGTTGGTTTATTTAGTTTTACTTCTCTACCTTTATATTCTGCTTCTTCAATTTCACCTTCATTTAACATAGGAAAATCTAAAGGCACTTTTTTACCCTCAAATATCCCATAATGACCTAAATCAGTTTCAGTTAAAATAGCTAAATCATCTCCTTCTTTTACTTCAAGAATGCCTCTACTATATAAAGATCTTACTTCAGCAAATAAATCAAAATATGCTCTTGAACCAGCGCGATATAAATGTTCAGTTAGCGGTTTATTATTGTCAATATGGTACTTAAGACCTTCAGACAATATCTCCTTTGGAGCTATGCTCTCATTAAGTAATACGTTTTTAGACGTAGTTTCACAAGTATTACATCCGCAGCTACACATATTATTTTATTATTTTTATTATATCATTTCATTGAATCCTATCAATGCAACTTTTATTCTAATAAGCAATCTTTTTCTCCAATTCAATTGCTTAAATTCTTTTGTTTTAAAGATATCTTCTAACATAACTACCCCATTATTTTATTATATGGTAATTCAATTTTATTTCCAGTTAATTTACCATTTTTATAAATTAAATTTTCTGGTTGGACTGTGGCTCTTAATCCTCCAGTTGCTTTTCTTGTTGAATCGTGTCTTATATTAAGTACAGGTTCTAGATTAAATTCTTCAACATCACTTATATCTTCTATAATTTTAGTAACTTCTACTCTTACAGTGTCTCCTTCTAAGGTAAAATCCTTAGGGGAATATGTTTTATAAATTACTACGGCATCATCAGAACCAAATATAATAGATTTTTCATCTTTTGAAGGTAGATCAGTAACAATAACTCCTGTTACTTTTTCACCCGTTTCTTCATTATACATTAAGTTAATGCCTTCCTTAACATTACCTAATTTGTCTTTAAAGGGTCTAAATATTAAAGGCTTTAGTTCACCTTTTTCTATTTTTTCTGATAGTTTTTTTACTACATCTTTATATCTAGTATCTGAACTTTCCCAAAATCCAGCATTATCTTTTTTAATAGAAATTGGATAATTTTTATCTCCTTTTAATACAACATCTGCTTTTTTTCCTCCGGCTACATCGTACCCTACATCAAATACTTCAGTTATGTTTTTTGTTGGGTAGTTTTTATTTGAGCCTATAAATACTACATTTTTAGGACCATCTTCAAGATATTTTCTTAGTTCATTAACCAGTATATCTTCATTTTCAACCCCCGCAGAAGCTCTACCTTGGGCACTTGATGGTTTTAATAAGAACGTAGCTCCTTTATATAATATAGCCCCCATAGAAGAACCTTTAGCATTAGGATCAAATGTAAAATCTTCTAGAGCATCCATTTTTTGAGCATAATCAAATCTTTCAGCTCTAGGAACTAATACTTTATACCTTTTACCAGATACCTTTTGAAAATCTTCATCTTTGAAACCTAGTTCTTTTTTCAAAATTTCAATACCATCTTCAACATCTCCTTCATTCAATATAGAAAATTCTTCTCCTAATTGTTCTCTTATAATATAATCTAACAAATAAAAATCTTTAGTATCACTAATATCAGGATACCCTTTAGGAAATTTATATGCTATTTTATTTAAGTATTTGGTTATAATATCCATTATTCTCCTTCTTTACGTTCTTGCCATTCATAAGATACCTTATCAGTATCAATAGGGCCTCCTGCGGCCCAAGTATAACATGTTCTTTCACTATGACATTTGAAACTGTGCATCCAACAATATCCTAAGTAACCATCATCTTGAACTGAACCTGGCATGCATTCTAACATTCTTTCAGAAATATCAAATGCAACACAATTTTTACATTTAGATTCTTTAGCTACATCTACTGTTGTGTTCCAATGTTCTGCTGCTCTTTCCCAATATTCCTCATCATTTAGGTTTAAAGGACCATATTGAATGTAATCAGCTTTAATAGCAGAATTTCTATTTTTAGTGTTTAATTCTAAGTCTTGAGTAGGAAGTGGGCAAGCCATTATTGCTTCAAATAGCTTACCTTCTCTTAAATAATCTAATAGATTAAAATTGTCCATTATTTTTCAAATTTAATTATTCTTCATCTGTAATGTCAACATCTACATCCACTTCTTCACCTCCACTTTCCATTCCACCTCCACTTTCCGTTTCATCTCCATTCATTGAAGCTGGAGGGCCGTAAGTTAAAATACGTGATATAGCTTGACAAGCCTTTTGTTCTTCTGGTAGATTTAATAGATAGTATTTTTTTCCTTCTACTTTAGCTATCCAACTATTTTTAGTATAAATTAAATAAAAATTTTGATCATTTTTAAGATTAATCCTAAATGTAGTAGGTTTAGGAGCTACCCAATCTATAGACGCTAAGAAATTATCAAAATCATCAGTCAATAAATCTATGATAACAGCTTTTAGTTCTGGGAATTTGGTTAATTCATCATATTCTACAGCTGCTTCTTCAGATTTTTTCTTACTTTTAAGAATAGTAGGAACAATAATTTTAATTCTATCTCTTAATTCGTCTGCTGTCATTATTTATCTTTTAATTGTTTAGCTAATTTTTCAGCTAAACCTAAAGGTTCACCTGGATCTACATCTGTATCAACATCTAGTGCTAATGGTGCTTCACCTTCAACATCTACTCTAGTGTAGTTGTTGAGTTTGTCTTTTAATTTGGTTGCTGAAAGCATACCCAAGCCTGATTTTACTACTTTACCTGTTTTATTATCTATAACAACGAAATCATCTTCACGTCGTTCAGCTGTAAATCTAAACATATCATCATCAGCCATGTCAGGGTTAACTTCATCAATTATATCTTCTTCAGTAGCAACATCAACCATAGCATCAATTTCAGGCTCTTTAAGCTCAAAATCTAGGTAATGTTTAGCTGAAACTAGCATGTCTTTAGCTTTGATTATTTTTGATTGCCACCAGTGTGGGAAATCAACTTCACCTTTATATTCAAATTGGTCTACCATTTGATATAATTCCATAGCATATTTACCAATTCTATATAAATCAGCTTTAAGCATATGGGGTTCATTGTCTTGATGACCTAAATCTAAGTCTTCTTTTAAACCCTTAACTTCAAATAAATCATCTAGACTAGTACCTTGGAGATATAGATTATATAAATATTTTGCGTGGTTTCTTATTCGTTCATCACTTACATGCTCATCAGGTGATGCTCCAGCCCTCATATCAGCATTAACCATTTGGATAAAATCTTCGTAGGTTAGCTTTTTAACTTCTTCTGAGTTTTCATTTAAACCATCAAAATCTGTTTGTCTTAAAGCTTGCATAATAGCATAAACAGCATCTTGTTCAGAGTAACCATATCTTTTAGCTAATCCCCTAATAAATTGATCTACTTTTTTAGATACTTCTGGGTTGAGTGTTTCATCTAAACCTCTTTCAAAACGATCCTTTTTAGCATCTTTTTCCATTTGATCTTTAGTCATTTGGATTAAAAATGCTTCTTTAGGATTATCAGGAAGTTTATCTATTTTTCCTATTTTAAGTAAATATAAATAGTATCTCTTAGCTTCATCTTCTAAGCTATCATATTCTTTTATAGGTTTATCTTCTATTGATTTTTCAATAGCAGCTCCTCTTTTCTTTTCATAATCAGATAGCTTACCATCTTTGTTTAAGTCTGCTTTTTTAGGATTTTTTAAAGCATCTTCTATAAGTTCTGTTATGTTAAGATCTTTCATTTTTTCTTTAGTTTCATTTTTAGCTATTTTAGCTGCTCGGGCATACATGACTTGTTCAGCATCCTTACCATATCTTTTGACAAGGTCTCTTTTATTTTTTTTCATACCCATAACTATATCTTCCCTTTTCTTACGTTCAGATTTAGTAAGTTTGCGTTCGTTTATCATAGGTCAGCGTTATCTTCTGCTTTAACAATATGCTCTCTTGTAAAGTAAGTGATAGTATTACCTATCTGAGTAAGTAATTTTTCATCACCTAGACTTTCAGCTTCTCTTTGAGCTCTGATTAGGTTTTGAAGAATTCTATCTTCTTCTGTGTTAGTTTCAGGGATCTCTACATCAACATCTATTTCCTCAGAATCTTTAGATGTTTCTACGTCAACATCAACTTCTTCATCTTCTTTTTTTTCTTGTAAAGATTGAATATTTTCTAAAGCATAGTTTTGCTTTATTAATTCTTTAAGTTCAGATAATTTTATCTTTGCCATATTTTTTTGTTATAAATATATAAAAATTTTTACCTTATGCTATAAGGGCTTTAAGGGCTGGGTAAGCGTTGGCCATTGTTTCATCGCTTTTAGCAACTGCTTTTAATGAAGATAAAGCTCCTTTAAACCAATCTGCTTTAGATAAACCATTTACTGCTTCAGCCCCATAATTTGCAGCCATTAAACCAACTACAATAGCATAAGCTGCTTTAGTAACCATATCTAACTTTTTTTCATCTTTAATAAAGAAAGCTAAAACGCGTTTAATTGGAGCTTGGAATGCCATTTCATTATCATGAGCCCAGTGGTGAATTTTTTCAGCAACATCTTCACCTTTTTTCCAATTTAACTTTTTAAATAGTTTAGTAGCCATCTTAGAGATAAAATTAACTAAAGTATTTGCTGTTAAAATACCGGCAATAACTGAGGTGATGATTGCTTCGTCTAATTGGTCTTTATCTCCTTTTTTATCTTTAAGTTCTTTACCTAGAGCAGCAGCAATACCGTTAGCAGTAGCCATTAATTCAGCATCAAATGCTTTTTCTTCAGCTCCGTTGTCCTCAAATTCTTTTAAAAGAGGATTATTAGCGATATATAGTTTGTAGTCGAATGTATCCATTTTATTTTTTATGATATGTACCTTTTTTATATTTTGCCCCTTTAGGATTAGAAACAAATTGTTTACCTTTAGCTCCTTCGCGTTTTTTCTTACGAGCAGATGCCGCTCTTTCTTTTTTAGTTAGGGATTGTGCTTTTTTTCTTGGTAAGCATCTTGAAGGACGTTTTTTATTTTTCATGGTACCACAAGGGCCTGTGATATTACCTTGAGTATCAATACGCACCCAATCTTCTTTTTTAAACCAATCACGTAATGATTCAGCAATAGCAGCTTTTAATTGTTCATTAGTTTTCTTTTTTTTAGGCCATTCGATTTGACCTTTGCAAACTTTTACTGCTCTACCTGAAAGATATGCTGATGATTTTTCACCAGCAGCCATTCTGCTTTTGCGGTATGCTTCTCCTTTAGCACATAGCTTTTTTTCTTCTAGGGGTTGAGAGAAAAATTCTTGAACAATCTTCAAATCCTCCATTATATTTTTGGTTATAAATATATAAGGGTATTTACTTTTTCAAACTATTTAAATAGTCAATAGTCTCTTTCATTCCCTTCATTATTTTTTCTCTATTAGATCCTCCTACCCACTTTTCAACATCCCCCTGTTCTGTGATAAATGAATTATTTGACTCAGTAAGTTGGTCTTCTATAAATTGAGTAAAATCCTGTATTATACCATCTATGTCTGAGTTAATAATTTTGGCTTCGTATGCTTCGAATAATCCTGCTTTTTTTAATTCAATTTCAAAATCAATTACACAATTAAAGCATTTTTTATGGATGTTATAATAAGCTTTATCAATACGAGGATTCATTTTGGATTTACAAGAAGGGCAAAATATAGGCATAACATGAACTTTTTTAGCAGAATCAAGTTTAGTTATGTTTTGTTTTATCCCATTTTTAATAGTCCATTTCCTCCCATCTTCTTCCCAAATATCACCTTCCTTATGATCTTCTTCTGCTTTAGTATAACCTACACTATTACCTACTCTATCTCCAGTATTACCAGTGATTAAGTTACGCATACGTTGAACGTCACGTTTAGTAAATTGTTTATTTAGTCCTTTGATTTTACTCATTGTATAATTTTTTTAATTGTTCTATAGTGTTTTTAGCACTAGTGTGTAAAACACCTATTCCTCCTTCATTAACCCAATCTGAAATATTTAAGGGGTGATCATCAATTAGAATGTTATTAGGTGAAGCATATAATTTTTTATTTTTAGCTAACTCTAAATTAAGTATAACTCCAGGTAAATGTTTTCCTACCCATCTAGCTTTACCTACTCTTGAAGACATTTCTTGGGATGGTGCAGATAGTAATTCGGTTGTTGGGTGGTTTATATAATTCCACAATTTTTCACCATCTTTAGTCCAATACATTTCAGACCAAAATCTAGCACCTTCTTTACCTATAAGATCCCAAAATGCTTTTTTACCATGTTTTTCCTCGTAGGTTCGAGAATAAACACCATTAGATAATTTTTCAAATGCCCTATTAAAATCAACAAGGACACCATCCATGTCGCAGTATATTTTATACTTATTTTTCATAACTTGTACTTTATATGTAAATATACAAAAAAATATTTAGACTTCCAAGAAAAACTTTACTCTTTTACGTTAGTAGTTGTTTTTAGGGTTTTTGATAACTGAAGTGCTTTATAATATTTTTGGTTTTTATCTCCAAGTTGGGCACCCTTTTTATCAGGATCTTTATCCATTTTTTTCAAACGAGCTAATTCCTTATTGATTTTATACATTGGAATTTTTTCTCCTTTAGGGATATTTAATCGTTTTCTAACAGTACCTTGTTTTAATTTTCCAGTTGCTTTGCCTTTAGCAGAATATTTTTCAATAGTATCTCCTTCTTCTAAGTTAGTATCTACTGGGATTTGTCTTGTATCTGTTACGTCATTAAATCCTGAAGGGTAAGGATCATTTATTCCACTTATTATTATATTATCTTCTATTACATCTATATTGAATGTGGATGGGGCGACATTAGTAAAATAATCTTGATAGAATAAAATACGATTAAAGTCACTTTTTACAAATTCATTTAATTTTTGTTTTTTTAAACGTTGTGTTTTTTTCTTAGATGCTTCTTTTCTTTCTTCAACATAATCTAAGGCTGTTTTTAAACGCTTTTTAACATCAGGATCCTTTGCTCTATTATAAGCTGCTCTTACTCTTTGATGAATTAAATTAATAATTTGAGATTGACGAGCATGGGATTTATTCTTAAATGAAGTTTTATTTAATGTATCTACAATATCTTGTCTAGTTGAAAATTTAACTTTTACAGTATCTGTAGGGTCTTCATCTGTGTAAAGTCTACGACTACTACCTTTTGGTTTTTTACCTGTACCTACTTTAGGGTCTTTTTTTTTTGCTTCATCTACCTCATTATACCCTGAACCATAAGGGGCAGCTTTACCATCTTGTGGTTTATTTTCTTCCAATCCTAAACTAGCTAATTTAGTATAATATTTAGGATCTTCAGCTAAATGTTGTAGAGCAATTATTTTTGCTTCAGCAGGGTTTTTAGTATGTTCCATTTCTACTTCAACACCCATTTTAAGTTCTTTAGGATCTACATCTTTTTCTTTAGCTGGGGTGATGTATTCAAACATAGGTAGTGCTAGGGCTTTTCTTCTTTTTCTCCAATGGTCTTTAATTTCTTCTTTTTCTTCAGGTTCAAGGCCAACTTTATCTAAATAATCATCAATTACATCTTTGAATTGGGTTTTTGATTTTTTAGCCTTAAACCACATACCTTGAAGCATAGCATCTACTTCTTTATTTAATAAGAAATAGTTTTTAAGAGGTAGTAATTCATATTTTTGAATTAAAGTACGAATTGCTTGATCATCTTCCATATACTTATCAGGACGAACATTATAACCACCTTGAGTTAAATGTTCAATTTCATGACGTAAAACATCTCTAATATCCATAGAAATAGTAGACCACATTTTAGGTAAGTCTGTAGGATCAACTTGAAAGTTTAATGTTATAAATCCTTCATCCTCATCTGTACCTTCATCAGCACCACCATCTACTATGTATTTCCCATCTTCAGTTTTCTTAAAATCAATATTAGCTGAAAGTAGAAAATCTAATGGTCTACCTTTAGCGTCTTTAAGTTCATAATCTTTATCTAATGAAGCAGATGGTGTGTTAGGATCTTGCTTAAATTGTTCTATCCATGTTTCTAAAACTTCTTTAGATAATTTAGAAACAATAGAATCATATACACCTTCGTTTAAAACACCTTCAGCTATTTCTCTAGCAAATTGATTCAAACCAAATGGATCTTTACCTAATTTATCATCAAAACCATGTTTGTGTTTGTATGGTTTATCTAATTCTCTAAGTTCAATTTTATCTGATATATAGGAGGGGGCAGATGAAAATATGGTTTTATAAATTCTTTTACGCTTTTCACTAGTTCCATCTACTACTATTTTATTAACATCTTCCTTATTTACAAAATCTTCTATAATATTAAGGATAGTTCTAAATATTTTTCTAGCATTTCCCTCACCAGTCATTTGAAATGTATCAAGTGTATTAAATTCCCCAGTATCAACTCCAAAAGATAAAGCAAAAGTTTTAGCTTCAGGACTATATTCCCCAGAATAAAATTCAACTCTATAAGTATTATCAGGGGTTGTAAATTCATATTCAACTGTAATTAATGAATTGTCAGTATCATCATATGATTTGTCTGTAACTTTAAAGGGATAAGTATTATTACTTATATTTTCTTGTAAATCAGATACTTTATCAACAGGTAAAGAAATTATAATTTTTTCATCTTTTAAATCTATATTATACTCGGGAGGAGTATGTTTTTGTACCAATCTCTGAGAGAATATGTATCTTGGATTTGATATAGGGTTAATATTTAATTGTTTAGCTAACTTTTGATTATTTTTTAAAAAAGGTAGAACTTCATCTCTATAAATTTTAGCAACAGTATTTCTACGTTTTAAATTATCTATACTTGTTGTATTAGGGGGTAGTTGAGGTTCATACTTAGGTTTAGATATATCATTATTTTCAAACCAACCTACTTTAAACTCAAATTTAGGAGGAGATGAAGGTGAATAAGTTATTCTAGCAAAATATAAATTATCTCTTGAATCTTTATAAGTATAAAGACCTTTTATATTAGATTTATCATATTCAAACCTTTCACCATCAGGGTTAACTACTTCAACCATTAACCTATCTTCTTCTTCAAATAGAGTTTCTAATGTTACTTCATTTTTATTTTCTTGTAAACTATCAGTCCAATTTCTAAATTTAATAT
>Ga0222718_10003864_pt1 | contig 12670 bp, 13 predicted proteins | sample C33_27DmetaG_FD_165045 | JGI IMG/M metagenome (GOLD analysis project Ga0222718, IMG submission 165045) | Estuarine water microbial communities from San Francisco Bay, California, United States - C33_27D | ecosystem: Environmental > Aquatic > Marine > Unclassified | place: USA: California... | reverse complement strand
TGGGTTACGTGGTAGACAAGACAATATTAAATTTACAAACTTAGAGGAGTCAAATGATTAATAAATCAGAAGCTAATTTAGTAAGCTTTAAAATACTTTTAACAAGAGATAATAAAATAGTAACAGAGTTTAGTTTGTTACCGGAAGATATGGTTGATGAGGTTTTTCCTATTGAGGATAGACCTCTTATGAAAACTATTATTAGAAACGGTAAAGCTAAGTTAGAAAACTTACATGATTATTTTCAAAGAGAACTTAATTCTTTAAACTAAAAAAATAGCTCTGTATTAAAAATAATGCAGAGCTTTTAACTTTTAAATGTTGGTTTTAATTTTATAATAGTTTATCGTTTATCCAAAAAGCTAACAACATAAAACCAAATACAGCTACTTGAACTATAGAAGCTATAGTAATTTGTTTCATTGGATGTATATCTACAATCTTTTCTATCCAAGATTCACTCGGAGAAAGATTAACTACTTGTAATATTTTTTTATCGTCTATCTTCATTGTAGTTGTTCTAGTATACTTACTATAAATAAGAATATAAATATAGTTATAACAGGTATTTCTAATTTAATCTTTTCTTTCATATTTATTTTGATAAAGGTTTGTAAATAAAGAAAGCCGATAACAAACCTGCACCAACTCCTGTTGCTAGAGCTTCAGTCCAAAACGGACCAAAGTGAGTTGGATGTACTAATAAATCTGCTACAAAAGTACAAACACCTAGAATAATTGCCGGTGCATATTTATGTTGCATAAAGTTTTGATACCAAGACTTCTTAGTTAGTGAAGCTAGAGTAGCTGCAATAATACCAGTAACATTAGCTTTCCAAAAATGTGTAAAGGTTAATGCTGATAAATCACCTTCAACCATCATTGGGTAACAAACAGCAAATGCCTTTGTCCAGTTTTGATAGAACTCTGTGTTTTTTATTTTATTTATTATTTGCATTTTGTTTCTTGTACGCCTCCAGTTCTGTTCTTAATATAATAACGTCTTTTTCTAGTTGTATTACCTGTTCTTCCAATACTCTTATATCAGGAAATATATACTTATTTTGATTGGCTCTTAGGTTTTGTATTTCTCTTTCATTGAAATCTATTTTTTCAGTAGTGTATGCATAACCCCAAACAGCTACAGCTATCACACCAATGATTTGCAGAAGATAGCTAAGTGATATATTTAAACTTGACTTATCATCAACTTTAGCTATCCTAGTCATTACTTACCTACTCCTTTAATTCTTTCAAAAGACCTCATACCACCTAATCCTAACATACCCATTAATACAGGTAGCATAGTAGATGTATCTGCTTGTGGTACTTCAATACCAAAAGGTGCAAGTAAAGGACTAATTAAAAAGTTGACTGCGAAACCTGCAACACATACCCAAGCTGTTGCTGGTCGCCAAGATGATTGAAACCAGTTACCTTTAGCTTCTTCTTTATTTACATCTATTTGTGCTTTAGCAATTTCGTGAATATGCTTTTGCGACATAGTTGCAATCTCATGTGCAATCTTTTGTTTAGTATCAGCATCAGGAATAAATTTATCTAATAACTTACTCACGGGCTGTATTAATTTATCTATCATCTTAGGCTCCTAATACCATTTTTTGTAATTCAATACTTCTTCTGCCCACTTGTTTAAACCAACGACTATCTTCCATTTCAATAGCCATCTTTGTCCAATCATGTTCTCTACAAGCTTTCAACATTTTACGAAACTTTGAAAGCTTTGAACCTCCTAGGTTAAAACACATGTTTACTAACACTCTCTGTATAATTTCTGGTAGCTTTTCAAAGTCTTCCTCTCTACCAAATACATCTATAGCTTCCTTGTAGTGCTTTTTAAAGTCATCCTCGTAATACATATCTACAACTTCTTGTGTGATAGGTGTGCCAACTTCCCAACTATATTCAGGGTCGTTAGGTTGGCAAAGGTGTCCAACTCCTAAAGTTTTATAGCCTAGACTATCCAAGTAGATTTCTAAAACTTCTCCTTCGTGTCGCTTTATTTCAGCTTTACAAAGTTCTATATCCATTTTATTATCTTTCTTGAAAAACATCTAATCCTAATTCCTCCATTTGGTCAGAATAAGGTTGTCCTGTAAAAGGGTCAACTCTATCTGCTGGGTTTTCTTTAGTGTACGGTACGTCATCTTTACCTTCTACTAATCCGCCTTTTGCATATTGTCTACTATAAAACTGTTCGTAAGTACGAGTATATCTTCTATCTTTTGGTCTATCTTTAATACCTAAAAGATATCCAGTTTCTTTATCTATTTCTCTAGCTTTTGCAACAAGTTCATCGTAAAGATTACCACCAAAATAAGTTTCTGTTATTCCTTTTGTGCCTATCAAAGGAGCTTTCCTAGCTAGTGTTTCTGTTAATCCATATCTTCCTAAAATCAATTGCATTATATCTGACATAACTGGACCACCTAATCCTGCTGCAGATACGTAAGGATTTTTTGTATACTCTAGTGAATCACCATATCTGAATCCATATTCAATAGGTCCCATTAATCCTACCCTTTGAAAAGCTTTAATTACATCTTCTTTTGAAAAACCTTCTTCAACTATTCTATCTTTATTTTCTTGATTAGACCTCCAATAGTTTGTAGCAAGAGCAATGTTAGTAGACATTAAAGCAAATGCACCTAGTTTAGCACCGTTTACTTTTGGATTTACAATAGTATTTCTTACATAGTTTTTTAATACTGTATTACTAAACACAGCAGGATATCTTAAAAACTGTGTAAATATATCTACTTTAGGATTGGTCATAAAGACAGGTATTCTTGCTCTATCTCTACCTACTGGCATTATAACTTCATTTACAAATCTACCAGCTCCTTGTATTACAGATTTATAAAAGTCATCAGCGTATTCTATTTCTCCTGTTAGCACTCCTTCTTTTCTAGCAGGACCAAAAGATGTTTTAGCTCCATCGTTTAACCATCTTAAACCGTCTTGTATATCTATACCTAAATCAAATAGTTCACTTTTTAATTTTTGTACGTTTCTAACTTCAGACCTTGTTAATTCTCTAACAGCAGTTTCATTAAATATATCTACACCTTCTTTAGAAAGCTTGTCAAGTGATTCTAAGTTTTCTCTTATTAAACCTTTACCTATATTAAAAGAAGCTAACTGAACAGTTTTTGTCCAAGGTGTTAATATGTTAAGTCTAAAAAATCCTCTACCTATTTTTTTAAGTACTTCGTTTTGTAATCCTTCACCAGTTAATCTATTTGTAGATTCTGCAAAAGCTTCATCCATTGCCATAAAAACTTGTTGCATTTCTTTTTGTATATCTGAATCAGACATTTTATGTTTCTTTCTAAGAAGAATAGGTATGTCTTGTACAAATATTTTATGACCTTCTTTTACACCTTTAAGTGCATCTTTAACAGGACCAGAAACAGAAGCACCTGTTTTAGTAAGAGGTATCATAGCTTCTGTCAATGATGAAACTGTAGCAAGTGGTAAGTAAGCCATAGCATTTGCAAGTTTTGTTCCGTCATAAATACCTTGTATTAAACCACTATCAAAGTAGTTTACTTGACCAGTTATAGATTTATATAGTTTTACTATTTTAGCTCTATCTGATTTACTTAAACCTCTATTTTGACCTCTAGCTGCTCTAAGTTCTGCATCCATTGGTTCTAACCATCTTTCTTTAAATTGTTCTACGTTTGATTTTCTACTTATCCCGGGAAGTAAAAAACTTTTTTTATGTTGAATAGTATTAGCTGCATTCATATAATAATTAATAGCAGTATTTAAATCAGTAGTTAAAAATTCTTCAAAAGCATTATCATTTAAATTTTTAAAAGCTCTTGACTGTGTTAATAAAATAGAATGAGAAGCAAACAATTCATTTCTCTTATTTAACATTTCATCAACAAGTCTTGATGCTTCAGCATCATCTTTTACAATTTTTTCACTTATTAATTTTTGTTCAAAAGCTGGTCTATTATCTTCTATAGCTTTTCTATTCCAGCTTCTAGGAAAGTAATTAGCTAATCTTCTTTCTTCTGTTATAAGACCAGCATCAATAGCATCATCAAATATTTTACCAAAAAAAGATTCTAAATCTTTAGCAACTTGTTGTACTTCTTCACTATATTTATTAGGATTATCTCCTCTTAAAAGTCTTATTACTCCTAGCTCATCTGATTCTTTAAATGTCCCTGTTTTTCTAATAGGTGCAGTAGCTTCGTCAAATACCCTATGATATTCTGACCTAAGATTGTCAAGCATTTCACCGTGACCAAGTTCTACTTTTTTTCTTGTTACTGTAGTAAAACCCCTACTAAAATCTTCTCTCATTAAATTACCAAGCTGTCTAGTAATTGGAGAAAACTTAGCTTTAGTATCTAGTATAGATGTTGGTGAACCAATAGTAACAGCTTTTGCTGCATCTGCAGCTTCTAAAGTTTTATAAAATTTATCAGCTAAAGAACCTTCTTCAGTTTTTAAATACGCATCATCTGAATAAAGCCTATTCATTTTACTGTAATATAAATTAGCTTTCTGTATTCCTCCGCCAACAATTCCACCAGTTAAAACACCAATAGCTGTAGAGCCTACTAATTCAGGAGTAGAATATAGTTTTCTTAAATCTGTATTTAGTTCTGTTGTTTGTCTAAAATGATTGTCAAGACCTAACCAAGCTCCTGCCTCAACTCCAGCAACTGCAGCAGCTTTTTTTACAGTTTGTGTACCTTGAGATTTTAAAGCTCCTGCTGCAAGTTGTGTAGGTCCTACAAAGTTTTTAGCAACTTGTAATCCTGTGGTAGCTAATCCTTGTCTAGCAGCTAATGAAGTTCCACCTGTAAAAGGTGCTGCCAAGGCTGCAACGATTAAAGTTGGGTCAGTTGCTATATCAATACCTGCATCTTTAACTAAACCAGCAAATTGTTTGAGACTACCTAAGTCTGCATTATCAAACTCACTTCTTAAATAAGCATAATCTTTTTTTTGTTGGTCAGTAAATTTACCACTTTGCATGGCTCGACTCATACCGGATGCTAAATTAAAATCTGAATCTCTTAAGTATTCAAATACATCATCAGATTTTTCACCAACAGATTCTAAAAATCTTTCAGAGACTTCTAAAAATTTTTCATCTTTTTCTAAATCGTCTAAAGTTTTCTTTTTACCATAAGAAAAGGAACCAAACGTAGGTTGTTGAAAAATGTCGTATTTCATTTATGAGAGTATGTTATTTTTTAAGTTTTCAAAAAGTTTATTTATATTTTCATCATCTTTTAAAATGTTAAAATCATTATCTTTATTCATAAACATTCCTGAAACTAAACCACTAGCTTTAAAACTGCTTATATTTTCTTTATTCATTAATTTTTGTTCCATAGCTTTTTTAGCTTTTGAACGTAAACTTTTTATACCACCTTTATATCCTAAACCCTGAACTCTAAAAGGAGTTAAGCTTATATTATTATCTAAACCTAAATAATTATAAAGGTCTTCTCCGCTTATAGTTGCTAAATATCCTAAATCATCTATAGATAAATTTGATAAATCTAACTCATCTACACTATCTTCCCAATTAGTAAGATAAGTAAGTTTTCTACCAGAGTGTGTTTTTATAACACCTTTTTCTTTATACATATCTGTAATGTTAGGTTTTTTAATAATTGGTTTTTGTTCTGATTCTTCTTTTTCTAAATTAGTATCTTTAAAAGCATTATTAACTTTGTTAGTTAATTCTAAAATTTCATCTTCTTCTAATTCAAGAGAAGGATTGTTTATATTTGCAATAAAAGAATCTCTAACTACTTGTAGTTTTTCTTCATTAACATTAATATTAGTCAGTTCTTCTACTATTTCTGGCAATTTATCAATTAATGAAACATCAAAACCTTTTATTCCCATAGTATCTGCCTTAGTCATTCTAATTTCATTAGGACTATTGTGAACAAAAGTATTTCTTAAAACAAAATCTATAGAAGCTTCTTGAAGGTCAACTTCTGTATATTCATCACTCCAGTTTCTATTATTTTGTTTATAATAATTTAAAGCATAAGCTGAATTAGAAGCTAAAGTTGCTAGAGCATCATTATCATTTAATAAGCTTTTATATTGTTTTGCATTTGGTTTTAATTTTAGTCTAATTCTTTGAACATTATTTAATTTATCTTGTTCAGTAGGTGTAAAATCTTGATTAGTTTCTAAAATATCTTTATACCTAACAGCTAAACCTGAACTCATTTTTGTTTCTCCTTCTCTATCATAAGCATCCATAAGTTGTAATAATTTAAAAGGATTATTTACAATAAAGGAATCTTTATCTTCTGTTTCTTCAAATGCATTTATTAAAGCTTTACCGTTAGCTATTTTAATTCCTTCTTTTGTTAAATAACTTTCTGTATTTATATCTCCTTGAACCAATTGCATGTAAGCTCTTTGACCAATTTGTTGAGTATTTAATGAAGGATTTTTTTCTATAACATCATTAATAATTTCTACATAAAATTTATCATCAAGATTTTTATAATTTTCGTTTTGAGAAACTACTTGTTTTAAACTAGGTATAACACTATAATACACTTCTGATAAATCTTTTGGTTTAGGTTTAAACACTAAAGGTTCATATAATTTTTCTACTTTAACTTGGTCTTCAATAGAATCTCTAAAAGTTGTTCTATTCTGTTTAGCTTTAATTAAAGCATCTTGTAACTCTATTAGTTCTGCATTAGTTGTAACTAAATCTCCTCTAACATCTATACCAGCTTCTTGTAATTCTTTAAGTCTTTCAGGGTCTTCTTGTCTTTTAAATATTCTGTTCCATGCAGCTTTTATTAAACCTTTTTTGGTTGGGTCATCTTCTACTAAAGATAATGCAGCTTTATATTCTTCAGTAGCTCTTTGATTAAACTTTTCAAAAGTTTTAGTGGTTGCACGAGGGTCAGCTTTTAAACCTTCCATTCTATTTATTAATTTTTCTCTTTCAGCATTATAAGAAGCTTCTAACTGTTTTCTTAATTCTTCAGGTTCGTTATCTTTATTTTCCCAAGTTACACCTGCAGTTTTTGCTTCGTCAGTATTATTAATAATTCTAGAAACTTCTTCATTTAAAAATACTTCTTCATTATCATTATATCTTTTAAGTAAAGCACGTTCATCATCATAAGCTTCAAACTCTGATTTATTTAAATTAAATATTTCTTTATACTTTGTATTAACATCATTTATACCATCAACAATATTTTGTTTTTGTTGATTTTGTAAAGCTCCAAAAGTTGCCATAATTGTAGAAGCTAGTAAAGCTCTCTTAGCTTCTTTCTTATCTTCTTTTCTTCTACCAGCTAATAACGAACCAGCTAACTGACCGTATGCTTGACTACTACCTTTAAAATAATCTTCTATAGCCATTACTCCTCTCCTTTACTTAATAAACTTTTTATTTCTGGACCTTTTTCTTTTACTTGTGCTAATATACTTTCAGGAACTACATTAGTATCAATTTTAGAAGTCTCTATATTTTTAGTAGCTCCTTTTTTAATATCTGTTAGTGCATTTCTAAATTCATCTACTCTCTTATCAAATTCTTCTTGTTCGTCTTCTTCATCAAATTCATCTAAGTCATCACCTTCTATATTATATTTAATGTTAGCTTCTTCACCAATAGCCATAATCGTATACATAACTGGTTCGGCTAACATCATCATAACATCAGGATTTATTTTACCTTCATTAAACTTTGCATATAAAATAGCAGTCCCTAAATCTGCTACTGCTGCTCCTTGAGCCAAAGCAGCTACAATATTTTTCATAGCTTCAGGTTGCATTATAGAACCTACAATATCATCTAAAGCTTCTCTAGGATTTGCAAACTCTGGTGGAGTTTCCCAAGGATATGGTTGCTCTGGATTATTTGTAAGAGATTGTCCCGGAATAACAGCTCCTTGACTTGATAATTTTACAAGTTCATCTAATCCTTTCTGACTAAATTTAGCTTCGCCTCTTATTTTAGGACCTGTATCAGGTGCTATTTCATCAATAGTAAAACCTGCATCTAATCCATCTAATACACCAGAAGCAGCAGCTTCACTTAAACTTGAAGATATAATAGGATTAGGTAATCTTTTAGGTGTACTCATTAAGCTACTCCAAATGTTTGTTGTCTAAATAATTCAGAACTATATTGTGTACTTGGGTCTACATTCCCATACATCATATTCTGATAAATACTATCTGTATTAATTCCTTGCTGAGCTGCATAAACTCTTAGTGGGTCTAAGTTTGATTCACCCTCATAAGCTGCACCAGCCATAGAACCTTGTTGTTCAGGGTCTCCAGCTATGTATTGTTGTGTCATTCCAGTTAATGCAGCACCTCCTACAGTTTTTCCTACAAAAGTAGCAGCAGAAGTAAGTTTAGGATGTCTAGCAAACCAACTTGCTTGAGGAGCAGCAGTAGCAGCAGTAGCAGCAGTAGTAGCAGCAGTTCCAATACTACTTGTTCCTAAAGCAGCAGGAACAGTAGTAGCTAATTGTTGTGCTGCGGTTCCAGAAACCGTACCTACCATACCAGCAGATGTTCCAAAAGAACCTACTGTTGCACCCGGAAGAGAACCTGCAGTAGCAGCTAATTGTTGTGCTGCGGTTCCTGTAGCACTTGCTGCAGTAGAAGCTCCCGGAAGTGTACTTGGTAAATTTAAAGCTCCTCTTGATGCTGCAGTACTAGCTCTAGCAGCAGCAGCAGGATTTGTTTTTACAGCAGCACTTAACTGTGCTGGAGTTGCTGTACTAGAAGCAGGAGCTAAATTAACACCAAGTTTAGAACCAACTGTACCAATTCCAGTTCCTAAAGCTTTAAAAGGTGAAGCAGCAAGTTTAGCTACTGTACCTGCACCTCTTGCTAGAGCTGTAGAAGTACCAAATAGTGTACCACCAGTTACTGCCTGACTTGCACCTACCATCCATCCAGTAAAACCACCACTAGCTGCTGTTGCACCCATTGCTCCAAGAGCAGCACCTCCCGTGACTACGGCTGCAGCAGCAATTGCTAAAGCTTTAAGAATTTTACTAGAGCCAATTTTTTTGACTACTTTCTTAACTCCTTTTACTACTTTCTTTACGACTTTTTTTACAGCACCTGTAATTTTTTTAAATGCTTTTTTAATTTTACTAAATAATCCCATAATAAATTCCTAATTAAAATATATCTCCAGTTATTGCACCTATTAATGCTTCAATACTTGCAACACTTCCACCATACTTTTTAGGGTCTGAAGCTAATGCAGTATTTACAAGCTGTGCAATTCTGTTCTTTTCATTTTCACTATTTCTAAAATCATAATCTGCTTGGTCTCTTAACTCTTGCCATAAAAATGATTGAGCTGTTTGAGACATAGCAAATGCATTTTGTGCATTCTGTGCATTAATCTGATTTTGCATTGCAGTGTTTGCAGTATTCATATTTCTACGCCATTGAGTATTAGATTGTTCTACTACTGCTCTGTTTTGTGCGTTCCATTGATTCCTTGCAAAATCTTGATTAGCATTAAACTGGTCTATCTGTGTTTCAAGTTGAGTATTAAACTTTTCAACATCAGCAGCTCTTTGAGCATCTCTAGCAGCAGCAGCATTTTTTTGAGCTGCATCAAACTGTGCCACTGCATTCATTTGTGAAGTATTGTACTGGTCAATTTGTGCATTAAGACTTGTCATAAACTGCTGTGTTTGATTTTCACTAGCAGCATTAAACTGAGCAGCAGCATTTTGAGCTGACTGATTAGATAACATACGTTGTTGAGTTTGTTGAGCTTTTAATACATTAGCTTGTTGCTCGTTTGCTAAGTTTTGTACATCCATTTGTAAAAAAGCTTGAGCATTTTGTATCTGTGCTTTCTGATAAAAATCAGCTTCAGCTAAATTAGCTTGAGACATTAATACAGCATTTTGAATTGTAGCTTGTTGTTCGTTACTAGCTTCTGCCAAACCAACAGTTTGTAAAAATTTACTATTAGATAATGCTGTTTGTTGGTCAGCACTAAACTGAGACATATCCATTTGAAATACATTCTGTGCATTAGTCAAAGCTGTCTGTTGCATTCTTTGTGCATTTGCTTCAGCAGTCTGAGCTTCTATAGTTTTTTGTTGACTAACACTTTGTTGTATAGCTTGTGCATTACTTTGAGCTATAGGCATAGCTGATTGAATGATAGCATTAAATAAACTATCTCGTCCTACAGTTGAAGCTGACATACCTCTACGTGCTAACATCTGCTCTACTTGTGCAACTGCAGGTCTAGCCCATGTAGGTATTTCTCCACTTTCAATACCTTCAAGCAAGTTATTCATTTGTGTAGATACTAAAGCTTCTTGAGGTAATCCTTCTATGATACCTCTTTGTTCTTCACTAAAGTCTGCTAATCTATCTTCTAATGCTTCTGGGTCATTACCTATCTCTTCTATATCTGCATCAGATAATCCAGCTCTACTTAATTGTTTTTTAGCTCTTGTAATTCTTGATAAGCTTGTACCTACGTTCATAGCTGCAGTAGCTTTAGCACCTTCACTAATAGTACCTACAACTCTTTCAGCTAAAGCACCTTCTGGTATTTCAACTTCAGCTCCTTCTATAGGTGCAACTCTATCAACTTGTGCAGCTTCTGCAATAGCTTGGTCAGACACTTCACCAGTTGCAGCTTCTACTTGAGCTTCTTCAGGTACCAGTGTAAGGTCATCATCTGTTATTGTTTCAGCTCTAATTTGTTCTGGAGTTTTTGCAGTTGCTGCTTCTCCTACTGTAGTAACTTGTTCTGGAGCTTGACCTTCAGCTCTTATATCAGTTCTAGCTCTAGTAACAGGGTCCATTGTTGTAACCTGTTGTTCTTTTAAAGGAATAGGATTTCCTTGGTCATCTAAAAGTAATTGTCCTTGTGCATCTCTTTGATAACCTACTTGGACTGCATCTGGTATTTGTGCAGCTTCTGGAACTTCACCTCTTGCAGCAGCTTCTACAGATTGTCTAGCAACATCTTGTTGTCTAGTTTTTTCTTGAGCTGCTAACTCTTCTGGAGTTGGAGTAGTAGGTGTTTCACCAGCACCACCTGAACCACCTGAACCACCTGAACCACCAGCACCACCGCCTATTGAATTAAAAAAACTATTTATATAATCTTCATAAGCTTTTTGTCTATTATTTTGCCAGTTTTCATATGTTTTTCTTTGTCTTATATTTCCTTCAAACTTTCCATATTGTTTAAAAAAGTCTGCTTGAGACATAGGAGTGGTAGAAGCTTGACGAGATTGAGCTTGAGCTTGAGCAGCTTGAGTTGTTTGAGCTTGTTCTCTGGCTAATCTTGCCATCGTACCAAACAATCCAGAGCCTTTAGATTGAGCTTGTTGAGGTCTAACTTCGCCTTCTCTACCAATAAACATTTGGTCAGAGCCTTTTTCACCTATAAAATTAGGTCTTCTAGGAAAAACATTAGTAATTTTATTATCAAGATTTTCTAGTTGTCTTGCTCTATACTCTTCTAAAGTTAAACCCGCTTTTGCTGCTGCAGCTTCTTCAGGAGTTGTAGCAGTTTGTTGATTACCTGTACTTACATTAGGTATTATTTGATTACCACTTACATTTAAATTAGCTAACTCTGCTTCTTGTTTAGCAGTCATTCTTCCATTAGAACCTTTTGGGGGAGGTGAAAGAACAGGTTTAAGCTGTATAGGTCTTGTAGGCTGTACAGTAGGTCTAATTTCTTCTTCTCTCTCTATAGACATAGGAGGTACTTTAGACTTTACAGGAGCTTTAGCAAACTTACCACCTGTTTGAGCTTTAACTCTACCACCTTTAGACATATCTACTCTACCACCGGTATAATATTTCTTTTTATATGTTTTTTTCTTTTTACTCATTTAAAATACCTATATGTATATTTTACTTGACTTCGAACAGTTTGTCAAGCTTTTCACCTAATTTATCTATTCTACTTATAAGAACATCAAAGTCATTTTTTAACTCTTGTTTCGTTACATACTCTCTTGCTAACTCTTCACGAGTTTTATTTATAAGTATATCAATTCTTTTAGTTTCATCAGAGTTCTGTCTAATGCTATAAAGGATTGGTGCTAACACCAAAGTTATAAATATATTCCAAAATAAATAAGGTGTTAGTTCCATGATATTATCCTATAGTTTTAGTAACAGATGTTGGTGTAATTAGTAATGCGATTTGTGCATCTAGACCAGCTTTTAAATCTGCAACAGCATCTTCACCCATAGCAGCTTCTACCCAGCCCTGTACGTCAGAGCTTGTTAAGTCTGCAAAGGCTGTGAAGTCTGAAATGTCTGCTGTGTCTACAGCTTGTGTACCGTATACAGTAGCAGTCCAGTTGTTGCCATCAGCATCCTGATTAGCATCGTCTTCAGCGTTTAATCTCCAATGCACGTTATAAACAACGTCTGCATTACTATCTAGTGTTGGGTATGTATCAACTGTTGACACGTTCCAAGTATATCCTATTGCCATAATTATTCTCCTTTTAAGTTATTAATTTCAGATTGTAAGGCTTCAATCTGTGTTTGTTGTTCTTGTATAGCTTTTACAAGTAATGGTGTAATTCTTCCATAATCAACACCCTGCATTTCTTCTCCATCTTTTTCTCCATATACAGCTTCTTTA
>Ga0222718_10003862_pt1 | contig 12672 bp, 14 predicted proteins | sample C33_27DmetaG_FD_165045 | JGI IMG/M metagenome (GOLD analysis project Ga0222718, IMG submission 165045) | Estuarine water microbial communities from San Francisco Bay, California, United States - C33_27D | ecosystem: Environmental > Aquatic > Marine > Unclassified | place: USA: California... | reverse complement strand
CAATATCCACCGCTCTTCCAAGACTATGATAACCCGTGCTTTTGGGTTTCCCGTCTTTCCATTTTGCTTTTTCAACTGGGTGATCTAGTGAGCGATAGGCTGAAGTTAGTCTGATGGGTTTGCCGTAGTGCTGCCGCAATGTTTCGAGCTTTGTAAGAAATGAACTCGACATAGAGCATTCACCTGTGAATTTGCACTTGAGCTCATCCCTCGAAAAATGCTGAGAATGGTCAATGAATTCCATCAAGTTTCTCGCTCTGGGTATTCAATACATTCCTGTGAATACATTTCTCCAAACGCCTCTCGTTGTGGCAAAGGCATCAGTTGCAAATCTACATATCTATGGTTTTCTCGGTATTGGTCAATGACGCAAGAACACAACTGAATTGCGGCTTGAATGGCTAAGTTGCTGGTCATGCCTTGAAGCTGATAGGTGGGAGCAAGTCGAAGTGAACACTGATAAGCCCAAGAAACCAAGTGAAGTGTTTTGTACTCAACAGGCAAAGCCAAGGCTGACGTTGATAAAAGCAAAGCCAGACCTATGAGAATCGGTTTCATCTCCTTAATTCTCTATTGATAACGTCACCAAGATTATTGACAGCAATCGTCATATCTTTTATGGCAGCATTTGTTGCACTCATTATCGACATCAGCTCAGAGTTTGAAGTCTTCATGTATTGTCTTAACTCTTCATCATTCTTTGCGTCAGCCGCTAAATAAAGCTTTCGCTCTTCCATCATCATAGAGTCTTTCTTTTCTGCATCTGCTCGCAATTGCTGCTTTTCTTTGTCGTGCTGTTTCAAAATAAAAATAATTAGCCAAGCAAAGAAAATCAGAGCAGAAGCTGAAGTTCCAAGTTCTTGGACAACGTCAATTATTCCGGTCGCTTCTGCTGGCATTGCTCGGCCTATATTATGCGGTTTCTAGTGCTTCAATTCGTGCAGTTAGTGCGTCAATTTGTGATTGCTGGGATTCGATTATTGTTTGTTGTTCTTTAATACTTTCTACCAGCATTGGAATAATGAATTTTTCATTAACTCTTAATGGATTTTCAACAGTAACACTTCCAGCAGTAATTGTATTATCACTAAAACTGTCGACCAGATTTAGATCCACTATTTGTAATTCTTGAGCGATTAACCCGTACAAGGTTTTATCTGCTTCTGCCTCACAAAAATCATCAATCCAATTAAAAGAGACACCACGCATTGATAAGACTTTTTGCAAACAATCTGACAACTCTGTAATGTTTTGTTTTAATCGCTCATCAGAAGCATTGTAAATGTTCGAACCAGATGGTGCGCCAACATTCCCACTAGCATCAATAATCATTTTTTGAGATCCAGTAATTTCCCAAGTAAATTTTCCAGTTGAGTGCGACCTTAATTCATTACTTGCCCCAGTTCCACGAAGATAAATACCACTGTTCTCTGTGCCAACATTTGACAAATATAAATAACCCTGATCGTTTTGAAGCATTGCAGTACCTGCAACACTTAATTTTTGACTAGGTGAACTCGTCCCAATCCCAACATTCCCACTAGCATCCACCACAAAAGGCGTACTGTCTGGATTAGCAGCATCCTCCACTACTAGTGCATTTCCGCTGCCTGTTTGTGTGATTCTTACCAAGTCGCCAGAGTCTGAACCGGAAACGGTAAGTGCGCCTAGTGTTGCGGTTCCTCCGGTCACGGTCACATTGTCCGAATCCTGAGTTGCGATTGTACCAAGCCCAAGGTTGCTTCTCGTAGTGCTATCATCAGAAACATTAAGAGAACCTGTCACGCTTATATTTCCGCCTGTGTTTAACTGTGCAGAAGTGGAAACGGTGCTGGCGGTTAGCGTTAGACTTGAACCGTTATAGTTCTGAACTTCGTTTACCTTTAATAAACTCATTTAGATAAGCTCGACGAATTCAAAGTTGTAATCATAAAGTTGTGAACCAGGATAAGAATACGCAATGCTCGCTGGCTCAAAGAAAGAACCGAATACTGCCGTGTTGGTTTGGTAGCCTAGAACCTGAGCAGCCACTGGTTGCATTCGTAAGCCTGTAAAAACTTTGGTTGCTGTGTCTCTTTCAGATTCTAAAATTTGAACTGAACCGCTAAATCTTCTGCGAATCTCACCTAGCCGATACACAAGCCCACTGTCTCGCTCTTGTCTGATTCCAAAGCTGTCTCGGCTTATCGACATGCCAACATTCGGATTGAAGGTTTCCAGCACTTTTCCGGCTCGTATGGTGTTCACAATCAGCGGCAATTTCATATTGGAAACCGTGAAGTTCGCGCCACCATTTCCTGTCAGTTGTAAATCTTCACCTCCGGTTCCGTCACCAGTAATCCGGTTGAGCTGCTCGGTAAAAACCCCATCGCTGACAAAAGTACCCAGCTTTATCTGTGGATAATCTTCTAAATAAATGTTTGAGCTGCTCGCTTGTAATCTGCCTAGATTCCCATTGCTTGCCGTAACCCAACCGTCCAAACTGCCTTTGACGTCTGTCGAGTTGGTTAAAGCAATCTCAACCGTGTTGGTGGTTGCTGGACAAGCCACAAAAACCGAATCATTCCAATGGGTTTTCTCGTTGAGTAGGTATTGCTCGCTGAGAATGTAGGTGTTCGAGTACGTTTCAGTTGATAAAGTGCTTGCGCCAGAATCTTTAAATGTTACCGTCACAGCTTCTGCCAGGTAACTAAAGAAAATGGCTTCTGCACCTGGGCAAGTCACAGTGATTGTTGCGGTTGCAGCGTCTGAAATGTAAGCCTGTTTTGGATAATTGTTTTCGACTTTGGCAATTGCATAATCACTGGCAAGCTGAGTCGCTGAACTCGTCACAGAAGTGATTAGGTTGGTGTAGATAATCTTCATTCTTTCCGTACAAAGTCGATTTCTGTTGGTCCGCTGATCGTGGTTTCCTCAGAATCAAAGCTATAAATAATGCTGGTAATGGTGATTGTGGCTTTGATTGATTGTTTTTCGTCAATGCAGATGATGCGATAACCTAAAAGGTAATTATCTTTAATGCCAAAAATTCGAGCCGTGCAGATTGGCGCGGATTCGCTTTGCAAAATGGCTCTTAAATATTCAATGACTTTCTCTTCAATTGTGCTGAGTGCGTCATAACCTTGTTCTTCCCCATAGCCTAGATTGGGGACTTCCACATATTTTGTTTCTTGCGCGAGCGTCACACTGTCTGGGTAAGGTGTGTTGAATTCATACTCTGAAAAAACCTTTTTGATTGGAAAGGCTGGCGCTAATTGCAACTGAAGCAGTTCTGGCGTTCTCACCGTTGCGGCTGCAACACCGGATTGAATCCGGTTAATGACTCGTAAAGTAGAGCCGCTAATTTGCAGTAACAGGTTTGCGGCTTTGGCAGTATCTGCCGCAAAGTCAATCAGTGGCTCGTTACGTGTAGTTGCTTGTGCCATAACTAGGGCGAATAAATTTCTACTTCTGAAGCTGTCGTGGCTACCGTCAGCGAGCGAATGGTCAACTGCCCATTGGTGTCAATCTCAACCGTTACCGTGAGGCGTACTTCAACAGGTGAATCGTTGACTTGCTCGTCGCTAATCGTGGTATCGGTGTTGTAGTTTACGCCTGCCATTTACGCATAACTCGTATCTAACGTTAGCCCAAGCTCAGTCGCCACATGACTGTAAAAACTCGAAAGCGTTGAACCTCGGTTGCTGATTCCTGAGATTGAAAGCACACCACCAGTGGTGGCAGCATTCAGCTTAATCACGGTTGAGGTTGGAGCAACGCCACTTCCACCTGAACCATTCCAGAACTCTGAACTGGTATTATCCGTTGAATAAATCAAAACCCCATCCTCGCGGATTTCGATTGGGTAACTGGAATTGTTTGTTTGCAAATCTGGATTGGCTACTTCGTCATCTCGTTTCTTAATCACTGGCGTGACATTCTTAACGATTCCCCAACTAAACGGAATTCTTAGCGGCACACCCACTCGGTGAGTATTTCCGTCACTGGTAAAGGTTCCGGTCGTACCATAGCCAGAAGTCACCGGAATAAAGTCTTTGTCTTGAAGCGTGAAGGTGTTTGAACCAGTTCGGACAACGTAATAATAGTTGTCTACTGCGACTGATTGATATTCGAGCAGCTCCCCGTACGAATCCATTTGCTCGAAAATCACAACCGTACCCGTCACAAAGCCATGATTCAAAGCCGTAATTGAAACTGGAACACCTGTTCCTGAACTGGTAACAGCTTCGACAAAAGCAAAATTTTCGGTCAAGGTGAATGGCCTTGCGCCTTTGGTGTATTCGGTATCTGTGAGCGCGAAGGTCAATTCGGTATCCGTCACGCTTTGCAAAAAGATATTGCCAGAAAATAAGTCACTTCCAGCCTCACCCCATTTCAAAGTCGTTGCATATAGCCCAGGTGCGGTGAGTAAGTCTTCATAGCGTTGAAGTGCGAATGGATGGCTTGCGTTTAAGTAGTCATTCGTCAGTGTGATATTACCGAACTTCACGCCAATTTTGCCGCTATCCTCAACTTGCCCCAATTCCAAGCTCGGCATTCTTTTGACAAAAGGCTGGTAAAAGTTCTGCCCAGCAAAGCCTCTGATTGAACCTCGGTAATCCGTACCATCAACCGTGATCGTGGCAAGTAACTGACTCATCAGATGTACCTAGCCGGAAGAAACTTGTCGCCTTGCCGTCTGGTTCTTTCTCTCAGCTCGCTTCTGAATTCTTCAATGCCAGCTTTTGTCTGGCCTGCCATATCCGTATAAACATTTACCTCGGTGTCATTCTCTCTGACGGCAACAATCAATTCAGCCAGTAAGCGTTTGACTTCTGGGTCACTCGTTGCGTTGATTGCGGCTGAATCGCCAGAGTTCAAGCGGTTCAGATTGCTCACGCCATATCTGCGGACGGTTTCAGGCGAGAGGATATATTCGCCAGGTGAAAGCATGGCTGGAATGGTGTCCATTGGGTCAACAAGTCCACCTCGTCTAAAGCCAATCTTTTGAATGCTTCCAACTAGTGAACTTAAATAGTCTTGTGCTAAATAATTGTATGCAGTTTGGGCATTGGCTAGCTGTTCAAAAACTACAAAGCGAGGTTGGTTATTTGCCTTGTTTAAGTAGTAAATGCCATACGGTTTTTCAGAATTTCCAGCATTGAGGTAAGAATACACCAAGTTGCTTGCTCCAATATCTCCTGAATAATCCGGTCCTTTATAAGTTGCGGCTGTTGTGCTGCCATACCAGAGAGTGCCTAATGAACTGATTGAAACCAAGTTTCCACCTTGTGCCGCTGTTTGAAATGCGCTCACTGTTGCAGCGTTTAACTGTTGAGTTGAAGCGTTAATTGATTGAATCAATCCGCTGATTGCAGAGTTAATTGCAGAACTTAACGAATTAAAAGAATTCGTTACAGAAGAAGTATTAAGGCTAACGGTTGGGGTAATGGTTCCCAAATAAGGCGTTCCAGCAGTGGCGGCTGGGGTAATGGTTCCAAAGTTCAGCCCAGAAGTGTTCACCGTGAACATGCTGGTGGACATCAAAATGCTTAGATCAATTTGCGAAAGGCTGTTTGAATCAATGCTGAAGTTACTGGCATTGAGGCTGATTGGTTTATTGACATTGGTCGTATCGACAACCAATAAGTCGTTTTCAATCACTAAAGGAATTTGGTAAACGGTAGTTAAAAACTTAACTTGCTGTTGAGCAAAAGCGAGTGTTGCTAGGTTTAATCCGCTAATCATGTCAGAAACTGCGGTTTGCAATTCTTCTGGTAAATCACCGAGCAAATCTTCTGCACCTGAACTCAGTGTGCTGGCGGCCTGAATCGGCATGTTAAAGCCTGTTTGCAGTCCTAGTCCGGTCAAGTCACCAAGCACACCTTCAAAAATGGTTGTGAAAGCTGTTGAGGACTTAAAAACGTTTCTGGCTGCGCTCAAGTATTCGTTGACGAATCCTTGCAGTGCTTTTATATCGTCTTCCGTTGCCTCTTGGTCAAAGGCGTTTTCTAGTAGGCTTTCGTAGTTACTTTGAGCTTGAGCGAATTGCTCTTGTGGTCCCAATGGAGAAAAGTCTGAAAATAGCAGTTCCTGAACTTGGTCAAAGAGTCCTTGCACCAAGTCATTGATTTTTTCAATCGTGCGCTCAAAATCTGACAACAAGGCTTGCAAGCCGGATTCGACGTTTTGCAGTGCCAGAAGTCGCTGTTCTCTTTCAAGTGCTGCCAGTTGTTTATTTTTGAGTTCAAGCGTTTTGGCTTCTGCTTTGTTTGCGGCATTCAGCAACTGAGTCCTTAAATCCTCATCATCTATTAAGTCCGCCAAGGCTTTTTGCTGTTCGATAGTCGCAATTGACTCTTGGTATCGAAACTCAATCTGCTCTTCAATGCTCATGTTCTGAAAATCAATGGCGTCAATCTGGTCTTGTGCGGATTGGGTCAAATCATTTAAGGCGTTCAGTGGTTCTTGAATATAGGCTTCAATCAATCCTTGAATAACAATCTTCGATTTTTCTTCTGTCTCAGCAATCTTCTGATTTACTTTTTTTATTTCCTTACCTATTTGATTCATAAGATAAGGAGCAGATGAAGCTGCTGCTAGTGTTTTGAAATTGATTTCTTGCACAGCTTCCAGGCTAGAAACTGCCTCTTCAGTGTTTTGCGTTATTCGGTTGATAACTTCGGTCAGTCCCAAATCTGGAATCAAGTCAGCTAGTTCGTCAATCTTTGGTTGCAGTTGATCCCTCGTTGACGGACTGTCTGCAATGTTTTCAAAAATCGAATCGGCTTGAGCAAATGCTTTTTGCTGATTGGTTGGTCCTCCTGGCCTTGAACTGCTGAAAGCTGCTTCTAAGTCTCTGGCAAGTCCACCTCCAAAAATATAACCATTTGGGCCAAGTCCAACCGTGTCAAGCAAGTTTTCTGCGGCATTTGTTGCGTTCTCAATTAAAGCACCTATCAAGCGATTGATTGCACTTATTAAATCGCCAAGTAAATCAATGAATGGGTCAAGCACATCAAACAGAAGTTCAAAGCTTGAGTCGATGGCTTTGGCAACCTTTTCGTTGCTGAGAATCAGCTTGGCTGCGGCTTCTTCAACCGTTTTAGACTGAGCTATATTGGTAGCGCGGCTGGCGTTTGGACCTGCGCCAGAAACACCGGAAACAATCGCTCCTGCGGTTCTTTCTGCTTCTTCGTTCAGTTGTCCCTGAAGTAAAAGCTGCGTTTTCAATTCAGCAGTGACTTCTTCGAGGTATGTCAACTCTCTGGCTTTCGGGAAAAGGCTTTCTTCGTAAAGTCTATTTTTGTCTTCTGTCAAAGCGTTGATTTCTGTGACTCGTCGAAACTCTTCTTCTAGTCCTTGCGTAAAACGGTCTTGCTGCTCTTCGGTCAGTTGTCCCATTTCTGTGCGAATTCGGAACTCTTCTTCTAGTGCTTCTGTGAATCGGTCTTGTTGTTCTTGAGAAATCTTTCCTGTGAAATCGGTGTATTCAATCTCTTTGACTTCTTCGATTTTTTCTTTCAGCTTCTCAACTGATGAAGCAGCATTTGCTGCTTCAAGGTTTACATTGCCCAGTTGCTCTTCTGTCTTTATCAGTGTTCCAGAATCAATCTGATTCTGAAGTCCTCTGAATTCTCCGGCTACACCTTCGAGTTCTGCCTTGTATTGCGTCCATAAATCTGCACTTTTGCGGTAATTTTCAGCTAGTTCAAAAGCGGAATCTCTTTCAAACTTTAGCGCGGACTCTTGCGCTTCGGTTGAAGTCGCAATAGGCGCAACATCTCCGTCCATGCCAATAGCATTTGCGGCACTGTTGTAGTAGCCAATGATTTTGTTGATTTGATTGATGAAAAAGTTGTCTACCTTTTCAAAAAAGCTGAACATATTGGCAATCATGCCAATGAAGAAATCTCGAACGTGTAGAGTGAGGCGTTCAATCTGAAGAGCGGCATTTTGCGTTTCGTATTGAGCAGCAACCGAAAGAAAGCCAAAGCCAGCCTGAATGTAGTTGAGTGTGGTGACGATTGGGTTAGACTCGCCACCTGTGAAAATGCTGAATGCGTCACGCAATGGCTTGGTCAGGTTGATCGCAAGCTGCTTGAGCTTGTCAAAGGCAATTCCAAGAATTTTGATGCCTTCAGCAAAGTCTCGAACGATTCCGTCAGACTTGTCGAATTCACCAGCTAGGTCTGTCATGACCTTTGCGGTTCCGCTAAAGATTCCGGTTGATTCTTCTACCTTTCCAATCAGAAGCGTGAAGCTGTTGCTAATTCGGGTGAGCGAAGTCGCAATCGTGTCTTGTGCTGCGCCAAACTGTTCGTTGATGGCTTCAGCAGAGCCAAGAATTGCGTCTTTGAATAACTGATTCGTCAGGTTGCCGTCTGTCACAAACTTCTTCAGACTTCCAGCCGTAAGTCCAAGTTGCTTCTCAACTTCCTTCAGCAGATTGGGCATTCCATCAATGAGAGAGTTGAACTCTTCGGCCTGAACCTTTGGCGAGTTTAAGGCTTGTGCCAGTTGAAGCAATGCGCCAGAAGCCTCTGTGCTACTGGTTCCGGCTGCGGCTAAAGACTTGGCGACAATTTCAGTAATGCGGATGGTTTCGGCTTGGCTTGAACCTAGCTGGTCAGCGGCAACACGAAGGCGAGCGTAAAGCTTGGTGGTGTCCTCAATTGCCGTTCCGGTAGTCTGTGAGACTCGGTATAACTCTTTCTGAACCGCTGCGGCTTCAGCGGCTGAGTTCGTTGCAATGCGGATTTGATTGGCGAAATTCGTAAAAGTGTCAGCGGCTTGTGCAATCTGTTGAACGCTGATGGCAGCAACCAAAGCAGAAGCGGCATTCTTCGCAGACTTGAAAGCCGATTCCATTTTTCTGGTTGAGTTCGCCACTCGGTCCATTGCACTTGAAGACTTTTTGAGTTCGCCTTCGAGCTTGCCCAAACGATTAATGGCGTCACGAATCTCTAATTCAATTTCAATGGTAGAGGCTGCGTTTGCCATTATCGTTTTCTTCTAGGCTTTGGGGTAGGTCGAGCGGTTGTAGACTTTTTCTTCTGCAAGTCTCGTTTGCGCTCGTTCTCTTTCTTTCTGTGGCTAGTGACTTCTCGGTCAATCGTCACCAGTGCATTGTAGACTTCAACCGTGTTGATTTCTGCTCTTCTCAGGTAGCAATCAATCGCTTCTTCTCGAAGAAAACCAATATCAAAACCTAAGTCTCTGCCTGTGGTGTCCAAGTCTCGAAAGGCTTGAACCGCTGCCAGGTTTCTTTCGGTCAGCGTCAAATTGTTTGGACATACCTGACAAGGCGGCTCTTCGTCTTCGTTCCAGACATTTTCCGCTGATTTGCAACACCAAACGGCTTGGTATCTGTCGCCTTCCTGAATGCCATGCTCTTGCGAGTCACCTAGATAAGTTGCTCTTTCAAGAACCAGATCTAGGTAGCTTTTTAATTTCCCTCTTCGTCATCGACTTTCGCCTGAGCCAAACGCATCAACTTTAGACTGACGTGAGTAGCCATCTTGTTCAGAGCAGCGTCTTCTCCAACAAAAAGACTTTTGTTCTCAACACTACAATCTTCATCGAATGACCAGGACTGCACACAAGGCACAAAAAGCTTTCGAGCAAACATAAGAGAATCAATCGTTTGCTTGCCTTTTTGCGTCTTCGTGGCTGCGTTGAGTGCCTCAGTCAACAATCGCTGATGAGGCAAAACGCATTGAAAAGTAGCTTCTAGGTCCAGCTCGTCATCATTGAAATCAATCGTGACTTCATTGGCTTTCTGGACGTCAAAAATGGAAGGCATGGGTTGTTACTTATAGATTAATGAGAAAGCGGCTGCGTCTGTGGCAGAAGAGCCTTGAGTTAAGGCAAAGTCTACACTTGCGGCTGCGGCTCCGTCCTGCTCTGTCCCACTAATCGAAACGCGAGCGGATGGAATGACGATTTGCACAATACTTCCTGCCGTGTCACCTACTTGAACGCCAATGGCGATTTGTTCCAATCGAGCAAACTGCTCGAAGCGATACGCTTGCGCTGGCCTCATGACAAAATCGAAGCTTCCGGTGACGGTAATATCGTTGCTGACATATGCAGCGGCTGGGTACTTGTCGCCCGTCATTTCTGCCAAGCCTGGGTCGCCAAGATTCTTGCTGACGCTCATTGAGAAGCCAGTGGCTAAAAACTCGTTAGCTGAAGCAATCAAGCTTCCGGCTGCGGTGTTTTGTGCTGCAAGATAAACTTGAGCGGCTGAAGTGGCGATTGGCTCATAAGTGCTGAGAGTCGCGGCTGGCAAGTGCGGTACTAGGTAGTCAGTCGCGGATACTGTGAAAGAGTCGCCAGAAGCGGCTTGCACTCCAACCGTTGCGGCTGTTGTGCTTGGTGAACTGATGGTTGCAGCTCCGCCAGTGTTCACCTGTGAATCTGAACTGTCGTAAATGTCCACCAGTTGCCCAGCAAAGAAATAATCGGCAGCTACTGCATTGCTGGCAGGATCTAAGGTCACGGTTGCAGGCGAGGAATCAGTCACAGAAACGTCTGTGCCTGTGGCGTTAACAGGTCCAGAGTAGCGAATTCGGCTTGCTCGGCAGTTTGCGTTCATCGTAAACACTCCGTCGCGCGTAATGTCTACAGAGAAACCTTCGACAACGGTTCCGTTCGCCACATAGAGTTTGTAGGTATCGACCAACTGCGACACTTGGAAGGTGTTACTAACTCGGCTGAAGCTGTAAGTGTTTGATACTCCAGCAGAAGTGGTCAGTGTTCCAAAAGTCTTTTGCAGCAAAGTATCTTCGGCTGGGACGGTTCCGGCTGTTCCAGAAGGTTTGACTAGAAACGGAATATCAAAGGTTGCTCGCTCGGCATAGTTTACGAAACTTCTGTTCTGAAGAAGTCTTGTGCCGACTTCGGAAATGTCAGAAGTGTTGAACGTCTGCGATAGCGCCAAAGGTTCGGTTGTGGTGAATCCGTCAGAAGCAGAAACTGCGACATAACTGCCAGCAGTGCTTTCGGTTGTGATGTACGGCTGAGAACTTCTTAACCGTAAATAACGATCTGGAATTGCCATTTGCGTCTCCTTTTATTCGACGTCGTTTTCAGTAGTACGGTAAAGAATCTCATACCGTAGCGTGGCTATGAAAAACTCACTTTCAGCAGACGCTTGCCGGATCTGCGTATCGGTGATTCGTGAATCTATTGCCAAATTATTCAGCGTTTGGTCGTTTGCCATTGCTTCCTCGACTTCAACGGTCACTTGGTCCAGTGTGCTTTCTGCGCTGTTGCCTTTGGCTACTGCTTCAATTGATAAATCGAGTGTTCGTTGTTGCCTGTTCTGAATGCCAATCTCTAAGCGTTGAATGCTTTCAGAATTTGCGTAAATCAGCAGTCCAGGCAAATCACTGGTTGCGATTGGATAAGTTCTTGAGAGAAAGACATTTGAACCTGTTGTCGCTAGTCCGGTCAGAACCGTTTGGATTCTTGCTTTGATTTGCGCTCGCTTGTGACTCATCAAATACTCAACATGATTTGCGTCATGCCTGTGCCGTCCGGCTGAATCCCTCGAACCGTGTAGCTCGTTGAACTGATTGTGAGCGAATCCCCATGCGCCAAGCTGGAAACGTCAGCGGTTCTTGCCAGCAGTGTTGGCTCTGAGCTTTCGACTTCGCTTTCATCGACATCAACCGCGAGAAAGTCATTGTCAAAAATCCCTGTGAATGTGCTTGCGTCCGCCTTGGTCACGGTTGAGCCGTAGTCTGCGAGCATGGCAGTTCGATCAGCAGCAGTTTCAACGCTCATTTGGCTTTAGGCTTTCGAGCGGTTTTAGTAGTTCGAGTGGTCACTGGTGGCGCTTCTGCTTCGTCCAAGCCTTTGGCCCGATTCTCATAAACAATCGCTTTGCCCATGCCAATCAGTTGATTTGCTTCTTTTGGGTCAACGCTGATGACTTGGCCCACTCGAACAGGTCCACCGTTTGCCACGGTTCCTCTGACGATTTCAATCTTCATTGGAATATCCTTTGAAGTCGTTCGTTGTACACAATCACTCTTGCTGGATTCTTCATTAAATCTCTCGCCTCGATCCACTTACCTTGTTGATCTTCTTGGACTCTGGTTGGTCGTTTGTCTAAATCCCATTGATGCCAGTATCGACGGTTGCCCGTGTAAAAATCGACACCACAGATATGAATTTCTGAGTAGCCCAAATAATCTGCGGTCCAAAGTGCTTCTGGTCCACTGAGCCTGATGAATGGGACAATTCCGCCATGAATATCTTTGTCTCTCAGGTTCTTTGGTTCATGGTGAATAATCGCTGGCGTTTCGTATTCCTGAAGGTGTTTGACCATCCGAACGTCATGCGCATAACACCAAGCCAGCTCGCCAAGAAAAAGTAAGCCGTGATTATTGACTGCGGCTAAGTCGTAAGCTTTTGAACCAATCTGCGCCTTGGCTTGCGCCAAATCGGAAGGCGCAGAAGGTCCGCCACAAAGTAAGATACAAGGTCGAGCAGCACCCCAACCTTGTAACTCATCTAGCTGATACACTTAGGCAACGGTCACATCCTGTGCTGCCGCGAAGCTTTCAGCGTGAGCAACCGCAATATCCATATCTTGATAAAAATACAGATTTGTCGTTGCTGTTCCTGCTGAACCGTATGGGTCCACCAGTACGTCAAGTGCTGAGAAGAAACCGACATACA
>Ga0222718_10003860_pt1 | contig 12678 bp, 19 predicted proteins | sample C33_27DmetaG_FD_165045 | JGI IMG/M metagenome (GOLD analysis project Ga0222718, IMG submission 165045) | Estuarine water microbial communities from San Francisco Bay, California, United States - C33_27D | ecosystem: Environmental > Aquatic > Marine > Unclassified | place: USA: California... | reverse complement strand
TAAGAATGGACCGTATCCTCCCTGTGGGGGCTTTTGAGAAGGATGTAATCAAAGATGCCGGGAGAAGTAGCATACAGATCAACATTACTGGCGTTGGAGCTACAGAAATTCTTGGAAGCTCTGAAGAGGGAGAAATGCGTAGCAACTCTGCCGCTATTATTGATGGAGAATCGTTTAATGTCACAGAGTAAACTAGACGAAGCACTGGATGAAACCTTGGGTTACGTTGTAAGAGTAGGTGATGCTACGTCTCAGCTAATTAACGTAACTTTTTTGTTTGGTGATAACGCTAATGAGTCTGTCTCAGGACGTTCTCACAGGCTCAAGGACAAGTCTAAGGCTTGGGCATGGCTAGGTGCTTCTATTGACTACGTGTTTGATGACAAGCACTGTGAACGTGCGTACAACAACGATGTAGCTAGGGCAGCAAAGACCCTAAGTGAGTCTAAGCCTAAAAAGAAAACTACTAAGAAGTGAAGTTCTTTAGTACTTCTGAGTTTGACTGCCAACATACTGGTGAAAACCGTATGGAAGAGGACTTCTTGAGTAAGCTTGATGCTCTCAGGGAGCACTGTGGCTTTCCTTTTGTTATCACCAGCGGCGACAGAAGCCCTGACCACCCGTTAGAGGCTGTAAAAGAGATACCGGGTACACACGCGCAAGGCATAGCAGCAGACATAAAGATAACTAACTCTGCTCAACGGTATTCGATTATAAAAGGAGCCTTAGAGCACGGCTTTACTGGTCTAGGGGTCGCTGGTGACTTTATTCATTTAGACACACGGGGTACAGTTCCCGTGATCTGGGTTTACTAGAGCTTCTGAGGAACGCTAGTCATGTTATATACAAGACATAAGACTCTAACAGACAACACAGAGCAGACTATACTGACGATTCCTACCGGACATGTAGCACACGTAAAGTACGTCTTTGTCGCTAACCACGGAGGATCTACGAACCAAGTAGACCTCTTCTGGGAAATTGGTGGTACACCTCAAGTGTACATTATGGACGGCACTAGCATTGGCGCTGGAAGCAAAGAAATACTAGGAGACTCAGGATCTGGTGTAGTTTTTGTTTTGCACGAAAACGAAACAGTAAAAGCACAGGCGTCATCAGCAACAGGAAATATAGAAGTTGTGTTAACTATAGACCTGTTACCACAGCCGTCTGTATTTGTAAACTTTAACGGTACATAACAATGATTACTTTTTTGGGTGCTGATTGGTGTCCTGCTTGTGTAAGAACAAAAAAGACTCTAAAAAAACTCAACATGGACTACAAATACGTTGAGATACCTCCCGGTCAAGCTGGCTGGGACTTAGTGGAAACGATGACAGGCAAGAGGTCTATACCACAAATATTCTACCACTTTGGTGGATCTAAAGACTTTAACGAAGCACTAACCTCTCTTAATCTCACAGGAGAAACACCTCAATGAAATATCTATTAGCGTCTCTTTTTCTGTTTTCATCAGTAGTTTTTAGTCAAACTGTAATTGAGTACGATGACGGTTCTACGTATACTCTAGAAGACACTGAAAATGTTTTTGTATCTACACGGTCACTGTTTACTAAAAAAACGTACAGCAACGGAGCCGTAAACTTTACTCCTGTAGAGGCTAATACTAAGAGGGACTACGTTGCTTCTCCTACTGATGGTATCGAAGTAGGCTCTACTGAGTGGTGTAAAGCGTATGTACCGTGGAGCGAGGGTTACTCGTTTAACATGCAAGCGTGGCAGAGGTTCTGTGACACCAACGGTGACGGTGAGTACGGAGAAGGTGACGCAGGCTGGGTCGAGTAACGCTTGACCGACTTAAACGTACAGCTGTTACCTTGGCAGCAGGAAGTCTACTCTGATCCCGTAAGGTTCAAAGTAGTCGCTGCTGGAAGACGGACAGGGAAGTCCAGACTCGCAGCGTGGATGTTAATCATCAATGCGCTGCAGGCCGACAAAGGCCACGTTTTTTACGTTGCGCCCACTCAGGGTCAGGCCCGTGATATCATGTGGCAGACCCTTATGGAGCTAGGACACCCTGTGATTGCGGGTTCTCATATTAATAACCTGCAGATCAAGCTGGTCAACGGGGCCACGATTAGTCTCAAGGGAGCCGACAGGCCTGAGACAATGCGTGGTGTGTCCTTGAAGTTTCTCGTGATGGACGAGTACGCAGACATGAAGCCTGACGTATGGGAGCAGATCCTCCGTCCAGCACTAGCTGACCAAAAGGGTTCAGCGATGTTCATAGGTACGCCTATGGGCAGGAACCACTTCTACGAACTGTACAAACTTGCGGAGCTAGGGGACGATGAAACTTACAAGGGGTGGCACTTTACCAGTTATGACAACCCACTCCTCGACCCTGACGAAATTGACACGGCAAAGAAGTCCATGTCGAGTTACGCCTTCCGACAAGAGTTCATGGCCTCATTTGAAGCAAGAGGCTCCGAAATGTTCAAAGAAGATTGGGTCCAGTACGGAGAAGAACCGGAGGTTGGAGACTACTACATAGCAGTTGACTTGGCTGGCTTTGAGGAAGTAAACAAAAAACGGACGAAGAATACAAAACTTGATGAAACCGCAATCGCTGTTGTTAAAGTTAGTCCTGATGGTTGGTACGTTGATAACATTATACACGGGCGGTGGAGCCTTGACGAGACTGCCGCCAAGATATTTCAGGCCGTTAGAGACTACCGACCCATTAGCGTTGGTATTGAAAGAGGAATAGCAAAGCAGGCGGTCATGAGTCCCCTCACGGACCTGCAGAAGCGGTACGGGACGTTTTTCCGTGTCGAAGAGTTGACCCACGGTAACAAAAAGAAGACTGACAGGGTTATGTGGGCGCTACAGGGACGCTTTGAAAACGGTTACGTATCTATTAACAAGGGTGAGTGGAACAACAGATTCTTAGACCAACTGTTTCAGTTTCCAGATCCCCTTACCCACGATGACTTAGTGGACGCGCTAGCATACATAGACCAGTTAGCTAAAGTAGCGTACAGTTACGACTACGAAATAGATGAACACGAAATACTAGATGTAGTGGCAGGGTACTGACATGAGCATGTTTTGGAAAGAGTTTACAGAGAATTTACCTAGTAATAAAATTTTCAGACCTTTAAACACCTACGGAATATACGCAATCGGTGCTGTAGTGTTTTTTACACTAGGGTACTGTGTTGCTGTGATTTAAGGAACCTAAGATGGCAGAAGAAATCTATAGCCAAGATCCTCTGATGATAGAGGAGTCGTTGGAAGAGTGGGTGATTACTAAGTGTGAAAACTGGAGAGATCACTATGAGTCAAACTACGAAGAAAAATTTGAAGAATACTATAGGCTATGGCGAGGTCAATGGGATCCTGCTGACTCCGAAAGAGCATCAGAGCGTTCTCGCATTATCTCTCCTGCGCTTCAGCAGGCTGTAGAGTCTAACGTAGCAGAGCTTGAAGAAGCTACGTTTGGTAGAGGTAAATGGTTCGACATTACGGACGATGTTAATGACCAAGACAATCAGGACATAGCGTACCTCCGCAAGAAACTGTCCGAAGACTTTGAGGCCTGCAAAATTCGTAAGGCTGTTGCTGAGTGCTTGATTAACTCTGCAGTCTTTGGTACAGGAATCGGTGAAATTACTCTAGAAGAAATCAAAGAGATGGCCCCGGCTACACAGCCTATCATGGATGGACAGTTGACTGCTGTAGGCGTCAACATTACAGACAGGGTTGTAGTTAAGCTAAAGCCCGTGTTGCCTCAGAACTTCCTGATCGACCCTGTAGCTACGTCAGTAGATGACGCTATGGGTGTGGCTATTGATGAGTTTGTGTCTAAGCACAGCGTAGAGATACTACAGGAGCAGGGTGTATACAACGATGCTCTCATTGAGTCTGCCGCACCTGACGCAGACCTAGAGCCTGACCAAGACCTCACGATTTACAACGACGATAAAGTGCGTTTGACTAAGTACTACGGTCTAGTGCCTCGTGAGTTACTTGAAAACGAAGGCGTAGACGTAGAAGAAGAATCTAAGTACGTAGAGGCTATTGTAGTTATTGCCAACGGCGGTACGCTCTTGAAGGCAGAAGCCAACCCCTACATGATGAATGATCGTCCTGTCGTTGCGTTTCCTTGGGACGTAGTGCCCGGACGCTTCTGGGGTCGTGGCGTGTGCGAGAAGGGCTATAATTCTCAGAAAGCTCTAGACACAGAGCTACGAGCACGTATTGACGCACTGAGCCTCACGATTCACCCAATGATCGCTATCGACGCTACACGGCTTCCTAGAGGGGCTAAACCAGAAGTGCGCCCCGGAAAGATGATCCTAACCAACGGAGATCCTCGTGAAGTACTTCAACCATTTAACTTTGGACAGGTCGGACAGATCACGTTTGCACAAGCCGCATCGCTTCAGCAGATGGTTCAACAGGCTACAGGAGCAGTTGATTCAGCAGGAATTGCTGGCAGTGTTAACGGTGAAGCTACTGCCGCTGGCATTAGTATGTCTCTTGGGGCTATTATTAAGCGCCATAAGCGCACTCTGATTAACTTCCAACAGTCGTTTCTACTTCCGTTTGTTACCAAAGCTGCACACAGGTACATGCAGTTTGATCCTGAGTCTTACCCAGTAGCTGACTACAAGTTTAACGCTACAAGTACTCTGGGCATCATTGCTCGTGAGTACGAGGTTACACAGTTGGTGCAGCTTTTGCAGACGATGAAGCAAGACAGCCCAATGTACCCTGTGCTAATCCAAAGCATTATCGACAACATGAACCTCAGTAACCGTGAGGAACTCATTGCGACAATGCAACGGGCGTCACAGCCTGACCCACAGGCACAACAAATGGCTATGGTTGCACAGCAAACACAGGTTGAGTTCCAGAAAGCACAAACAGCTGCGTTGCAAGGACAGGCCGCAGAGTCTCAAGCCAGAGCAGGTAAATACGCTATTGAAACACAGCTTGCACCGCAGGAGCTTGAGATTGAAAAGATTGAAGCAATCACACGAAACCTCAGAGAAGGTGACGAAGATGACAAAGAGTTTGATCGTCGTATGAAGATTGCTGAAGTGGCGTTAAAAGAAAAGAACCTCAACAACCAAGCAGCTAGAGGAGCGACACCCCGTGTTAATGACACAAACCGAAATGACCAAATTCCTAGATCAAATCAACCAAGCGTTCCAGACGCAGTTCGACAAATTGGACTTACTGGAGAGCCGGGTCAAGGAACTGGAGGACAAAGTTAATGCCCAAGAAAAAGGATCCAAAGCTGGAACGAGCAGGAGTAAGCGGGTACAACAAGCCGAAGCGGACTCCTAATCACCCAACTAAAAAGTACGTAGTGGTAGCCAAGGAAGGCGAAAAAACTAAGACTATACGTTTTGGTGACGCTAAGATGAAGATTAAAAAAGATCAACCAGCGCGGCGTAAGTCATTCAGAGCTAGGCACAAGTGCGATACTGACAAACCTAGTAAACTCACAGCAAGATACTGGTCTTGTAAAAACTGGTGATTTTATGGCTGCAGGAATAAAACATTACAAACGTGACGGAACTCTGCACACAGGGGAAACTCACAAAATGCCAGATGGTACACTACACTCTGGTAAAACCCACGGCAAGACTTCTGTAAGATTATTTCATTACAAAGACTTGTCTAAGAAAGCCAAGGAGAAAGTTGATGCCGGGAAAAAAAAGAAAAGTAAAAAAGCCTAAGCCTTATTGAAATGGCTAAGAAAAAGAAAAAAGCTAACGATGCGTGTGCAAAGAAGGTCAAAGCCCGTTACAAGGTGTGGCCTTCTGCGTATGCGTCTGGTGCTGTAGCTAAGTGCCGCAAGGTAGGCGCTAAAAACTGGGGTAACAAAAGTGGCCGTAAGAAAAAGTAAGAAAGGCGCTGCCCTCAAGAAGTGGTTTAAGGAAGAATGGGTTGACGTTAAGACCGGAAAGCCCTGTGGACGCTCTGGTAAAGACAAAAAGAAACGTCCGTACCCCTCCTGTAGACCCAAAGCTGTAGCCGCAAAGATGACAAAAGCTGAAAAAGCGTCATCATCTAGGCGTAAAAAAGGCCCAGCTAGGATAAAACACGCCGTAACAGCATCGGGACGTAGGCGTAAAAGTACCAAAAAAAGATCTTGACTTTTAGTCAAAAATATGTTATAATAGGAGATATAGAGACAACCTTATGGCCTCACTAGATCAAGAAACAGAACAGTATTACAATAAGTACTTTGACCTGTTTAACAACCCCGGTTGGAAGCAGTTAATCGAAGAACTACAACAGAACGCTCTTGTAATCAATAGTGTAGAAGCAACTAAAGATGAGAATGATTTGTATGTACGTAAAGGACAACTAAACGTACTAGCCTATATTCTCAACTTTGAAACGACTACTAACAACAATTATGAAGAGCTAGTTAGTGATGATTAAAGTATTTGATTTTAAATGTACTAACGGACATATCTTTGAAGAATTTGTAGAAGAGGGTACTACAACCAGTAGGTGCGGTTGTGGGGCCAACGCTACAAAAATTGTCTCAGCTACTCAACACATACTTGACGGTGCATCTGGGGACTTCCCCGGTAGACACATGAAGTGGGTACGTGAACACGAGAACGCTGGGCGATCTAATCGGGAACCCTAATCCTAGGTCACTTCCTATTTTAATTCTCCATAACCTATAAAGGCGGGGTAAGTTTACATTATGTCACGAGCACAATTACTTGATGAGCGTCCAGAAGAGGAAGCAACGGAAACAACTGAAGAACTAACCACAGACACTGTAGAGACTCCTCAAGAAGAGGAACAACCTCAAGAAGCAGTAGCTGATCTTCCAGAAAAGTACCAAGGTAAATCTGTCGAAGACCTCGTACAGATGCACCAAGAGCTTGAGAAGTTTTCAGGCAAACAGAGTACGGAAGTGGGCGAGTTACGAAAGGTCGTTGATAACTACATTCAGACAGAACTCTCAAACCAACAAGCACCTCAACAACAGCAACAAGAAGACGATGACGTAGATTTCTTTGTAGATCCACAGAACGCTGTTAACAGAGCTATAGATAACCACCCTAAGATCAAAGAAGCGGAAGCTTATACACAACAAGCAAGACAACAGGCTACCCTTGCACAGTTGAAATCCAATCATCCTGATATGGAAAGTATACTACAAGATGTTAAGTTTGCTGAGTGGATCAAAGGGTCAAAAGTCCGAACACAGTTGTTTGTTAAAGCAGACCAAGGGTACGACTACGATTCTGCTAACGAATTGTTCAATCTCTGGAAAGAGAGAGCAGTCGTAGCACAGCAGACCGCCAACGTTGAAAAACAGGCACGTAAGAACACCTTAAAGTCAGCCAGCACAGGCAACGCTCGTGGAACAGCAGAGGCATCACGCAAGAAAGTTTATCGTCGTGCTGACATTATTAAACTTATGCGAACAGACCCAGAGCGTTACCAAAGTCTTTCAGACGAACTACTGAAAGCATACGCAGAGGGTCGTGTACGCTAGCCTAACATTTAAGGAGAATTAAAATGGCTGGTGAAACCTCTGGAACTTATTTTACAGCTAATGCTGTAGTAGACAAAACAGCAGCGGGTACTTTCATCCCCGAAATTTGGTCGGATGAAATTATTGCTGCATACCAAAAGAACCTGAAGATGGCTCCCCTTGTCAAGCGTCTGTCAATGACCGGCAAGAAGGGTGACGTTATTCATATTCCTAAGCCTATCCGTGGTTCAGCTAATGCTAAGGCAGAAGCTACCGCAGTAACCATTCAGGCTAACCTTGAGACAGAGCTGACCGTCACTGTAGACCGTCACTTTGAGTACTCGCGTCTGATTGAGGACATTGTAGAGGTACAGGCTCTGTCATCTCTGCGACAGTTCTACACTGAAGACGCTGGTTATCAGCTGGCTCTGAAAGTTGACACTGATCTTATCAATGCTGCTACTGGCTTTGGTAATGGTACTCGTACTCAGACTCCCGCCAACACTGGCGCTGATTGGGTAAACAGCAACAGCTACTACTTCAATGCCGCTACTGGCCTTGATGCTTATGCAGTTGACACTGTAACGTCTGGTGACAACTTTACTGACCTTGGCTTCCGTGAAGCTATCAAGCTGATGGACGATGCTGACGTACCTATGGACGGACGAGTTCTCGTAATTCCTCCTGCTGTTCGTAAGTCAATCATGGGCATTGATCGTTACGTGTCTTCTGACTTTGTTGGAGGCCGTGGCGTTGAGTCAGGTCTGATTGGTAACCTGTACGGTGTAGATGTTTACGTTTCTAGCAACGCTCCGGTTATCGAAGCTGCGTCAGCAAACTCTGCGTCTACTGCTGATACTCGTGGTTGCTTGTTCTTCCACAAAGACGCTCTCGTTATGGCAGAGCAACTCGCTGTACGTTCTCAGACTCAGTACAAGCAGGAATACCTGTCTACGCTGTTTACGTCTGACACGCTGTACGGTGTTGAGACTTACCGTCCGGAAGCAGGATTCATCCTCGCTGTCGCTGACGAGTAAAGTTCTACGGGGGTCGCAATGGCCCCCTTTTATTTAAACGCTTGTGTACGAGTTTTTAAATAAAAGATATATAACGGATAGGAAAGCCTTATGTCTAACTACGTAAAATCTACAAATTTTACTGCTAAGGATTCTTTGCCTTCAGGTGACGCTAACAAGGTTATCCGTGGCTCAGAGTTTGATACTGAATTTAATGCAATCCAAACTGCGGTAACTACCAAAGCAGACCTTGCCGGCCCTACGTTTACTGGTACAGCTACGTTTGCTGATGTTAATGTGTCTGGAACTGTTACTGCAGGAACTATTGATCTCAACGGCGGTGCTTTAGACAACGTAACTATTGGTGGATCAACACCCGCCGCAGGAACATTTACTTCTCTTACTGCTACAACAGCAGACATTAACGCTGGTACTATTGATAACACAGTTATTGGTGGTTCTACTCCCGCAGCAGGGACGTTTGCAGCTGTTGCAGGAACTACAGGTACTTTTTCTGGTGCTGTTACTGGCTCAAACCTAAATGTATCTAATTGGGATACAGCTTACGGCTGGGGCAATCACGCTTCTGCAGGCTATCTGACTAGCGTAGCGTTTACTGATATTAACGGCGCTGCTGTTATCACATCTTCAGAAACCTTTGTAAGTAACGACACAACTTTACCTACGACAGCCACGATGACTGCAAGAATCCTAGCAGCTACGCTTGGTCCTGTTGCGTCCCTTGATGACTTGTCTGACGTTAACTTAACACCCGCTGCTACAGAGGGTCAGGTTTTGGTTTTTGATTCTAGTACATCAAAGTTTATTGCGGGAGCATCCGGTGCAGGGCTGGATGGTGGTTTTGCTAATTCAACTTACCTTACAGCGCAGAATTATAACGGAGGCGGTGCATAATCATGGCAAGCATAATTCAAATACGCAGGGATACAGCAACAAACTGGACTTCTGCTAATCCAATACTAGCTCAAGGCGAGTTAGGTCTTGAAACAGATACTCTCAAGGTTAAGGCAGGTGACGGTTCTACAGCATGGAACTCAGCTAGTTACTTAATTGACACAGGCGGCTACGCAGCTTACTCAGACGCTACTGCTAACTTTACAGGCAATCTGCAAAAGTCAGGCTCGCCTGTTGTTACAGCGGCTTACACGGGTGATGTGGACGTTACTGGTGAGTTAATTGTCGATAGTTACAACGAAACTTACGCTGCTGTTACTAGTTCAAGCAATGCTACTACTGTTAACTGTGAGGCTGGCAACGCTTTTAGTCACACACTAACAGAAAACACTACTTTTACTTTTAGTAATCCTCCTGCTTCCGGTACAGCCTTTAGCTTTTCACTAGAAATTATTCAGGATGGAAGTGCTTCAGGTTTTACTGTGACTTGGCCCGGAGCAGTAGATTGGCCTGCGGCTACAGCACCAACACTAACAGCCACTGCTAGTGCTAAAGATGTATTTGTCTTTTACACACGAGACGGTGGAACTACTTGGTACGGATTTACTGCGGGGCAGGCGCTAGGCTAATATGAGTACTAAAAAGAAACTATTAGAAGCCGCCGCTGGTAACGCTGGTGAAGCTGTTTATGTTGACGATGTGTTCAGCACTTATTTAAGGTCTGGCACTGGTGCTGGAACCTCATTTTCTGTTTCAAATGATATTGATCTTGCTGGCGAAGGCGGCTTGGTTTGGTACAAGCGGCGAACAGGAACCGCAACTGATCATATTCTAATAGATAGCGAACGTGGCGCTGGATATGTTCTTGAGAGTAATACAACAGACTACTCAAGAAACCGTGGATGGTTTACGTCATTTAATTCTGATGGTTTTTCTGGAGATGGACAGGGTAATACAAATGACAGCGGCGAAGACTACGTTTCTTGGACATTCCGCAAGCAACCGGGGTTTTTTGATATTGTAACGTATACGGGGGATGGTAGTGCTAGTCCTAGACAAATAGCGCATAACTTAGGGTCTGTTCCGGGATTTATTATTATTAAAAGGACTGATAGTACATCAGACTGGACTGTTTGGCATAGAAGCGTCACTGGCAATGCTTTTCTACAAACCACTGACGCTTGGCAATCTGGGTATTCGCGAATTACCACCCCAAGCTCGACAACATTTACTGTTGGCGATAGCAGCATGGTCAACGCTTCTGGCGGCACCTTCGTAGCCTACCTATTCGCCCACAACGATGGTGACGGTGAGTTTGGTGAGACTGGTGACCAAGATGTGATTAAGTGTGGGAGTTATACGGGTACAGGGAGTGATTTATCTATAAATTTAGGGTTTGAGCCTCAATGGATTTTATTTAAAAAAACAAATGGAGCTACGGATTGGGTTATTAGAGACAACATGCGGGGTACTACTGACAATTTTAGGTCTGAGCTTTATCCAAATTTGTCAGATGCAGAGTATAACCACACATCAGGCCCGGTAGTCTTTACCCCAACCGGCTTTCGCCTGCCTGTTTCAAACGGTTATTACAACACATCCGGCGACACTTTTATCTACGTAGCCATCCGCAGACCTCACAAGCCTGCATCAGAGCTTGCGGCTACTGATTTGTTTGCCGTGAACAACGGTGATGGATTTACAGTTCCGGGATTTACTTCGGGCTTTCCTGTAGACATGGCTTGGGAAAGACGAAGTAATGAAATAGATGACACACAACTAAGCACAAGATTGCTTGGAGAAACTGCTCTTAAAACAAACTCTAATGCCGCTGAAGCATCTGCTGGTTTGCGCTCTTTTGATTATATGAACGGTTGGCTTGGTTTTGCAGAGGGTACTGATTGGTACTCATGGATGTTCCGCAGAGCGCCGGGGTTCTTTGATGTCGTGACTTATACGGGTACGGGAAGCTTTTTCTGGCTAAATCATAACCTAGGCGTGGTTCCCGAAATGGTTTGGTTTAAAGGGAGGGATTACGCTACCCATTGGACTGTTTTTACTACACAGGGGGGAACTTCATCTCACCTAATATTAAATGACACCGAGGGGAATAGTACAACAGGTCAAAACGCCCTCTGGACAAACCTCCCAACAGAAACTCAATTTAGGGTTGGCAGTGATATTGAAATCAATGGGTCGGGGTACGACTATGTAGCTTATTTTTTCGCCTCAGTCCCCGGCATATCAAAGGTTGGTAGTTACACAGGAACAGCCGCTGACTTAAACGTAGATTGTGGCTTTAGTGCTGGCGCTAGGCTCATTCTTATTAAGCGTACAGACTCTGCAGGCGATTGGTATCTTTGGGATTCTTTACGCGGCATTGTGGCTGGTAACGATCCGTATCTCTTGCTCAACTCCACAGCCGCAGAGGTAACGTCTACAGACTACATAGACCCACTATCAAGCGGCTTTACAGTTACATCAACAGCACCAGCGGCACTTAACGCTTCTGGCGGCACTTACATCTTTTACGCAATAGCATAGGAGAATCAACTATGTCTGAATATCGCATTAGATCAACGGGTGAGGTCAAATCTCAAGGCCAAATCCGAAGCGATCATCCCAACACATCTTTACCCAAGGTATGGACTGAAACTACCTGTGACGGTCTAGGCATTGATCCAGTACTAGCATCACCTCAACCAACGCCTTCTAGTGACTACAAGGTCGTAGTACGTGACGGTGTAGAGCAAGACGCTAACAGTAACTGGGTGTACGCATGGACAGAGCGAGATATGTTCACTGAGTACTCAGAAGACGTTACTGATGACCAAGGCGTAACAACTACCAACGTAGTAACCGTTCAAGACCAGATTGACGCTTACGAAGCACAAAAACTAGCGACTAAGCGAAAGAGTTTGGTTGTTACTATGCGTCAAGCACGACTAGCGTTAGCCCAAGAAAACAAGCTACAGCTGGTAGAAGATGCTATTACGTTGATCCCAGAGCCTGACAAGACAACTATATCTATTGAGTGGGAGTACGCTTCTACGGTTGAGCGTCTGTCACCTTGGATTGATACTATGGCGTCTGCATTAGGCATGACTGATGTAGAGATGGACGCTTTGTTTGAGCTAGCGGCAACTCTGTAACATGAACGGCGCAGGAAGCACAGTTATGATGGACAACAGGCTTGACCGCATTGAGCAAAAGCTCGACAAGCTAACTGAAGCGGTATCTCAGATTGCCCGTGTGGAAGAGCAG
>Ga0222718_10003859_pt1 | contig 12685 bp, 10 predicted proteins | sample C33_27DmetaG_FD_165045 | JGI IMG/M metagenome (GOLD analysis project Ga0222718, IMG submission 165045) | Estuarine water microbial communities from San Francisco Bay, California, United States - C33_27D | ecosystem: Environmental > Aquatic > Marine > Unclassified | place: USA: California... | reverse complement strand
TGGCGATCTCGATCCCTACCGCAGCTCGGCTGGAGCGCGAGCAGGAGGCCGCGAATGAGACCGGATCGACAATCGACGTGGTGACGGCGCTCGTCGATCATCAGCTGTTTCGCTAGGCCGCCACCTCGGAGCTTGCTTCAGGCCTCGAGGTGGCGGATCAGTGAGTCGAGGGCCGCAAGGTAGCTTTGCGTTCCGAAGCCCAAGACCACACCGAGGCACACAGCGCTGATCACGCTGTGGTGTCGGAACTCCTCACGTGCGTGCACGTTGCTGAGGTGGGTCTCGACGACCGGTAGCTCCGAGGCGACGACGGCATCGCGCAGCGCGATGGAGTAGTGGGTGAAGGCGCCGGGGTTGAAGATCACTGCGTCGGCCCACATGCGAGCGTCGTGGAGCGCATCGATCAACCCGCCCTCGTGGTTTGACTGCACGTGACGGATCTCGGCGTTCCGTTCATTCGCTCGTGCGACGAGTTCGTCGACGATGCCGTCGAGCGTGTCGGATCCGTAGACTTCAGGCTCGCGTGCGCCCAGCAGATTCAGGTTCGGTCCGTTCAGCACGAGGATCTGGTGCGGCATGGCTTCCACAGTACGAGCTGCATCTTGCAACGGCGGTGACATTGCGACGGTTACGGTCAGGACATGACCGAAAACGAGCTCGATCTCGACGACGTTGACGCTGCGGCCGGTCGCCTCGCCGGCGTTGCCCATGTGACCCCTGAACTGACCAGCCGCACGCTTGACGATCTCGTCGCCGGTTGCGTTCGACTCAAGGCCGAGTGCTTTCAGCGGACCGGTTCGTTCAAGTTCCGCGGCGCGTACAACGCGGTGGCGTCGCTGTCACCACAGGAGCGTGCTGCCGGGGTAGTCACGTTTTCCTCAGGCAATCACGGCCAGGCGTTGGCCCTGGCGGCTGCGCTTCACGACGTTCCGGCTGTGATCGTGATGCCCCACGATGCGCCTGCAGCGAAGCGAGAGGCTGCGCTGGGTTACGGCGCGGAGATCGTCGGCTACGACCGCTACCTCGAATCCCGTGAAGCGATCGGCGATGCCATCGCCGCAGAGCGCGGCGTCACTCTCATTCCCCCGTTCGACGCATGGGCTGTCATGGCAGGTCAGGGCACGCTCGCTCGTGAGCTCTTCGCCACCGAGCCGGTCGACACGCTCATCGTGTGTGTCGGAGGGGGTGGGCTGATCTCTGGTTGTGCCACGGTGGCCAAAGCACTCGGGGACGTGCGGGTGATCGGTGTCGAGCCGGCTGCGGGGAACGATGTGAAGCGGTCGCTCGCTGCAGGAGAGCGGGTGGTTTTGACGGAGACGCCGGTGACGATCGCCGATGGCCAGCAGACGATGTCGTGTGGTGACAAGACGTTTGCGGTCATGCGCGAGCGCGTCGACGACATCGCGCTGGTGACCGACGACGAGATCGTTGCTGCGATGCGCTTCGCCTTCGAGCGACTCAACATCGTCCTCGAGCCGTCTGGCGCGTCAGCGCTCGCGGCCGTGCTTGCCGGGAAGCTCGATCTCGCCGGACAACGGGTCGGTGTCACACTCAGCGGCGGCAACGTCGATCTCGCTCGGTTTTCGGCCCTCACTGCTGCGTAGCGCTTGCGGTGCTTTGGTGGTCGGGGATGTGATCAGCGAAGGCTCACCGAGGGCTCGAAGTCGGGAGTTCACCGGTGACGAACCGGTTCAAGGCGTTCGCCGTCACCCGGGCGACCAGGGGATCACCGAGCCCGAACGTCCAGTCGGTTGATCCGATGGTCACGACCTCACCACCACCGGCGAACGGACGACAGGTGAGCATGGCCGCATTGCCGTGCCGAACCTTCGCCTTGTTCTCGTCGGTCGCGCCCCCGTAGATGCGGTCTGCGATGAACTCGAGGTCGCCTTGGTCGGACAACGCAGCGATCGACTTCGGGTAGTCGCCGACGCCGAGGTTGCTGGCTGGCACCAGACCGACGATCTCAAGTTCGGCCGGGAAGCCGTCGTGGCTGCGAGGCACCGGCAGGCCGAGTTCGTCGATCTGGATTGGCAGCCCGACCGTCTCGTAACCGACGATGCCCGCGTCTCGGCCGAGCACGTCGCCGTACCCGAGACCGGTGCCGTCGAGCAACCAGTGTGCGGACCGATACACGAGAAATCCGCCGACGCCGCGGGCGGTGGCGTTCCCGAAGCGATGGTAGAGACCGAACGCCGATCCGGCGCCGAGGAACGACCATTCGGGTCGCTGGACGAGTGGGTCGGCCCACATGCCGGTGATGCCGGTGGGGTCGGACGCTGCGATCGGGTCGGTTTCGTGAGCGGAGTACTTGTGGCCCACCATCGTCGCGCCGCCGTTGGAACCCTCGTCGAGGCGGACCTGCCAGAACATCGTGTTGCCGGAGAACGACACGAAATGGCCACCGTTGGCGACGTGCCGCTCGACGGCGTTGCGCTGGCCGGCCGACCAGTACTCGTCATGACCGACGCTGAGGACCAGGTCATAGCCGTCGAGGGTGGTGGGATCGCGCTCGAGATCTGACGAGATCGCGTAGTCGAAGGCGTAGCCGTTGCGTTCGGCCCACTCGGCGAAGCGGCGTTCGTGGGTGAACCAGCCGGTGGAACCGATCGCCGACGGGTAGTTCTGTTCGGTGCGGTACGCCTGGAAGATCAGGCCGTCGGCATCGGGCTCCTCGCCGGTGTGGACGGGTCGGGCTTTGCGGTCGTCGCGCTCGACCTCGGGCCGATTGAGCATTCCTCGGGCGAAGGGACGGTGAAACGAGACTTGCTTGCCTCCGGTGTAGAGGCTCTTGCCGCCCCAGGTGTTGTACGCATTCCAGGTGTTGGTGGCGACAACGAGGATCGCTCGCCGATGTTGCTCGTCGGCCCGGATGACCACGCCGGCGTGGGCGACTCGTCGATCGGCAGGGCCGTCTTCGGTGACGAGCGTGATGAGGTGAAAGCCCGGACGCCACGACGCGTCGGTCGGGATCTCGACCGAGACGGGCCAACCGCAGCCCTGCGCGTCCGCGTCGGCGGGAAGCTCGTGATGGGTGCCGGGTAGGCCCGATGCCGACCACACGGTCTCGCGTTCGGCTCCCCATCGTTCCACGGTCAGGTCGTAGCGGCCGGCCGCAGTGGAGACGCAGACCTCGATGGTGTCGCCGGCGCGAACGCTCAGTTCGCGGCAGTAGCCCTCGATGAGATCGTGGAACGTCTGGTCATCGGCCATCGCTGCAACGTAGATGTCAACGACCCTATGGGTCGAACACTGGCTCGGTGAACGATTCCGACGTCAAGCCCGCCGCCGGTTCGGTCGCGCCCGGAAATCCCTGCCGGCCCCATGCGTCGTAGACGACGACGCTCACGGCATTGGCGAGGTTCAAGCTTCGGCTCTCGGCAACCATCGGGATCGTGAGCAATCTGTCGGCCCCGATGTGATCGAGCGCATCGCGGTCGAGCCCAGCTCGCTCGGCGCCGAACACCAAGACGGCATCGCTGCCGATCGCAGCGTCGGTATAGCGGGTCGTGGCCTTGGAAGAGAAGCCCCACCATCGGGTGGGGAGTGCAGCAACAGCCTCGTTGAGCGATGCATGCACGATCACGGTCGCGTGTTCGTGATAGTCGAGCCCGGCTCGCTTGAGGAGGGTGTCGTCGAGGGAGAATCCCAGTGGCTCGATGAGGTGGAGTCCGGCGCCGGTGTTGGCGCAGAGCCGGATGATCGCGCCGGTGTTGTGGGCGATCTCGGGATGGATCAGGACGATATCCATGGCCGGACCGTAGTGTCAGACCATGAGTGGCGAGTGGGTCGTTGCGGATTGCACCGTCGACTGATGGGTGCATCCTTCCTCAAGAACCAAGAGATCGATGGCGCTGCAGATGTGCCAGTTCGCGACGCGGCGACCGTGATGGTCGTTCGCGATGCCCCCGAGTTCGAGGTGCTGCTGGTGCAGCGGGCGGGTGAACTCACCTTTGCGGCGAACGCCTGGGTCTTTCCTGGGGGGCGAGTCGATCGCGCTGACGCCGACGACGCCGAGCGGGTTGGCATCAATCTCAGCGACGCCGCGGCATCCGCTGCGCTGCAGATCGACGAAGGCGGTCTCGCCTGGTGGTTCGCTGCTATCCGCGAGACCCTCGAAGAGGTCGGGATCCTGCTGGGGATTCCGTCGATCGACGTGTCGATGCTGCCTGCCCTGCGATCCACTCTGGACGAGGACAGCGAGGCCTTCACTGATCTGCTCGTCGAACATGGGATCGCGCTCGACCTGAGCACCCTGTACGAGGTGGCCCGGTTCGTGACGCCGGTGGGGCCTGCCCGACGATTCGACACGCGCTTCTTCCTCGCCTCGGCACCGTCAGCGCAGGAAGCGCACCCTGACGAGTCCGAGATCACCGCTTACCGCTGGGTCACGCCGGCTCGAGCCATGGCCGAATGGCGGGCTGGTGACCTGCAAATGATGGCGGTCACCCACCGCATGCTGTCGTGCCTCGACCGGTTCCCGTCCGCCGCCGCAGCCGTCAGCCGCGCTGCCGAGCAGGCCGCGCCCGCCCGCTTGCGCGTTGACGACCCCGATGGGGAATACATCGTGTACCTCCCGAGCGATCCTGGTTACGACGCTGCGGAACTCGAGATCGAGCACGGATCGATCCGGTTGTACTGACGGCGCCTGTGAAAAACGACTGATGCCGATCCCGAGGGACCGGCATCAGGTGTGGCGGAAGGTATGGGATTCGAACCCATGGTGACCCGGAGGCCACAACGGCTTTCGAGGCCGCCCCATTCGTCCGCTCTGGCAACCTTCCGGCGCTGAGGTTAGCGGCGCCCCGGGGCACGGCCCACTCCGACCGCAGAGTGGCGATCGGCGCCGTTCAGCGGGTGGCAGTCACTCATCCGGCGATAGGGCTAGCTCCAGGTGGGTTGTCCGTGGAGCAGCCAGATGATCTCGCCATGGAATTTTCCTCGTCGGCAGCGTCAGGCAGAACAGAGGCAGTTTTGCCCATTCGGTTGACAATCGTCTCTGAGGAGTCGACTTCGATCGTTTCGCAGTCGGCGAACTACCGCCGATGCGATCCGATCGGAGGTAATCGTTCCTGTTACCGCGTGGCCCATAGGGTTGCGCCATGGCTGACCCCGCAGACGTCCTCAGGTCGACCTTCGGTGACGAGTTGCGTCGATGGCGCGACGCTCGCCGTTTCTCACAGCTTGCACTGGCGGCAGCAGCCGGCGTGTCGCAACGGCATCTCTCGTTCCTCGAAACCGGACGCAGTAAACCCAGTCGCGACATGGTGCTCCATCTCGCTCACACCCTCGAACTCCCGTTGCGCGCCCAGAACGTGCTCTTGGCCACTGCCGGCTACTCGCCCGAGTACACCGAGCGCCCCCTCGACGACCCCGAACTCGACGAGGTGCGCCGTGTCCTTCAGACCGCGCTCGACGGACAGCTTCCATTTCCCGCCCGTGTCGTCGACCGGGAATGGGACATCGTCCTGGCCAACGCAGCGTGGGCGCAACTGGCCCTACTGTGCGGGATCGACGTACCGGTCGATGTGGGTAAGAACGCACTACGCCTGTGCCTGCATCCCGACGGCATCCGGCCCGCCATCGTCGATTGGGAACCGTTCGCTCTCTCGCTGATTCACCGACTCGAGCGCGAGGCAGTCCGAAGGCCATTCGACGAGCGACTTGGTGCGCTGGTCGCAGAGGTCCAGACCTACCCCGGTATTGCCGATCTGCCAGACCGGGTTCTTTGCGCGTCGAGCGACGACCTCATGGTGCCGATCGTGCTCGAGACAGTGGTCGGCCGGTTGCAGTTCGTGTCGATGGCCGCAGTACTCGGTGCACCCTTCGACATCACCATCGAGGAACTGCACATCGAAACGTTGCTGCCCGCGGACCGTCACACCGAATACGCCCTCCGGGGAACGATTCAGAAGTGACTGGGGTTGACTAGCGGCGCTGAACCCTGGCTGCCAGCCAGAGCACACCGGACACGGCGAGCAAGAGTGCGAGCCTGACAAGGTCGGCCGCGGATGCTGTTGCGAGCTGGTGGACAAGAAGAACGGCGCACGCGACCGCGCCCAGTGGCGCCATCCAAGTTGGGGCCCGATAGGCGTGCTCGGCTTCAGGAGTGTGACGGGTTGCGACCGCCGCAATGTTCACGACGACGAGGACGGCAAGAAGCAACGTCACGGCTGCTTCGGCGAGGTCCGATACGGCGCCGGTGGCCACCATGCCGGCGGCGATCACCGCCATCGCCAGTGATGCGACGACAGGAGTGCGGCGGGCGGGAAGCAGACGGCTGAACGTTGTGGGGACATGACCATCGACGGCCATGCCGTAGAGCAGCCGGCTCGACGCCACCAGCGCGAACAGGCAGGTGTTGGTGACCGCGACGAGTGCCACGAGCGCGTACCAGCGGGTCGGGACCCCCAGGGGACCGGTGCTGGCGACCTCGAGGAGCGGTCCATCCGAGGCTGCCAAGACCGCGGGATCGACCGCAACCGTGGAAACGATGGTCACGGCCAAGTACAACGCCGACGCAGTAGCGACTGCCGCGAACAGCACCGGTGGAAACGTCTTTCGGGGGTCGTGGACCTCCTCGGACAGGTGAGCGGCGTCTTCGAACCCGAGGAAGGCGAAGAAAGCGAGGGCGGTTGCGCTCAGCCAGCCACCGATCGCCAGGTTTGACGTGTCCACGAGACGGCTGGCATCGCCGCCACCGTCGGCGATCGCAGCAGTCCCGATCACCAAGACCACGAGAAGTCCGACGATCTCGATGATCGTCATCACAACGTTGGCATTGGCGGTCGATTCGATGCCGCGCAGGTTCAGTGCGGTCAACGTTGCGACCACACCGACAGCGACGAGCACCACCGGCGCATCGACAAATTCTGCCAGGTAGTCACCAGCGAAGGCTCGGGCCGTTGTCGCCGCCGTCATCAGCGAGCTCAGCATCACCGCCATGCCCACGGCAAAGGTGAGAGCGGGGATTCCAGCGGCCCGGTCGACGTAGAGTGCCGAACCTGCAGCCCCAGGAAAGCGAGTGGTGAGTTCTGCATATGCCGCCGCTGAGAGTGCAGCGATGCCGAACGCAGTCCCGAACGCAAGCCATGCCATTCCGCCGAGTTCGCCGGCGACGTCGCCGACAAGGATGTAGATCCCTGCGCCAAGGATGTCGCCCACCACCATCAGGTAGAGCAGGCGCGCACCGATGGCCGGGCGGAGGCCATCGTGTTCGTTCACCGATGTCACGGTGAAGAGTGTGCCCGAACCGCCCTGGCCCCGGCCGGGACCTTGGTCCCGGCATGGGGGTTTGAGGCCGGCGTACCAGTCGTAGCCGCGCTCGCCCCAGTAGTCGCCGCCCTGCTCGCGCAGGAACTGAACCATCCCTCTGCGCTTGATCTGCTCGATGCCGTCTTTCAGTGGCGTCGCCAACCGGAGGGGGGCGCCGTTGCGGTCGCTGATCGCTTCGCCGAAGTTGTCATGCGCAAGCAGGGTTCGCGGATCGCGGACCGGACGTCGATGGAGCGTGGTTGCCAACTGCTCATCGGTGACGTTTCGCCAGGTGACCGATTGATGACAGCCCCCGCAGACGAGCGAGGTAGCGTCCTTCGCATGTCTGTGCGTCTTCGCGAGGTCGTGATTAGCGGGTCGGGAGTCTTCACGCCACCCGATGTGATCACCAACGAGGAACTGGTCGAGGCCTTCAACGCCTTCGCTGAGAAGGACAATGCCCTCCACGCCGACGCAATCGAAGCGGGTGAACGCGAGCCGATTCCGCTGTCGAACGTCGAGTTCATCGTGAAAGCGTCAGGTATCGAGCGCCGCCATGTCATGGACAAGGAAGGGGTGCTCGACCCTGATGTCATGCATCCCCTGCTTCGCCAGCGCAACGACGATGAGCCCGGGATCATGACCGAAATGGCGGTCGACGCGGCCCGCCAAGCGATGACGCAGGCGGGTCGGACTCCTGACCAGATCGACGCCGTCATTTGTGCCGCATCGAACCACGAACGCGCCTACCCGGCGATTGCGATCGAGGTCCAAGAAGCGCTCGGGATCGAGGGTTTTGCCTATGACATGAACGTCGCGTGTTCCTCGGCCACCTTCGCGATCCAGAACGCAGCCGACATGATCCGCTCCGGCTCAGCCGACACTGTGCTCATCGTCAACCCGGAGATCTGCTCGGGTCATCTCGAGTGGCGGGACCGAGACTGTCACTTCATCTTCGGCGACGTCTGTACGGCGATGGTCGTCGAAGCGAAGGAGAACGCCACCTCCGATGATCAGTTCGAGGTGCTGTCGACCCGACTGCTCACCCAGTTCTCGAACAACATTCGCAACAACAACGGGTTCCTTCGTCGCAGCCGACCTGATGGCTTCGGCGATCGCCGAGACATGCAGTTCATGCAGAACGGCCGGCAGGTCTTCAAGCAGGTCGTGCCGATGGTCAGTGATCTGATCATCGATCACTGCGCAGATGAGGGCATCGAGCCGACCCGCCTCAAACGTCTTTGGCTCCATCAGGCCAACAAGTCGATGAATGACTTCATCGGCAAAAAAGTGATGGGTCGAGAGCCAGGGCCCGACGAACAGCCCAACATTTTGCAGGACTATGCGAACACGTCATCAGCCGGCTCGATCATCGCGTTCTCGCACCATCACAGCGACCTCACGTCTGGTGACCTGGCGGTGATCTGCTCGTTCGGCGCCGGCTACTCCGCTGGGAACGTCATCGTGCGGCGGGTTTGACGATCAGGCGGTACACAGCTCGAGTGGTTTGCCGGCCAGCGAGACGGTGATCAGCGGTTGGAGGTTTCGGCACCATCAGTCCGGTCGGCTGTGATGGCAGCGGTCATGTCGGGGTCTGCCTCAGCTTCTTGTTCGGCGCGATGGTGCGTGACAAGCTCGAAGCCGGCGAAGGTCAACGCGCCGCAAACGACGAAGATGTCGGCGACGTTGAACACCGCGTACCAGGTGACGTCGATGAAATCGATCACCTCACCCGACAGGAACCCGTTCTCGGCGCGGAGCAGTCGATCGAGGAGGTTGCCGATGGCACCGCCCATGATCGTGGCGAGGATCCAGACCCGCCCCATCGACTCCGAGGTGGCTATCTGCCAGCCCAGGAACCCGATCAGACCGACGACAAGGATGCCGATGTAGCGGCCGAAGCCAGTGCCGGTACTGAACGAGAAGCCGCTGTTGTAGGCCAGATCAAATTCGAGCGTCGGCAAAAGTTCGATTGTGTCTCCGTCGCCGAGCGCGGACTCGGCCCACGTCTTGCTGATCTGGTCGAGTGTCACCGTTACGGCGACAACGGCCAACGTCGTGACGAGGGTACGGCGGCCGGACACGTCAAAGACGCTACCGGTATCGGGGCTTGCTCTTGACTAAGGCATCTTTGCGGGGTGGTGTCAGACCTGCGAGGTCTACGACGGACCGTTCGCTCGCGAGTACACGCGGCGTTGGACCACTGCGACAGCGACACCAAGTGTGCCGATGACGGCCACCGTCGTGAGCGCTCCTTCATACCCGAGCGCAGTGTCGGCAACGGCGCCGAGGATCAGTGGCCCACTCACACCACCGACCTGGGCGGCGGAGAACCAAAGACCGTTGGCCAATCCAGCATTGGCCGGGGTGACGTCGTCGGCTTCGAGCAAGGTGACGATCGCAATCGGCACGAGCGGTGAGCGAGCCGACGTGATGAGGGCAGCGGGTCCGATGGCGGCAACCGGCCCGAAGGAGACGAGGGCGACTGCGGCAACGGTCACGCTGAGGAGGCTGATGAACAGCAGATGCATCCGGCCCGGTGTCGCTTGGCTCGGCAACGTGGCGGTGAGCACGATCGCAATCAGACCCGCGGCGGCGACCCACCCGCCTGCACCCGCCGGGGACATACCGCCGTGCTCTTCAAGAACCGTCGGGAGCCACGTGCCGAGTGAGTGGATGACAAAAAAGAGCGCAAACGCCGTGACCAGAATCAGCCGGACTTCGGTAGAGCGAAGCAGGCGCCGCACGGTGCCGGCGCCTTCCCTGTCGTCGGCGCCGGTCAACCGGTCGGGTCGCTCGACCCACGCCCAGATCACAAGCCACCCCACCGTGCACACGGCGGCGATCGCTGCTTCGAGCACCAACACGCGGCGCCAAGTCCCGAGCCACTCCAACAGCACCGGGTTGGTGATGGCGATAATGATCGTGCCGCCGAGCGCAGGTGCCGCTGCGTAGAGGCCGACACCGAGGCGCCGCTCGCGTTCGTCGGGGAACCAGTTCGCCATCAGCGCCGGAGCCGATGCCGACACGAGCGGTCCGAAGATACCGAAGCAGGCAACGGCGAGCCAGAGTGTCCCGACACCATCTGCCATCGCCCGCAGAAGGAGCGAGCCGATGACGCTGCATCCGCCGAGAAACAAGGACCACCCGAGGTCGAATCGGTCGATGAAGCGTCCGGCGATCGGCGACGTGACGATGTAGATCATCGTCCACGAGCCGAGCGCGAGGCCCATCTGGCCGCGGCTCGCCCCGAGGTCCTCGCGGACCAGCGTGAGCATTGGTGCAATCGCAGCGACCCCGATGCCGAAGCTGAAGTAGACCGCGACCAACCCGCCGAATACCACCCACCGGTGGCGCGGTGCGGTCATCGAGGACAGTCTCGCCTGTTGTGTCTCCGATGGTGCAGACGCGACGAACCCCGGCTTCAAGGCCGGGGTTCGCCTGTGGCGGAGGGTGTGGGATTTGAACCCACGGAGGCTTGCACCTCACACGCTTTCCAAGCGTGCCCATTCGGCCGCTCTGGCAACCCTCCGAGGCTCCTGCGGTGCGGGATCCGGTGGAGAAGGGTAGCGTGATTCTCTCAGCGCCCGTTCCGGGGTGTGGTGGTCGGGTCCTGTGCAACAGGCGCCCGTGAACCGAGTCAGGGCCGGAAGGCAGCAGCTCTCAGCGGACCCACCTGTGTGCCGCAGATCGCCTGGCCGCCACTCCCGGGAACGGGCGTTCGTCGTCGTGACACTGCGACGGCATGGGGCACGCAGCACCGGCAACCCGTCTTCGCGGGGGGCGGCCGACCCTTCGTGCCGACGGCGCCGGCGTCGGACGGTAGAGTCGGCCCGGCATGGCCTATCAGTCGCTCTACCGTCGCTACCGACCGCAGACGTTCGGTGAGATCCGCGGTCAGCAGCATGTCGTTGGTGCGTTGCAGAACGCAGTAGTGAAGTCCGAGGTCGGGCACGCCTATCTGCTCCACGGCCCGCGGGGCACGGGCAAGACCACCTCGGCCCGAGTGCTGGCCAAGGCGCTCAACTGCGAGGATCTCGGCACCGATGGCGAGCCTTGCGGTGAGTGTGAGAGTTGTCGGGCGATTGAGCATGGCCGGTCGTTCGATCTTCACGAACTCGACGCCGCATCCAACAACAAGGTCGAGGACATGCGCGATCTGTTGGGCAAGGTCAACCTCGGCAACCCTGGCCGAGCCAAGGTCTACATCCTCGACGAAGTCCACATGCTTACGAGCCAGGCGGAGAACGCCTTGCTCAAGACCCTCGAAGAGCCGCCCGATCACGTGACCTGGGTGCTCGCCACCACCGAGCCGCACAAGGTGGTCGAGACGATCCGCAGCCGTTGTCAGGTCTTTCAGCTCACGTTGTTGGGGGCGGAGGAAATGACCGAGCATGTTCGCTGGGTGATTGACGATGCGCAGCTCGATGTTTCCGACGCTGCTGTCGAGTACGTCGTCAAAGTGGGTGGTGGTTCAGTTCGCGACACCTTGTCGGCGCTCGACCGTGTGGTCGCAGCAGGGGGCGTGGTCGAGATCGACACGTCGACCGACGTCATGGTTGATGCCATCGCCGGCCGAGACGTGGCCGCCGCGCTTGCTGCAGTGGGGGAAGCCTCGGCTCGCGGACGCGATCCGCGCACGATCGGAGAAGCCGTCTTGGCTGGTCTGCGCGATGCGTTTCTCGCAGCGATGGGTTCTCCGCAGCCACGCCTGTCGGCGGCACAGGCTGATCGAGCGGCCGAGGTTGCGGCTGCGATGTCGCCTGCAGCGATGACTCGGGCGATGGAAACGCTCGGGACTGCCTTGGTCGAGATGCGCCAGGCGCCCGACCCTCGGGTTGACCTCGAGGTTGCGCTGGTCCGACTCTGTCGTCCAGACGCCGATCGTTCGCTCGACGCACTCAGTGCCAGGGTCGAGCAACTTGAAGCTGCGCTCGGCACCACCGCGCCGCCGTCACCGACAGCCGCCGCGTTTGCGGCACCGGATCAGGACTCGGCTTCCGTGCCGACCGTGCCAACCGTGCCTGATGTTCCCGTGGCTTCGGCGCCGTCTCCCGTGCCCGCTGCCGCCGATGCGTCGGGTCCCGCTGCCGTGCGGCGGGCACTCGCGGACACCCGTGGCAGCACGGGGCCGCCCGAGCCAGTCTTTGGGGCCGACACCGAACCGTCGCCTCCCCCAACGGTTCCTGCCGACCCGGCGCCCACCGTGCCTGCACCTGCGCGTGAACCCGAGCCGGTGCAGCCGGTGAGTGCATCGCCAGACCTGTGGGCTATTCGGCCGATGTCACCATCGGAGGTGGTGCGGCTCGGCGAGCTTCACTTGGGCTTGTCGCGCGAGGAAGTAGTCACGGCGGCGAACGAACTGCTCGGCGAACGTTCCCGGACCGAGGAGGCGCTCACCGAACTCTGGCTCTCTCTCGTCGACGTGCAC
>Ga0222718_10003856_pt1 | contig 12692 bp, 19 predicted proteins | sample C33_27DmetaG_FD_165045 | JGI IMG/M metagenome (GOLD analysis project Ga0222718, IMG submission 165045) | Estuarine water microbial communities from San Francisco Bay, California, United States - C33_27D | ecosystem: Environmental > Aquatic > Marine > Unclassified | place: USA: California... | reverse complement strand
TAGATTGTAGCCGCTCTCAGGCGTGAACTGCCAACCTTCCACCACAAATACCTTGTTTGACCAGCTCAGCTCGTCAACCGATAGCTGGATGCGATCACCCACGGCAACCTTCATTGCCTTCCAGTTCATGGGGACGATGCACCGCATCTGCTGATTCGCTACGTTTAGCTGCTTGAAGGCTAACCGCTGGGCCATGTACTCATCATTGGTAAACGGCAGCTTGATCTGCTTGTTAAGGGTCTGCCCATCGTCCCGCGTATTCTTGAAGCTGGTGTTTTCAACCGGGATAAACTCTGTAGCGACGTAATCAGAGTCAGGATCAATAAAGGTCCCCCGCACCAGATTGAATCGCTGGCTACGGTTCGTCTCAGGCTGAATCTGTATGTCCCCGATAACGTCATCACCCGTAAAGGAGTAGGTCGGCGCCTCATAGGCTAGGGCGCGGATTCGGAACTTACCGCCAGACCATGTAAGGCTTCCTCCCATAGAGGATAGGAGCTGCCTAATGTTCTCGGCGTAGGTTTCTTCCGTAGAGATCGCTCCGTTACAGGTGAAGCGCTTTTGACTGCCTCCCGGGGTGGATACGGTCACATCGCACGCATCTGCTGCCGTAGCGACCATCTCCCAATCAATATCATCGTAGGTGATGCCCTCTGCACCCATCCCTAAACGGGAGTCATGGAGATAGTCAGCGACACAGAGGGCGGGGTTATTTGACCACTCCCACGTTGTCGAGTCGTTTAGACGGTGAGAGCCAGAGCCCGGAATGCCTGTCTGCGTGGAATCAAGGCGGGGGTCGTAGAGCTTCTTGCCCTTGATAACAGCTCTGATGTTCTGGGGGGCGCCTTGAGCCCAGACACCCTCCCCCGTTGCAGTTCCAAGCTCAAAGGCGCAGACAATGTACGCAACCCCTTTCCCGTCATAAGCAGAGGTCCAGTCCGTAAATGCTGTGGCTAGCTGCGTGACATGGGTTTGCGTGCTAGTTCCTAAACGGCGATAAAAGTTCGTAACCTGATTAGACCCAATAGGGCCGTAGGTGCCAGAAGTGACCCCTCCAGTCCCGGACCAGTCAATGATTGATGATGGGATTTCGTCACCATCTAGCCAAATGGCCGTAATATCTTCGATCTCATGCTGGCAGAGGCTAATGACAGTCCAGAGGGTTGAGTTATCGCTAGTTCCAGGCGTCGGAGCGGTATTGGTGTAGACCACAGGGCCAGAGGTTCGCGCCTGACCATAGATAATTCTGGCAGGCTCAATAGCACTCCTGACCGTTATATCACGCGGAGCCCTTGCGCCATCCTTTCTGGCGTCTGCTTCCGCTTTCTTTGCCTGATAACTGGAGATGGCAATGCTAGCGACCGCAGCAGCCGTAGCCGCTGTCACAGCAACAGTCGTAGCCGATGCGCCCTTAGCGGCGGCAATGATTGATGATATAACCGCTGTTTCGGCCATTAGATTCTCCAACCCTCAAGCGCGTAGCGAAGATCGACCTTCAGAAGCCCCCTCATCACAGGGACTAGGGCTCCATCAGGGACCCGCACACCCATAACCTCTCCGGTCTTAGGCAGCTTCAATTTTAACGCATCCCCTACCTCAGCATCGTCTGCCTTAACAGGGGTGCCGAACACATAGGTCATAAGCTCTGAGAGACCGCCTGCCTCTGCGATGATCTGGATGGCCTCTCGCTCACTCATATAGACCAGCTCTGGCGCTGGGTCCTGCCCCCGGTATAGGGTCGCTACTTCCCTGACGAACTCGCAGCAATCAAAGGCGCCATACTCAAAGGGCGAGTCCTCAAACTTACGAACCGCAGCTTTGACCGCCTCAAATCTGGTCACAGCCCAATGTTCCCCGGCCCTCGACCACCAAGCAGGCCAGCGGTAGGATCGCCCGTCCCGTAGGTTTGCGTCTTCCCACCCCAGCGGAACTTGGCCTCTACCATTTGGGGAAGATACTTGTAGAACAGATCGCCGCTGAACTCAGCCTGATGGTCTGCGTCATTCTGTAGACGCCCATTGGTCTTCTCAAAGGCCGCTAGCTTTGACTCACAGGACACCCGGATCACTGACTCGGACCCTATCGCCATCTGAATATCGTCAGCCAATCCAGACCACATCGGATGGGGATCATCTACGACCACTCGATCAAGGCCAATAAACCCAATCAAAACATAAACTTCCCGCAAGCCGGTCTCTTTCCCCAGCGCCTTAGACGCGATAGTCGTATCAATACCAGACAGCACAAGGTCGATCTTGTAGGGCGAAATCTCGCTGCCCTCTTCAATGGTAGAGATCGAGCCTAAATCACCTAGCCCTGACCATGTGCGGGAGGTGCCATCCCAATCATCCGCAGTTATCTCGCCGATATTGTCATGGAGAAAAAGGGTCGCGGAATCGTAGTGAAGCTCTACGAATACCACAGGGCGGACGACATCAGAGTCAACCGCCGTAATGTTCGCAGAACTTAGCCCCCGGCTCATGCGATCACATCCTCTACACACTCAAAGGAGAAGTTTGAAATGCGCGGTGATCGGTTACTCCACGTTGTCTGCGGGCTAATCAGGCGGAAGATGCCCTTCGGATTAGATATCGTCACTGCCGCGTTGTCAGCAGGAGACGCCCTAAGCTCAGGAACAAAGTCCACGGTAGCCGATCCTCCTGAGATGGTGGCGTCTGCCACGCACATCTTTAGCTCACCGTTGACCTCAAAGAAATCACCCGCCAGGAATGCGTAGGTGCCAGAGGTCCAGCCATCAATGATGATCTCGTTACCTGACTGGCTCCCACCAGCTACCAGAGGGGTTCCTGCTCCATCCGCCCTGCGAGAGTACGAATGATCCTCTAGGAAGAAGTTATTCGCTGTAGCCGTAAGCTGGGACAAAAACGCCTGCATCACGGCCCGCTCGGAATCGAATAGGTTCTCAAAGGAGAGCGTAACCCGCCAGCGATTACCTGTCCGTTGCGCCGTCTGGATTGCACCAGTAAGGGGTGAGACAAAGGTGCGAGCGTTAGAAACGATAGACCACTCGGTCTGCGTCGGTTTAGTAGTCGGCATCGTTAGCGGCATTAGAAGCGTCTCCGTGCTAGAAGGTCGGCAATCTCTGCCTTCTGCTGGCGCAATTGGGCGGTGAATATGGCGCGGTCTTGCTCAGTCGCGCCACCTGTAATGTTTACCGTTGGGGAGTACACAAGACTTGCTCCGCCGGAGCGCATGGATTCATTCGTAGCAATCCGTCCACCAGCACCGCCCATCGTTAGGACCTCAGGGCCACGCTCTCCGACCATGTAGGATTCGCCAGGGCGTACCTGACCGCCTAGAGCGCGCCCTGTGAGGCTCTTAGCTGAGAAAGACACCCCAGCAGCAATGATCGCTCCAGCAGCCGCAGCGCCCAATGCAGGGCCGATGAAGGCGATTCCAGACATAGCCTTATAGGCTTTCATTGCAGCAGCATAGGAGTCAGAAATAATCTGCTTCGCATTCTCCCGCTTCTCTGCATCAGCGAGATTTATTGCCAGCCGTGCGGCTTCCTTCTTTCGATCAGATTGATTAGCTAAAAGTGAATCGGATGCTTCTAGCAAGCTCTGATTCTTAGTCTCCTCGATGCGGCGCTCTTCTTTTGCCGCCTCCCGTTGACTTTCAAGCCTGCGCTCTAATCGGGCGTTGAAGGACTCCTGAAGCTTTTCTTCTCGCTCTTCTTGCCGGTCCTGATCTTTTCGGCGATTGTCAGCTATTGTATTAAATAAGTCTTGCAAATCTGACTCAGCTTTCGCTTGCTTCTGAGCAGACCTTTCTGCGGTACGAAGTCTCCGATCAAGAATCAGATTGAACAAATCTTGCAGCTCTTTCTCTGCCTTTATCTGCTTCTTTGTAGCCTCTAGCTCATCTTCTCGGGCTGTCTTTAGATCGTAGAGTTCTGCGATATGTCGCTTCTGAACAGAAGACATATCTTCAAGCTCAGCGCGCCTAAGCGCGATGGCCTTTTCGCTAAGGCCAACCAGCTCGATCTCTTCCTCAAGCTGCCTAACCAGCTCTGTATACGATGACGATACGCCTGAGAGGACCCCTAGCTCTTGGTTTAATTCTCTCTGTAATAGCTGGCGTTTACCGATAAGCTCTTGAGTTGACAGCCTGTTTTCATCTAAGCCAGTCGTAAACGCGAAGATTGCTTGAGTTAGCCCTAATACTCCGCCTTTCGATAGTTCAATGTTTTCGCTTAACTCTTCAATTTCCGTCCGCAGCTCTTTGACTCGGGACTTTGTTTTAAGAGCAATATAGGCTCGTTCTTCCCTTGTAAGCTCCGCGAAAGCTATTCCTAGCTCATCAAGCCGTCTGCTCAAGTCTTCGGCTTCTTCTGCCGTATCGCCAAAGCTGGACGCGACATTAAACATAGCTGCGCCAATAGCTATCGCTGCACCAAGGAGGGCACCACCAGGGCCGAAGAGAGATGCGATCTGAGAGCCTTGCTGGCCAAGAATTACAAACGCATTCGTTCCCATCTGGGCTTGGATAGCAACGTCCTGAATCTGCATCCCAAGCTGAGCGGTAGAGCCCCGCATTGCACGGAACTTAGAGCGAGCATCAATGACTTGACCGCCTAGCTTCTTGGTTTGCTTCTCAAGATTAGCCGCAGCCTTCTGTGCGCTTTTAAGGTCAGTTGTCCCGAGTTCTACTTCTCGGGTGTCCATCTTAAGGACTAGCGTTCCTACTTCAGTGGCCATATTGGCTCTACCCCGCGATACTTGGCTAATACCATTATGGCTTCCACTTCCCAGCTAGCAAGCTGATTACCTGTAAGCTTAATGTAGCTCTCTACCTCTCCATAAGTATACTCCGATAACGCCATATACGCTTCGAAGACATCTCCATGGATATCTGATAGCTGCGGGGCAGATTCAAGCTCTTTAGGCGTTCTCCCTGTCGATTTCTCAACCTGCTTCAGGGTTTCGTATCGGCTAACTGAAGACCCTTCCGGTTTCGCGTGGACGTACATCATCCAACGTCCATAGAGGACGAATTCATCAATTAGCCTTTGGTAAAATTCGCGTTGTGACTCACAAAATCAAGAAGCTGGGACACCACAGAAGGGGCGTTCTCGTAGAGCTTCTTAGCATTGCTCTTGTTGAACTTATACTCTTTCCCCTTCTGAACGATCCCCTTCCAGCCAATAGTGATGGCTACAAGGGCCTCAACGTCCATGGCGTCATAGTCCAGCTCGTCTAACTTGTCCTGAGACTTCGCTGAAATGATCGCGGTGGTTTGCTTCTTCTTTTGCTTACGCCACTCCTTAGAGTCAGCGCCCATGATGGTGATAAACACATCAGTTGGCTTTCCATCGACCGGGGAGAGGATATTTACCTCTGCCCCGGCCTCGTGCGCTACCGAGGTAGCCAGATTGTCAAACTCCATAAACCCGCCCTTTTATGGTTTATGCGTCAGTTCGCGTGATCACGATGTTAGACGCATCGGAGGTGTCGTAAAGGCCTACGAAGTCCATAGCGATGGTGATTGCACCCTCGCCAGAGACATCGGGTTGGCCGCTGTTGTACTTCACATTGCCGATCTCAATGAGGTAATCGTTACCGTCAACATCGGTCAGAATCAGAGCGATGCTGCTGCTCGTCTCATTGAGGAACTTCTCATAGAGGGTCTTGCTCTCAAAGTAGGTCGTCAGCGTGCCCGTGACCCGAGACTTGCCGATGGCAGGACGCTGAGTGGTAGCAGAACCCACAGCGAATAACGGCTCAATGCCATTCTCAAGGGAAAGCTCAAGGGCCGTAACCGTAGCAATTGCGGAGCCACCCTCCGTAATTGACCCGGTAAAGGAGTCAAAGGGCGTCTTGCCAACGTCAGCGCTGTAGGTGCTGGACGCTACTTGGCTGGTGTTAGCTGTCAGGTCCTTACCAATTACCCCGAAGGTGCAAGTCACCATGGAGTTTGGCGATACGCTGAGAGACATCGAATTGATCTCACAGCCGGTATGGCGGTGATACTCTGGCGTAGCAAGGTCTGCGAACTTCCGCTCGATGGTAAAGGACCGGCGGGTAGTACCGGCCTTGAGGACATCAGTGGTCCAAGTACCGCAGAGAGCAGCTTCCAAGAGATCATCAAATGCCTCGTACTCAAGTTCGCCAGTGATGTCTCCAGAAACGCTCTTGTTTCCGTGACGAAAGTCCTCTACCTGACGATCACCACGGAGCTTCTCAGACTCCACAGCATCCTTATTGATGGCAAGCGTCGTCCCCGTATGAGGAATAGGCGTCCATGTGGGGGTAGAAGGCGTGGTGCCATAAGTTGATTCTGCAACGTAGTGCAGACTATGTTGTGCGCCGTTTGCAATAGTCATGATCGTGCCCCTGTGTATGTCTGCACGTTGATAGATACAGGCACAAAGTACCATGCGCCTTCTAATATTGCAGGACCGATACTGACAGAGCGAACCCGCAAACTAGTTCCATTATAGGTCAAAACCGTGCCTCTCTTGAAATGATCGGCTACCGTATCTAATAAGGCCGGGCGACCAGTTCCACGTGGAACAACTACATCAACCTGATAAATTGCATTTGTCTCATCTTGCCCAGTATCGCCCATAGTTACTTGCAAGGTGTCACCAGGGAGGAAGCTGGGCCTTAAATAGGTTGTGCTAGCTGATGGCTCGTAGGGAATATTTGGGAAAGCCACGGGCGTAGAATCCATGCCATCTAAACGAGCATCAAGCGCAGCCTGCATATCGTTGAAGAATGTGCTCATCACTTGCTACCTGAGTCGGCTTACTATTTGATTAACGATACTCTGGAACTCTGCAACCGTAATCCTAAGCATCCCTAGGGGAGCTAGATGCGACCCAGTAGCAGGAGGGCCTTCCCTCCGACCCATCTCAATAATGAGAGAATAGGGCTGGTTATTAGTTAGGTAGTACGTATCACCTGCCTTAAGGTTTGCGACCACCTTGCGAACCTTATTCCTTGCCCTTCTCTTGGTCTTATCTACCGTCTTAATTCTGCGCGTTGAGGGGCGGTTCTTGGTGGGGACCCAACTGTTGGCAAGTAGACCCGTCCTGACAGGCGTCCTATTGATTACCTTATAAGAGGTCTGTTTAATAATTTCCCGGGCTGTCTCCATCGGCAGCTTTTGGAAGCTTTGGATCGCCTCCGTTAAGGTCTTCATTTCCGAATCTGCAGGTTCGATGCGACCACGGACCCACCGGGCCCGACATCGCTAATTGAGATAATACGGTACGTATCTCCGCCAACCACAACCGTATCCCCAACCGCATACGAGTGACCTTCGGCGAGCATACGTCGATCACCTTGAAGTATCGCTCCATCAGGGCTATCGGAATCCGTATAATCAAAAAGGCAAGCGTATTTCTGATAGGTAGCGGAAGTGTCCGTTGTCGTTCCTGTGGCTGCACTATAGGTCCCCTTCGTTACACGGGTGAACGTGTAGAGAGCGCCGAACTTCGTAATCATTCGGCTCGCCGATTGGGTCAGGGGCGTATAGTTATAGCTCACGCCCGCGTCACCTCGGAGGAGGGTAGGACGAGCTTACGCAAGGCTCGCTCTAGGGCAGGCGTAGACCGCTTCATGCCAGCGTTGTCCTTGTACGTGATCTTGATGCTGTCGATCTGCTCGGAGGTTACTTCACGCTCCGAAGGAGATAGCTTGGAATCACCGTCAATCTCAATCTTGATAAGCTCGTAGATCGCGATCTTCACTTCATTCGGAATCTCATTGGAATCAACAGCATAGCCGTCAATCAGGACCTGATCGCGGGGCCATTGCATGGTCTGGTTCTCGTCAGACTTAAGGCCCTTGAACCGTAACCCCTCAAAGTAATCTGTAGCACGGAATAGCTGCTGACTCAGGAGGAAGTCAGTTCCATAGGAAATCCCGCGAGCATCAGCCCACGCCTGGAATTCGTCTAGGGTTATATATGAGTTAGCGCCAGAGACCAGCGTTCCATCTTCAACGACAATCGCCATCTTTTGCCTCCAGCACCCTATAGTCACCCATCTTGTAGTTCTCTACCTCAGAGGGGTGAACGTCCGCGAATTTACCATCACTGTCGCGGAACATCTTAACCAATTTTGGCTTTGGCTTTCTTCCGGGCTTCTTCTTTTCTTCCATGACTACTCCAAGAGAAAGGGGGCCCGAAGGCCCCCTAATACCTCTAGCCGAGGAGGGTAGCGATGAAATCAGGCTTCCAAGCCTTCACGCCCCATGCCACGGAGACCTCGATCATCGACTTGTGATAACCGGGGTACACACTCACGGTGAAGGTCAGGCCGCTAGCAGCGTCAGAGACGGTCATGGTGTCGCTAGCAAGGCTGGACGGCGGCTCTGCGAGCGGACGGATAGCCAGCTCAAGAGCGCGACGATGGAATGCCACGTTCGCCGTGTAGCTGTTGCCCACGGTGATGGCATCGTTGTCAGCCTCAGCAGCGCGGAGACCGGGAGCGCCGATTGCGAAGGAACCACCGGAAAGGGCGGTGTTCACAACGTACTTATCGGTCGTACCTGCGAAGGTAACGATGTCCCCGGCCAGGATGGTGCCGGAGCCGCCGTCTGCTGCGATGGTGGTGTCACCAACGGCAGAAGAAGCATCGTTGAGCAGGTAGGACGCGCCGGTGCCCTTGGTGTGGCTCTGAACCTGCGCGGACTCACGGAGCATGAGACCTTGGAGGTCGAGCAGGACGCCTTGACGGAGCAGGTCCGTGCCACCAGCCTCGTTTGCCTTCTGGAGCTGAGCCAGTTGGCGGAGGTTGGTGCCAGCAACGGTGTTCAGCACCATGGATGCTTGACCATCGTTCATCGGCATACCGTTGTCAGCGAGGATTTGACGGATTTCCGCCACTTCGCTGAAGTTGGATGCGAACGGGGTCGTCCCAGCGGTGCCGAATGCGCGGCTTGCGTTCTTGTACGCTTCCTCAGCAAGGTCAGCCTCGATCTCGTTCACGAGCGCACGCATTGCCTGAGCAATCTGATCGCCGTACACGGTCTCAAAGCCGATGCCGTTGTTGAGGTGGCGCACATCTTCCCCGGTGTAGGGAATCTGAACAGCGCGGGTGTTGCTGATGGTCAGCGTCTTGCTGTCCACGGTCTGATCGGTCCCCTCGGGGATCGTCATTGCTTCCGTGACATCGACAACGCTTGCTGCACGGGTGAAGCTAGCGCGCACAACGTCGCCCTTTGCAACCCGCTCAGAACCGTCTGCGTTCACGGTAACAGCAGGGATGAAGCCGACAAGCTCCCGCCCCACTACGTCAGCGGCTTTGTAGATATCTGCCGCGAGATCGGTCAGTACGTTAGCCATGGTCGGCCTCCACGTTATTCGTCATAAAGTTTTCCGCCGCCTCGCATGAAGTCCGATTTCTGCTGAACAGATAGAGCTTCAAAGTCCGAACGGCTCATTTCCTTGCTACGCGCTTCGGCCCCACCTTGCGCCTTGGTGGCCCCGCCACCGCTCGCTTGGATACCATCAACTAAAAACGGGTAATCCGTTTTGATGGAACCAATCAAGTCATCAAGGGACGAAACGGTTAGCTGCCCATTGGGGTCAGTAACCCGTAACTCCCCATCTACTAGAGCTAGCCGCTGGCTAAACTCTTTCTGTAGTAATTGTGCGCGACCCGTATCCTTTGTCAACGTAGCCGCTAGTTTAACAGCTTGTTCGCTAATCTTCTGCTTTTGCATATCGGCGTTCATCTTTTCGATGGTCTGCCGGAGAGTATTTGATTCCTCTTTCTGGGACTCAAATAGCTCTTTGTAATTATTCTCGGCGATGGCCTTTTCTTCGGCCTCTAACTTCGCCTGCTCTCGCGCCGCTTCGCGCTCAGCTTGGACCTTCTTCTTCTCCGCTAGAAGCTCATCAACCTTAGACTTAAGGCCAGTGGTCTCTTCTTCCAGCCGTTGCTGAATGGTTTGGTTTAACCGCTCAGACAGTTGCTCCTTAACAGAATCGTCTAACTCAATGTCTTGTAGTAGTTCGCTCATGCGTCACCTCTGGTTAGCACGTTGCGGCTCTGCCGCGTTATAAACCCACTTGCTCAAAGGCAAGCGGCTCTAGCTCTCTAAGCTCTTGTAATGATAGCACTTTTCCGCTGTCATCCACGAAGCGCCCTATAGAGAGATTCCCTCGCCTAAACAGCTTTGCCTTGGCCTTCCCCAATACTTCCTCCTGAAAGGCCACAGGTTGCCGTCTAAGCCATTTTTCGTAGTTCGTGGTATCCCTAACCGTCTTCCCTCCTCTAGGGCCGTCAGCAGGCCGCCTGGAAGTCTTATCGGGCCCTAGGTCATACTGACCGTCAACGATGAACGCGATAGTTGACCGGCAGTTGAAATGGGCCGGAGGTTTAGGGTTCTCGTCCTTGTCCTCATAGATAGTCCCATCTCGGGATGCGCAGATAAGGCTGGTGTGACTATCTAAGACGGAAATCCACTTATAGCCCTCAATGACCCCGCCATTCTGGCGAATGACCATATTTCTGGCGTTAATGGACACATGATTGGTAATTGTTCTGGCCAAGGTCGCGGCCTGTCTCTGCTGAGTTCCTGTTATATCCATAATGCGCTGCGTTACCTGATCGGTAGTCTCGCCGAACATATAGCCGTCGCGGACAATCTGGGCCACCTGATAGCTCTTTCGATAACCGAAGGTCCGTAAGGAGTCATTGATCGTATAACCCTTGCGAGGCTCCAGCTTCATTATTTGGGCGAGAGTAGTTCCCACAGCTTCATTAGTAGAGGGACGGACAATATTAGCCCTAACGTTGTCCCGTAATAGGCGATAATTAAAGTCAACTTCGTAGTCCACGAACTCGACCATTTCTTGAATAAAGGCATTGGAATACCTCTGATACCCACCAGAACCAATGTCCATAAGGTCCATGGTGACGCGATCTAATACCGAAATAGGTATATCCGTTAAATCCATATCGAGGGTCCTAATAGACTCCTCTAGGATATTCCTTACAAAGGCAGAGGCTTCTCGCTCCCTGCCCTTAGCATAGCGCTGTAGGAATACCTGATGCCGCGTCAAGGCATCGTAGATAACATCATTGGTACTCACTTGCGCTTCTTGTATCCCACAGCGTAAGCGGCTCGGCCCTGCTTCTCAGCTTCAGCCTTAGTCTTATAGACTTTGCCGGACTTGCCCCAGCGATAACCGCCCTGCACCTTATAGACAGGCATCGTAAGCCCCTGATTTACCTACCATTTTACCTTGTCAGCCCAGTAAGCCGCGCTCATTTTCCCTTTGGAGATATTCTTGGCGTGTCGTGCCTTGAACGAAGCGCGTCGAGCCTTCGCCGCATCTGACTCGCCTTTCTTTGCCGGGCTTCCCTTGACGCCTTGCTGTCCGAAGCGAATCGTCTTGACCTGACTGCCTTCTTTAGCAAGTACGACATGGCTCTTTGTCGGATGGTTTGGGGTCCGCTTCGGCTTGTTATATCCCGCAACGCCTAACCTCTCTATCCGGGGGTCCTTAGCCACGGCGAGACCTCCTCACCGCAGCGCGCTCTGCTTTGGTGTACGAAGCATTCTGCTTGCCCTTCTTAGTGGCCGCGTTCTTCTTGCGGCTCCCTGCGGCCTTCTGGGCGGGCGTCAGGGATTCGCGGGCAGCTTTAGGTAAGTAGCGGGATTTTCCGGGCTTTCCCGTGTAATCCCACTCCTGCTTAGTCCAGTTCTTAAGGCTTTTCTGGGGCTTCTTCATGACTTGTAGCCTCCGCCTTTGGCTTTGTATTCCTTGGCGAGCATCTGAGCCTTACGCGCAGACCATTGCCCCGGCCTACCGCCCTTGTCGCCTGCCTTGATCTTCTCAAACAGGCGCTTTCTCATTGCCGGTTTGGTGTAGTTCCCCGCAGCGTTGACCGTGGATTTCTTCTTAGCTGGCATTAGGAGCCTCCAGCGGGGGCAAATCCCCTAACTCTTCCTTCACATCCTCTAGGGTGCGGTCTCCGTCGATGATCCCGCCAGCCTTTAGGCGCTCGAAGATGTCCCGATCCGAGATCACCTGACGGTCCATGAGCGTAACCATGGACATAACGAGTTGCGGATCAACGGTCTTATCGTAGAACTCGCGGTTGATCTGGAACTTCGACTCTTCATCCGTCCCCATGAACATCCCGCACCACTCTAGGCACTTCTCGATGGCCATGGAGAGGTTCTGGACGATATCCCCTAGCACGGAGTTCTCCGATGCAAAGCGGATACGGGCACCCTCTGCGGTCTCATTAGCGCCCCGGTCCGTGATGATCCGAGCCCCAATGGCCACCATTGCCGCTTCCTTAGCCCGCATAGCCTCCATCACGAGGTTATTGGGGTTGGCCTGTAGGAGCGTGGCCCCTCCAGCCTCGCCCAGTACGTGACCAGCCCTAGAGCCCAGCTTGATCCCCTCCGGGTTGTAGTCGTACCACTGTTCCGGGGAGAGGCTATGGGTAATAAACAGGGTGGGCTGCCCCGTGATGAAGCAGGATTCTTCGTAATCTGCGGAGTTCCGGTAGTGGGCGATATTCACATCGGCGATGTCCGATAGTGGCGCATCGTCAATGGTCGAATCGTTATTCTGTGACCCTACGAACATGAGGGGAATAAAGTCCCACACCGAGCCGTCAGCCTTCCGGGGGTATACCTCGTCCGTGTAGGGCTCATCATCCCTGAAGACCTGCTGGGTGTACCCATCGTCCTTTAGGC
>Ga0222718_10003851_pt1 | contig 12709 bp, 12 predicted proteins | sample C33_27DmetaG_FD_165045 | JGI IMG/M metagenome (GOLD analysis project Ga0222718, IMG submission 165045) | Estuarine water microbial communities from San Francisco Bay, California, United States - C33_27D | ecosystem: Environmental > Aquatic > Marine > Unclassified | place: USA: California... | reverse complement strand
GTCCCCACCAACAAGTTACCGCTGCTGTCGAGTGTCATAGACTGTGTGCCACCATTGTGCCATTTGTACGTCTGGTTGTTACTTGTATCTACGGTAATTTGATAACCGTTAGACACGCCTGAAATTGCGGAAACAATGCTATCGCCACCTGCACCTGATGCTAGTACACCTCTAATGTCGCCATCGTGTTGCAGTGTAATACTGCTTGCTGCTCCATCTGAAGTTCCACCAACGATTAAATTACCGTTGCTGTCGAGGCGCATGGCTTCACTGAACGAAATCGTATTACCAGCAGTGCCAGATGCTGCGTAATTCCAAAAGTGTACACCGCCTTGCTGATAGTATTCAGTTGCAGCTCCAGTTTCTATGTATTTGTTTGTACCAGATACTTGTTTTACGTTTGTACCCATAAAGGTTGCATCGGTATATTCCGTAGCACCAGCCCTAAACACAGACTGAGGGCCTATTTGAAGTGCGGTGATTGTAGAAGTCCAATCGGTTTGAGGCGTAACCCCAATCCCAACATTACCGCCATTAAAATAGCTGGCTCCATTACCTCTTATTGAGGTTGTAATAGACCCTGCGGAGTAGACTTGGACATAACCTTCATCTGCATCTCTAGTAAGACCAATAGCAGTGTTGCCATTGTCACTTTCGTTGACAAAAATGCGCCCACCTTTAACGGTTAAGTCTCCGCTGCTGTCTATGCGCATACGTTCTGTTGCTGTAGTATCAAAACGTAAAATTCCAGTGCTTTCGTTACTTATGGCCATTGAGTCATCAGTCTGGTTATAAGTAATCTGCCCAATCGTTCCTGTGTTAGCTGCATTTTCAATTTTAAATATAACTTGCTCACCAGATACGTTTGGATTTTTAACAGTCAGCCCATCGCTGGTCAAAGTCCCTGTGATGTCTACACCTGTGGAGGTGGTGGCGAATTTGGCTGCGTTGTTGTGGTAAAGCTGGACGGCCCCATCAATATTAAATGCTGCGGATGTTTCTGAGTCACCCTTTTGAATGTAAACAGCCGTACCATTAGTTGTAAGTATTAAACTTCCAGCGCCTTCATCCCTAATATAACTATTAGACCCATCATGGTAAATCTGTAGGTCAGACCCAGCGCCAAAGATGGCTTTACCATTATCTGCGAATGTTGCGTTACCTGTTACGTCTATGCCTGTTGAGGTTGTAATAAATTTTTGAGTACCTGCATGATAAAGAGTTACCCCACCCCCATTGTCTCCATTAAGATAGGAGTTACTTGCATCTGCATTTTTTAAGCGTAAGTTATTACCTAATATTTCAATATTACCTGTACCAACATCTGCAATAATGCTGTTAGTACCATTATGATAGATCTCTAGGTCAGACCCAGCACCGAAGATGGCTTTGACGTTATCACCCATGCTTAGGTTGCCAGTCATGGTATCGCCAGTGATCCTGACAAAGCCAGTAGCCGTATCTAGGGCATTCTTTAGTTCACTAAAGACTATCTTCTTAGTTTCTGTAGCTGATGTATCTACAATAGCTATTGCATCATCGTCGGCTACGTTAGCCCCAGTAAGGGCTGTTAATTCTGAGATCTTTTGATCGGCCATATGTTTCCCTTACCTTACTATCGTCATATAACATCTAACGGGATTAGTCATATTGTTATCTGTTGGGTCCGTAATGTTTACCTTGAAACTTCCAGCAGCTTCGTCATAAACATCTATCGTGGTGCCGTTACCAGAACTTACGCCAGTTGAACTACCACCACCGTACACCACTGCATAATTAGCATCTGGCATAGCTGTCGAAAAAGTAACTGTAAAATTACCTGATGAGTTCTTATACACAGTTGAAATATTACCGCTTGCTCTCAAGGTTTGGTTTGCTCCATTTGAACCAGTAGCATTAAAATTCACCCAAGCTCGAATACCATAAATAGGGGCAGTACCTGAGATATTAAGTTTACTATCAACAGATTTATCAGCCCCTGCCTTTAATTTAGCTGGTGACACAAGGGTTTCAAGTGTACCTGTTCCAGTTTCCCATGTGGCTGTAGATTGACCTGCTAGTAAACCAATAGCACTGCCAGAGGTACTGCTTATTATCGTATTTTCTAAGAGGTAATAGTTGTTAGTCGCTAGATAAGCTACATTTATCCAAGCATCATTAGCTTCATTTCTTATCTTCAAAAGGTTAGTATCTGTCTCGTACCACCACTGATTAGCAAAGGTAGTGCTGGGTTCAGATGCACCTGAGTTGTTTGTAGCTATTGCCGCTAAGACGTTATTAATGTCTGCTCTGGCATTGGGTGCTGTTTGGTTAGCTATGTTGTAGTCATGTTGTGCCATATTAGTATTCCACTATCCCTTCCAAGACGCTTATGCTTGGTGATACGTTGTTGGTTGTACTGTCGAGTTCAGCTTTAAATTTAAATGCTCTGCCTGTGATTTCACCAGCAGCTACAACGAAAGATCCCCAAGTAGGAGAGCCAGCAGGATTATCATTAGTTGCAGCTACATAAACAGTTACACTAAAATCACCGTAGGGTTGATTTTCACTTGTCCAATCATCCCAATTATTAGGCCAAGTATCCCAGTTGTTAGGGATAGCATCCCAGTTTGTATCTGTACTATGCCTTGTAACCGATAAGTTAGTTGATACCCTGACAGTTCTAACTGAACCTGTATCTAAGTACCCTGTGAACTCATATGTACCTGTAGAGGGTGCAGTAGCAAAACTAGACAATCTTAATTCATCTGGATTTGGACCTGTAGCTATAGCTACGTTAGTCTTAGTACCAGCGAAACTTGGGTTCTCAGTGTCAGTCTGCGAAACGCCTAGTGCAGGTAGTTGACTAGGTAGAACAACAAGAGAAGCTACAGTACCTTCGTTACCTGACTTATCGTAGGGTTCAATAAAGAATGTCCCTGAGATAGCTGGGTAGACTACTGATGTCGCTGGTCTAGCAACCTTATTGATTATGACTTGAGGCGAACCATCAACAAATGTAGCTGTAGTTGAGGAGCTATGCCACACTCTGTAATACGACAAATCAAGGTCAGTTGAGGCAGTCCAGCTAAAGAATAAAGTACCACCAGATAATTGGCTACTAAATGTAGAGGGAGCAGATGGGCCAGTAGTATCAGCTTCTACAGTCTTTTGTACATCTGTGAAAGTACCCTTAACCCCTAAAGCATTAATAGCCCTAGCTCTAACATCATAGGTTATAGTACCTGCTGCATCAGCTAAAGGTGTCTCAATGTCTAAGATCTCAAATCTACCTAAGTCACCTGTGCCTAAGACACTGTAAGTTGAGTCTGTAGACTTCTTAAACTCTACCTCAACATAGTCTACTCTGGTTGCTGATGTAGATGTAACATTAACTACAAGAACATTAGTTACATGCTCATTGATAACCCTGTATTCTTGAGAAAGGGCTACAGCTACAGGTGGTACATCAAAAGCTGATAGCAGAGTTGTGTTATCAGTTTCATAAACAACACCGTCGTCTATATCATCAAAGACAGACTCACTTATCTCTCTTAAGGTCATCTGTGTCTGAAGGTCATTTCCCTCTTGTAGACCAAATGTCCACTTGACAACTTCAAACTCTTTGTTAGTCCAACCAAATCTAGTGTTGGTTACTCTTACAATATCTCCGACCTGTACTTGAAAGGTTCTTAAACCAAAGGATGCTTCTATCGTAAGTTGTTGACGGTTTCGTTCAAGTAAGATACGAGCTATACGTCTAGCTTGAGTTACGTTATCTGTAAATGCAAGATTTAAGTCTACTACACTTTCTTGCCCGTTATCTACAACAACAAAAGGGTTAGCAGCAGCGGCGTCAGGGACTTGAGGGTAATCAGTTACTTGATAAAAACTATCTGGGCCTTTCCAAGTACCTTTTACAATGTTGAAGTTATCTCTTCTTGAGTGTCTAGTTGAAACATTGACAGCAGATCTAAAGTCATCTTCGTTTATATCTAACACGGGAGATGTGTAGTAAGCTGGTTTCATTCTCCACTTACCTTGGGAATACCAAACCATACCACCCATTGAAGTAAGAAGGTCGTTTAAAATATCAGCAGGGGTTATAGAGGTTACAAATGCTCCGTTAAGGGAAAACCTAACATCTCCTGTTAAGACTGGATAGTTAAAGTACTCACAAACATTAGCTGCTGTAGAAACATAAGTATCATCTACGTTAGCTGTTTCTTCATCAAGACCATAGCTTGAGGTGAGGTAATCTCTGATACATAAGGCTGGGTTGTCAGACCAAGCTGTAGAACTTGTACGAGGGTCGTATACTTTCTTACCTTTAATTACAGCTTTAATCTCAGGGACACCATTGGGGAATATATCCGCATCATACTGCATGACAACGTAGAGATAAGCTATACCTGATAGTTTACGTGTGGCATCCCACTCTGTAGGTAAAGATATATTATTTACTTCTGAAGAAGTGACGGCCGCTTGACCAGACGTTCCTAACCTTTCAGCTATATAGACTTTACCATGATAACGACTATTAGAATCAAACAACTCATCGTTAATATAGATCTCTTCAAACTCTTCAATCTCATGCCCAGCAAAAGCAATGACTTTATGTAAGTACTTATTTGGTACACTTCCAAGTGGATCTACATAATTAGATGTACTTATATAAACCTCTGCTCCACCTGTCTGTGTTTTACCGTAGATAACTTGATGAGCTAAAGCTGTACCTCTTGCTGTAACTTGATAACCCCTGTTTGCACCAGTTCCTATAGAGGGCTTAGGAGTAAGGGCATTTATAGCCATACTTGTAGCTGCTGTTAATAAGAAGTAGCCAGTCCAAGTAGATGCGAAGTAACCTAAACCCGCAACTATTGCCGCAGTCATTGTGGCTCCCGCTGAGTAGGCCGCAACACCGACAGCTATTGAAGTCATAACAGCCATTAGCTTAAAACCTTCTCAAACTTGGTTTCTACTTTTGAGTAACCTAAACGCTTCATCATGGGGTCTATAGGGTTCTTTTCTGTTGTGGTGACATGAAGTATTTTAACACCATCTTCTTTGATGCACTTCTCAGCAAACTTAAATAACTTGTAGCCTATCATGCCAGACCTGTATTCTTCTAAGACGTAGATTATCTCAGCTACAGCTATTATGTTTCCCTTTGAATGTATATTAGGGATAATATGAGATACAAAATAGCCGACTAATTTATCTTCATCTCTGCAAGTAAATATGCGAAGTATGTTTAGCTCTTCTAGCTTATGGTACGTGTCCCAGTCAGGGTCTAACGGGAAGCTAGTCTTGTTGTGTTCTATCTCTTGCCAGTCTAACTCCAGCAGGTAATGTATATCGTCTTTAACTGAGCTTAAGAACTCTTGTTTATATTGTACCATTACAATCTAGAAGTTGCGAGCTATTGAATTAATAGTTGCGTCACTAGGTTTGAAGCTACCTCTTCCCCACACAATTTCTTTATCCTGTATGCTTTCTACAAGGTCTAGCCCAAAGTCAGTGGGGTATATAGATTTCTGATAGCTACTGCTGTACCTAGCTACTCTGGCTCTTTCCAAGTCAACTAGCTTATTTTCTACCTTTAAATGTATTGTACTTGTCTCAGGTAACTCTTCTATGTCCATCTGATCCATGTAACCTGAGAATATCTCAGTGAAACCAGCGTTAAGGTCTTCTAAGTATATCTTGGAACCATCTTCTAGCAACAAGAAAGATGAATCTTCTTTTATTATCTTTGAAGCATTAAATAAACCAAAGTATATTTTACAGGTTCTACCTTGATATGGAGTGCTGAGAGCTAATGATACAACTTCTGAAGGGATACCTGTAAGGGATAGTGTAGCACCTTTAGCGGCTATCTCTGTAGTTTCTTCGATAGAGGAAACATTAAGAAGGGTTCCAGCACCTGTCCAATCTACTCCTTGTACGTTAAGAGTACCTATACCTGTCCACAGACGTAATACATCAGCACCATCAAAATTTAACTCTATGGCAAAAAAGGGGTAGACTACATTATCATCTAAGGCGTCTATTACTGATGTGGGTAAGGTACGTGTCATTACTGTTGTGCCTCTATAGCGTCAAAGGATATGCCGTAGAAACTTGCGTTATCTATAGACCAAGAGGTAGTACTCTGTGCAAGTCTGAATACACCTTTAGGGCTATTGTAAATAACGGTTTCTCCTGAGTATGTACTTCTAAGAGAAGGCCAGACTTCCAGTTCAACATTAGTACCAGCAGCTCTATCAACCAAGACTTGATGCAGTTTAGCAGCAGAACCTGTACCTAACTGAATGTAATCACCAGCTAGAAGTGTTCCTGTCAAAGTTATAGTTGGAGTAGCGTCTCCTGCATTACCTGACAATGTAGGTGTACCACTTACTGTACCTCTAGGTGTAGCATAATCAGGGTCACCTAGTAGAAATGTCCCTACAGGCCCCTTAAGAGATACCAACATAGCTTTCCACTCAGCAGCTAGATCCCTACGCACCGAAGGAATACTAACACTAGCTTCCCACGATTGACCTTGGTGAGCTATTACTTGTTGCTTATAGGTAAAGGGTGATTGAGAGACAGCTACAGCATTTCTAGCCCGTAACTCAATACTCTCTATGCCAATAGTAGTTGGTGTATTAAGGGGGTAACTTATAGCCATGTATTATCCAAACGTGCTTCTCATTTGACCGCCCCTACGACGAGCATCCATGATTTGTTGTTGTGTCATATTAGCAATCTTAGGTGCAGCTTCTGCAATTATTCTCTTGACACTCTCATCACCATTAGCTGCAAAGCTAAAGTTCTGTACAATGTTTACAGCACCAGTGTCTCCGCTTGCCTCTACACCTAACTTGCCACCTTTACCTCTCTTAAGAGGCATAATAGCTTCTGGGCCAGCCTCACCCATAAGACCAGTTTTACCACCAGCCATAGGGAAGTATGTTGGGCCTCCTACTACACCACCATTAGCATACGCTTGTACTTGCTTACCACCTTGGATAACACCACCATCAGCGAAGGGGAATATAGATCTCTTGATTGACTGTACCATAGTTTCAACAACAAGGATTCTATAAAGCTCTCTTATAATATCAGCAGCCATAGATCTAAAGGCATCTTTAGCTGACATAGTTCCGTCTACAATAGACATGAAGGCGTCACCAAAAGATTGGCTTATTGTGTCAGCTACACGTTCTTGTTTTTCTAGCTCTTCTGTTTGTAGTCTTATTGCGTTTGTAGCATCGACAGCTTGTTGTATTTGATCTTGTGTGTATTTACTTCTGTTTTCACCTAAAGCTTGAAGAACACTAGCTCTGTCTTCCTCTACACCTAACAATTCTCTCTGGAGTTCAAGGTCTTCCATAAGGGACACTAGGGCATCTTTAGGGGCTTTAGGAGCTTTAGGTGGCTCATCATATATAGACTTACCCTCTCTGGGACCAGTGCCGAATGTTGGATCTTTGTCAGATCTTGCTCCTCTTGCACCGTACTTCCTAAGAGCTTGTCCAGCAGGAGACTCTTCTATAGCTTTAATTTGTAAAGACTGAAGGCTTAGTCTAGCCTGTTCTTCAATCTTAATTCTTTTTAATGTTTTCTCTTGCTCTAGTAAAGAGTTTAAGGCAAGACGTAAACTCTTAGCCTGATCGTCGTTTAAATCAGCCTGATCTATATATAGGTCTAATTTTTTTTGCTCAAGCCGTTCTTGTATATATGATTCGTTTTTATAGTTTTCTCTTAGCTGTCCTTCATACTCCATCAGCGCAGTTTGATTTTGCATTTTACTTACACGACTCTTAATAAGATCGTCTATTCTTTTTTCTGCATCTAGTCCCTTTTGTCTCTCGTTCTTGACATCTTCCATAATTTTGAGGAAGGTTATCTCAGCCTTATTCCTATCTTCTGCTCTTTTCTTAAGGATCTTAAGCATAGCTGCTTCGCCAGCGGCATACGTTTTAGCATCTTTAGCGTTTTGTTTTTGAGCCTCAGCAGCGTCCTTAGCTGCTTGTGCAGTGCCATTAGTCAGGGCTAAGTGTTTAGCAAGTTCCTTACCTAACTCTATATAGCTAAGTTGGTACTTCAAACCTTCAGCAGTTAAATCACTTTGACTTTTATTAATCTTATCAAGTATAAATTCTACTTGTTGTGCAGCATCCTCGAAAGCACCTGTTTCAACATTGACTTTTAAGTTTAATACATCTCTTTCTGTAAGACCTGATTCTTGTAAACCTAGATCTTTTAAAGCACCGCCTTTTTCTCCAAATAACAATTTACCAAGAGGGGTGAAACCATTCAATAAACCGTCATCTAGTTTTTTAGAAAGAGCAGATACACTCTCACCTAATTCTATTCTGGAGAGGCTTTCAGATGCACTTAAAGCTGCTTCCTCTAAATTCCTTATGTAAGATGTATAATTTCCAAAAGTTTCTTCTAACTCACCATTTTCCTGTGCTAGAAGGTCTAAGGAATCTTTGAAAGCATCTAGATAAGTCTTAGCTTCCCCAAACTCTTCTCCAAACTCTTTTACCTCTTCTGACGCAGTGAGGGCATTATAGCCGATAGCTGCTATAGCGGAACCAATAGCAATGACAGCCCCTAATACAGCACCTGTCGGTCCAAAGACACCCGCAAACTGTGAACCCTGTTGAGCAAAAGCTGTAAAGAAGCTAGTTCCAGACTGAATCTGTACAAAGAAATCCTGAAGCTGATAACCACCTTGTTGAATACGCATATTCATAGTGTTTAGTTTTTTACCGGCACCAGCAGCGTAGACCCCATACTGATTGGTCGCATTAGCAGCAGTTTGTGTAGCTTTAGTATTCCTTGTTAAAGCAGCAGTATTCTTGTCAACTTCTAGGCTAAGGGTTCTCTCAGTTTGTATAAGTTTCTTAAGGGTAGGGACAGCCTTCTGACTACTAATATTAGCATAGTCTTGCAGCTTTCTTTTTATCTCAATAGTCTTTTGTTTGACTATCTCATGTTCTTTACCCAATACTTTCTCAGTAGCTACAAGCGCCTTGATTTCTTTCTCAAGACGTTTAGCCTCTTGGGTAGCCTTAATGACAGACTTGTCCTCAACAGAGAGGATGAGTTTTAAGACTTCATTTTCCATTCATAACCCTTATAAAGATAGTGTCCAAACGCTTTAGTGCTGATACTTCCCAACCCTCTAGTGGTGTTTGCGTCACTTCTTTCCATGCCTTTATTTGTTCGTAAGTTATCGGGTTAGGGCCTGAGAAACCCATAGATCTGCTATTGCTTAATAAAATAAAGGCAGACCAGATGTGAGACAACAACGTAGGAAATTCGGGTCCATCTAGTTGTTTAAGTCTTTTTCCAGTCTGCCTTTCTACTTGTTCTAGGTGTTCACGTTCTGATGTGCCGTTCTGATCAGTCTTGCTTAAGTCGAACTGGTGTTCAGCATAAGCTTCTATTTGACTGATCAGGTCTTCGTAAAATCCAGCGAGTTAGCCAGTGCCTCCTCTATCTGACCTCTCATCCAGAACACCTCGTCGTAAAGCTCTTTAGCCTTAGCTACAGTGAAATCTGGGCTGTCACCATCAAAAGTTAAATTCCAAGACTTAGTAGCTTTAGCTATCAAGTCGATGTTAGACTTCTCCATCTCTTCCGCTGTGACTTCAATCTTGCCTTTGTTGTCTTGAGCCTTCTTCAAACGGATATTTGTTTGCTCATGTAATGCTGCTTTGTACTCTTTAGAGTGTGCGGCATAAAGGGTGATTGACATAGGGGTTCCATCATCATTTAAGAGAGGTTCTTCAGAGAATGGGTGTATAAGTTCTACATCTACAGTGTTTGTGGTCGGGATTAAATCTTTTAAATCCATATCGAGTTTCCTTTCGGGTAAAAGTTGTCGGGTTAGTTTGTTAAAAGGGGAAGCATCAGACCCGACACCAATGCCTCCCCACCCTAGCTAGGGAACTTATGCAGAGCGAGTAATAACTAAGTTACTTGCGTCTGTTGTGTTGTAGAGTGCTACGAATGACATAGAGATAATACGGCTAGTTGGGCCATCTACACCTACATCTGCACTGTTAATCTTAGCCCGTGGGAATGCGAACTTCATAGTGTTGCTACCATCACCCACAGTTACCTCAAGCTCAGTCTCAGTTTCATTCAAGAAGCGGTTGATTAAAGCTGCATCCTCAAAGTAAGCTGATAGAGTTCCCTCTACTTCTGCACGACCAACTTCTAACTGTGGCGCACTATCGCTACCAATTACGAAGGTAGGTGCGAAAGAGTTAGTCAAAGTAAAGTCCATACCAGTTACGATAGCTGATGTGGAGGGTGTGCCATTGACGTTACCGATAGCTAATGTACCTGAGTAAGCATCAAAAGGGGCAGATCCTGAGTTTGCAGTTTGTGTCTTCTCAGTACCACTAATAGTCATGTCCTTGCCAACCATACCGTAGGTAGCTGTTACCATCTGGTTAGGGGCTAGAGAGATACCCATAGTAGAAACTGTCATGCCTGTGAACAAACGTGCTTGGTCAATGTCAGCAGCATAATCTTCAATAGAGAAGAACTTAGGTGCTGTACCAACCTTAAGGACGTTAGTTGAAAACGTGTTTAACATAGCTGACTCTAGAAAGACATCGAAGTCAGCATCACGTAAGTCAGCTACAATGTCACCAGCAGCCTGACGGTTACCATGACGATCATGTCTAGGCATACGGTCAGCTTGAATGTCAGTACCAGCTACACGATCTTTAGTTAAGTTCAAAGAGTGTGTACTGAAGGGTAAGTTTGTAAAGTTACCAGATGGAGTCGTACCAAATGTGCTTTCCACAATGTACGATAGACTGGAACGAGAACCTTGTGCGAAGGCCATAATGTATTCTCCTAATTATTGTAACAGTACCATCCGATATTAACCGGAACGTAGTACCAAGGTGCATCCAACAAACCTTGCTGTCTTTCAGCGTAGTCGATGGATACAGTGATTGTTTCATCCCCAGTGTAGGAGATTTTAGTAGTTGCTTCAAAAGCCTCAATAATGGTGTTAGCAAGGCTATCAGCGGTGGCGGGGCCATTGCCTTCTGGGGCGTAGGCGGTTACACCAAAGATACCTTCATATCTCTGTTGTGGATTTAAACCTCTAACAGCAGGTCTACGAGATGTCGGAATATAGAATGTACGAAGAAAACTTGTACCTGTTATCGGATTAAAAGAGACATTCTCAAAAGCAATACCTGACGGAAGATTAGAGGTATTAGCTAACTTGTTTTCTAGTGCTGCACGTATGTCATTATGTATACTAGCCATACTTTCTCCTTATCTGTGCGAACACTTTATAGGCATTGTCGAATACAAGTCCTTGTTCGTTTCCTTTTAGAGGAACTGTTAAAGAACCTTCTTCAACCGCACTAGCATGTGGGGAATCGTTTCTAAGAGTTATTGTTTTAATATCTGTATTATCATCTGCAAGAATAGAGTATATGTCTGATTCAAGGTTCCTAAGACCAGCATCCCTATCTTCTGCCCCACCTGTAGGTACACCTCCAACATAATCGTCTGAAGATACTCTACGTCCCCTGCTTGACGTATTGTTAGCCTTAAATGAAAAAGACCTCACATAAGCTCCACTCCAAACAGGGACATTAATAGTACCTAGACCGACAGCATCTCTTGCCATACTGTCAAGTCTTTCCTCAAGACCTCTTCTCATACCTTTTCTAGCAGCGTCACTGACAATTTTATCAAGACCTGATTTAAAAGTACTCTGGGCCATTACTCTCTCACATCACACAAGAAACAAAGTTTGACTCCATTAGAAAATATAGTAACAACAGAAATGACATTAACTGTGTCACCGTTACCAATAATCTGATCTTCGTCATCGGGTTCTACTTCTAATCCTAAAGCTGGTACTACACATTTACGGGTGCCTCTACGGATCTCATCTACGTTAGCTATGATACCTTGATCGTAGTTGTAGAAGTATCCAGTAAAACTGTAGTCGGTTGTAGCAGAGCCTGTTACTGTCCCTGTAGTAGGATCGTAAGTCCCTGCTGTAGTCTTCTTCTTTAAAGTAAGGGGTTCCCCAAACTCATCAACCATCTTAAGTAGGTTATAACCTCTTGAGAATGCCATCACCTACCCCTTAACTATAGTCGTAGTCATCACCACTGTAACTTGGTGGGTTCTTAAATCTATCTCTACGGAAGGATGGTGGAACACGATCTGTGTTTTGTCTTACGTTATCCACCGTGGAAATACTGATGCCGCCAGCTACTACACCAATACTAGCTCCAGCCTTCTTACCGTTAAGCTCAAGGTCTAATGCAAGCTGAGAGTACTGGTTAGCTAAATCACTGTAGTTAGCACTAAGAGCACCTGAGAGGTTCTGTGTAACCCTACGAGAGTATTGTGCAGCTATTGTCCTAGCAGTCCAAGCACCCGCTTGATACACGTTGTCACTGGTCTGAGCTAGTGCAAAGATTATCTCTTCATTCTGCACTTGTTGGTCGTCAGTGTCAGTGTCTCCTACAAGAAGACGTACAGAGTTTAAACGTCCAGAGATTGTCCCTGTACTTAAATCAGTTGCATCATACGACCAAGCCATTATTTAAGTCTCCATGTGACCATAGTTTCTACGCCAGCTACGAATAAGCCCACGTTGTTTATCAGCTATCTTAGACTTCTTACACTTCTTCTTTTGGAACTCAGTTTCAGAATTTGTCTTAGATTTTACTTT
>Ga0222718_10003849_pt1 | contig 12711 bp, 11 predicted proteins | sample C33_27DmetaG_FD_165045 | JGI IMG/M metagenome (GOLD analysis project Ga0222718, IMG submission 165045) | Estuarine water microbial communities from San Francisco Bay, California, United States - C33_27D | ecosystem: Environmental > Aquatic > Marine > Unclassified | place: USA: California... | reverse complement strand
GATACGGTATCACTAACTTATTAAATACACGGTTTGGTGGTAACGTTGACGGGAACCGATTTGTATTTGCTTGTGGTTGGGTGGCATTTTTAGGGATTTTCCAGAATATATATAACCTATATAAAACTGTTACATTCCAACCTGCTTTTTATAATTTACCACTAAGTTGGAGAAAGTGATTCATAGATTTGTGCCAATTTACGCATTTCTGTTTGATTGTCTAACTTATCAGATATATAAACATTAATATGCTGATAGTTCGCATTAGTTATAGTTGGAACGTATTCTACATTTGCTTTTGCGGATTCATTCATTTCATATTGCGTTTTAGCCCAATTGAATTCTATTTGAACATTTGGATACATTTTGCGGAACTTAGTATTTAAAACATTATACATATAACTCTGCTTATTGGAATACGGACAATAATCCTGGCCGAAATATTTTAGGATTTTTTGCTCATTTTGTATATTCTGTGTATTCTGTGTATTTCGTTTTCTCCTTTTTCTAATTTTTTTTTTATTTATTTCTATAGGTGCTAAAACATCTTTTTTAGAAAATACTAAAATTAAAAAAATTAATACTATTGATATTATTAATGCTCTCATTTAATTAATAGACATATTATTTTATTTAATTTATTTAGTTTAATTTATTTAGTTTAGTTTATTTAGTTTATTTAGTTTATTTCATTTCATTAATAAACATATTGTATTATTATATTCCGTCTGTGGAAATTCATCTATAATAATACACTCTTTTAGTATAAACTTAGAACTTAGTATATCTAAATCCCTTTGCATTGTTTCCCTATTACAAGAAATATAAATTATTGATTTTATTTGCTCGGTTTCTATAAAATAATCCACTAACTCTCTTGCTAAACCATTCCTCCCTGCTGTTAATATTACTTGTGAATTATCCCTTGGTTTTATCTTTTCTGCTAATAACTTAGTGTAATTTTTTTTTTCCACTTGAAATAAATAATTTTTCTTTTTTAATTTTTTATTTTGTTTCACTAAATCAGGATCCGTTATAATATCTTGATATGTTATTTTACAATGAGTTACTGCTAATATCTCTCTATTTATAAAAAACTTAGTTAAATAATAAATATCTCTTCCATATAATATTATGTGGTTTATAGGATTTATGCGATTTATATGATTTATATTTATATTATCTATACTTATTACTAACCTATGAATTTCTTGATATATTTTAGGTGATATAATACTATTTATACGCGAAAATGTATACGGTGATAAATATAACTTAGTGCCTAAAATATTTTCCTCTAACTTTTTTGAATATAGGATAGGTATTTGCTCTATTTCCTTCTTGTCAAATTGGGATTTAGTTGTAGCGTCATATATTCTGTAATATACTGATTTTATATTTATATTTTGATTTAGATTTTGATTTTGATTTAATTTAGTTAGTATTTCATTTATTAGTATAGGATTTGATAAAATAGGATTATTTATTGTATTATATATTGTAAAACATAATTGTATATCCCCTAAATTATTGGATTTAATAAATACATCTTTGACCTTTTCCCATATATTAGGTATTTCCCTTTTTAAAGTATTTATTATCTCAATATGATCTGTGTCTATAATACTAAAACTTAGTGCGTCCTGTTTTGGATTCTCCTTTTTTTGAAAAGAATATACCGTTTTGTTACGGTAATTTATTTTTTTAGCAGTGGTTTCTTCTAAAATACTTATTTTTGTATTTTTATTTAAATGTTGAGATATAGCTTGCTGTGTTAATTTAGACTTAGTCTGGAAATCCATTTTGGTTTTAAAATTTGATTTCTATTAATTTCTATTAATTTCTATTAATTTCTTTTATTTTAATTTATTTTATTTTAATTTCATTTTTATCAATTTTTCTTTCTATATTAATAGTATAAATAAAAATGGTTTTAGAATTATTTAGTACTTGTGGTTCCATATTGGAAAATAATAAAGACAAATTTACAAATGCGAATGATAATTCTGTGGGGAATACTGATGCTAAGAATAATAATTTATCTTTAAGCAGTTCTAAAGGAGCAGTTGACCAGTTGGCACAAATGGGTTGTGGTGGAACTATTATGATTATTATTTTAATAGTTATATGTACCTTACCTGCAGTTGTTATTGCTGTTAAATGTAATCCACGAAGTCCTGTTATAATGGGGATTGTTGCGTTCTTTTTCGATAGAATTTACCTCTTCCAACATGTTGTTCGAAAATATTTAATGAGAGAAAAGAATTATTGTAAAAATATTTCTTGTAAATAAATTTGTAACTATTGTAAATAAATTTATAACTATGTAAATAAATTTATAACTATTGTAAATAAATTTATAACTATCTTAATAAACCTTCTAGAAAGAATAAAGAATAAAGAACAAAGAAAGTGAAATAGAAAAAATTGTTTTCTTTAATGCGTTTGGTTTTTTAGGAATAAATGAAAATATTAAATTTACATAAATTTTTTGTGTAAATTTAAGATTTTTGATGTTTTTATATTAAGTTGTTGTTGTCTTTTTTAGGCACTCTCCTGTGTTGGATCTTGTCCATCTGCTTCAGTGGCAGGTGAATCCTCCTGTTCTGCTTGCCACGTACTCTGGAGGATTCGTCGAACCCACTTTTCTGCCCTTGCTACTCCCTTAGGAGAGCCTGTGATTTGGAAAATTGGAGATTGATGTCCCCTTGCGAAATCTTGGTCCATATAACTAATTCGCGTTTCCGTATCAGTCTTAATTTGATTAATCATTGCGCCACTTTTTCCAATTACTGCGCCGACATATTCCTTACTAACTGGAACAATTGTCTTAACGGAGACGTCTCTACGGGGTCTATGTGTTGTCTGATATTGATGTTGTGGCCGACCCGATCTGTCACCGTCTTCGTGCTTGTGTGTTTGTGCTTGTTGATTTTCCATTTTGTTTTGTAATTGTTTATGACTTTTAAACTTTAAATCAATTTTTTTATTATTTTATGTAGTAGGTATTAAGACTTATTTTTTTAAATTAAAAATTATAATTAAAAAGATAATTTACTAAGTTTAGTTAAACAGATAATTTACTAAGTTTAGTTATAATTTCTTGTATACCACTTACTTCTAAATTACTAATTTCTATATTCTTCATAGACTGTCTTAATATATAATCTTCTATATCCTCTAATAATATTACCCTCCATACTCTTTTATTCTTGAGTATATTTGGATTAATATATGTTTTGGGTTTTTGGTATTTCATTTTATTTCCCGGTTTGAATTTATTGCGTTGATTGAATTTAGTATTATTAATTCGAATTTTATTATTAAATACTTCCATATCATATTGTGTAAATTCTATTGCGAATGTATTGTCTATGTTTTTTAGTTCATATGGTTTATATAACCTTGATATAAAATTTAGACATTGAGTCTCAGTTAATGTTAATTCTCTTATTTGTTTTACATTTAGTGCGTGTTTATAAGTAAATAGTCTTATTTCTAAATCACCGGAACTTAGAGATAATGGGTTTTCTATTATCGGAATACTATCTATCCAATTTAATTTATATCTTTCTGATAATTCCTGATCATTACCTATGTTTTTTAAAATCGCGTCTTCGAACGTTTCACCCATTATAAATTTACGTTTCATTTTCTTATTGTTTTTTTCTGTTATTTTATATATAATTATATTACTTCGTTATCAATTTTATTTATTATAGTTTCTTTTTTACAGTTGCTTAATTACAGTTATTTTTTACAGTTTCTTAATTTCAGTTGTTTTTTTACAGTTTCTTAATTTCAGTTGTTTTTTTTACAGTTGTTAAATTTATGCTAATTTAAAATTGATTTATATATTTGAAAAAAAGTTAATATATTTGTAATACATTATATTTATAATACAATGACTGAAATAATAAATTTTAAAGATTTAATTAATATTGAATTATGTCTTAATAAACCTACATTGAAAGAAAGAATTCGAGAATATAATAAAAATAAGCAACTGTATAAAAATAAAAATTTTAATACTGTTAGTTTAAATGATATTGGCGTAAGTAATGGCGTAAGTAATGGCGTAAGTAATGGCGTAAGTAATGGCGTAAGTAATAGTGATTTAGAACCTAAAATTGAAATAATTGGTGATAAGAAATTTATTACCACTTATGATACTGACGATTTAGGTAGAACTGTAAAAAATGTCAAAGAATATAAAATGGAAAAATGTAAAATTAAAATTCCTAAAGTTATTTCAGAAAGAAGGGAATGGACTAAGTTTGGAGCATCCGCTGGACTACCTCCTGGACCAGATGAAGCTTCAACCACTAAAGTTTGCGAAGACGTTTTCTTCGAATTCACTAAACGAAATAAGGCGATTGACGATAGTGAGGACGGGAAAGGTGGAGGCGGAGGAGGTAGTATTAAAAATATATTTTCTGCTGTTGGAGGTAGCGGAACAGCAGTTATTTGTAGATACTGTGGTGGTAATCACTGGAGTATGAAATGTACTAATAAAGATGCCGGAGGTGTCGGTGTCGGTGCTGGAGGTGGTAAAAGTAAATATGTGCCTCCTAGTATGAGGAATGGTACAGGAGGTACAAGGGGTGCCGAAGGTACTGGAGGTATAAAAAGGAATAGAGAAGAAAACACCATACGAGTTTCTAATATATCTGAAAATGCCACCGAAAATGATATCCGCGATTTATTTAAAAGATATGGATATATTAAAAGATTATTCTATAAAAATGAAAAAGGATTCGCGTTTATTACTTATGATACTATGCGTTCTTGTGAAGAAGCAGTAGCAGAAGTTCATAGACATTGTTATGATTACCTTGTTTTGAGTGTAGAAATTGCGAAATCTAAGTAATTAAATAAAAATTATAGGAAAGAGAAAAAAAAAACGTGTGTGTTGTTTTTTTTTTGAGTTTTTCAGTTCTTCATCTTACTCTTTTATCTCACTTGGTATCGTATTGCATTCTCTTAACAATATCCACTATTCCAATCAAGTTCCCATTTCATCCATTCGTCCGAACCTATATCAGAATGTGGATTAGTATGTTTCGGCTTTTAAACAAACTTATACGTCACAGTTGTTATAGTTATGCTTTCCACATTTTCGGATAGAGCGCCTACCTCGAAATTTCCAGCCCCTCGATGAGGCGCATATGGATTGACCTCTCTCTGAGGAGCATATGGATTGACCTCTCTCTGAGGCGCATATGGATTGACCGCTTCTCCGTGCGGTGCGTATGGATTGGAATACATACCGCGGGGTCTCGGAGGCGGGGAAACACTCCGTTCCCTCTCCTCTTTACGCCCCCAGAAGTGTCTCGGAGGCGGAGATACACTTCTATCTCTCGCTCCCTTACACCCTCCGTGTCGACGTCTTGGAGGCGGAGAAAAACTTCTATCTCTCGTCTCTTTACGTCCTTCGTGTCGGCGTCTTGGAGGCGGAGAAAAACTCCGGTCTCTCCCGCCCTTGGCCTTTGCCTTCGATGGTGTTTCCTGTCTGAAACCCCCTCCCTTGGCCTTTGGCGGGTTCTGGGAATCTCGTCGGTCTTCCCTACCCCTTGCTTTTGGCGGGTTCTGGGAATCTCGTCGGTCTTCCCTTCCCTTGCCTTTTGTACTGTGATTTCTTTCATCGCAAAGTTGCTTGACTCCTGCGTGGAAAGCATCACAGTTTTCCGGTGTACCCATCAGGGTATACTTTTGCGGGTCATCTGGAACAATTCTCCAAGTGACCTTCCCACCGCTCCATCTTTTCGCTTGTTTCCTTAAAGTATTGATACTTCTATCGGAACCAGTGTAGCGGTAGGTCTTGATAACAGGTGGCGAACCACCTGTATTTTTTTTTCCATTTGTTTTGCGTGATGCAGACATGGTATTTATTTATTATTTTATAGATTTTTCATTTTCAATTTTTATTATATCAATAGTAAAGGTGGTAATCGGTTATAATTATGTTTTTAGTTTATCTTTTATTTTTTCCTACTGAAAATGGAAAAAAATGGGAAAAATGAAAAATACCCGCGCGCTCAACGGATATTCTGAACCAGCACGTCTTTGCTGCGTTCTGTAGAAGGACCTTACTCTTGTTGCTCATCGGGTCGACCTCTAGTTGTGGAGGGACAACATTCTTGTCTAAGCATCCCTCTCTTTTCTCTCTAGGGACATCATTCTCGTCTAAGCATCCCTACTTAATACTCTTACAAGATTTCTTTTTTCAATTTTTTTTTATTATATAGTAGATACAATGGTTTAATGTGTTTATCGGTTATAAATTTATTTTAAAATATTTTATTTATACCGGAGGTTATTTATTACATTTGGATCTACTGAAAAAACGAAACTGAAAAAAAGGTACTATTTAATTTTATGATATGTTTATTTTAAAGATTTTATGGTTTTACATGATACATTTTTTCTACTGAAAAAACGAAACTGTAAAAAAGGAACTATTTATTTTTATGGTATGTTTATTTTTATATATTTAGTTATAAAAAAAATAGAACGGATTCTATAAAAGGTGTCATTATCCCAATTATAAAATTATAATATTATAATTAATTATATAATAATGCGATACATAATAGTATTAGATTTTAGTGGTTCTTGTAAATTTATTTTTAATAAAGTTAACGAAGTTGATAATAAATTAAATATAGAAATTTTAAAATTTATAAATAATGATAGTGAATTATTATTATTTAGTAAAAATGATTATAAGTATTTTAGTGATAAAATTCTCAATACAAAATATTTGAATAAACGTTTCGAAATATGTGGCGTAATAATTAAAAATACATTAGAATTTTATAAAATAGATAATGCTGAAATTATTATATTAGTTTCTGGCGGATATCTACAACAAAATTATTTATTAAATAAAAATGAGCAATGTAATATTACTAATTTTGATAAATATGATAAAACTAAACATGATAATTATATGTCTGATAAATGTACTAATAACATTAGAATATTACTCGATAAATATAAACATCATTTAGTTAATGAGAATATTAAGATAAATATGCGTATAAATACAGATGAAGGATTATATGAATGTTTAAGTTTTATTAATGATGTAAAATCCGTGGGACATAAAAAACTACAAAAAGGTCCTTATTTGTTGTTTTTTTGTGGTTCAACTACATTACAAATTGTATATTTCAAAGATTTAGAGTATAATAAATTTAGTAATATTGAAAGGAAAACTATCTCTATTCTAACAAATATAAATAAAAAGTATAAAAAACAAATATCTGAGAATATAAATATACTATTAAAAGAACATGATAAAAATAAACAATTACAAATTTATTTTGGTTCTGGTTTAGCTATTATATTAAATTTAGTTTTTTTTATGATTAAAAGAGATAAATACACAGAATTATTAGATTTTAATAAAAATACCAAGTCAATAAATAATGCCATTTTTGATAGTATATTTAATATTAAAAATGTAAAAAGTTTATTTACAAGTAAAAACAAAGATCTTAATATTAATTCTTATAAGGTCTTACAGGTAGTTTATAAATACATTATGAAAAATATTAAAAATTATAATATTTATTCATTTTTAGGGGAAAATAAAACTGAAAATAGTCCTGCTAAAGGAGTTATACTTAAAAATAATAAAAATAGATATTTTTTAATTAAATTAGGTCCAACTGGTTCTGGAAAAGGTAGTTTGGATTATAAGGTTTCCGAATATCTTAATATAAGAGAACAACGGGAATTGAATTATAACTGGAAAATATATAGTATTGATGATTATGTTGAAATAAATAAAGGATATAAAAATGATTTCGATAAGATTGTAAAAGGTTATTGTAATGGAAAAGTGGAATTATGTGATACTTTGACTAAAAAAATAGAGAATTATGATAAAGAATTTATAAAAAAAATAGAACATTCTTATTTCAAAAATAGATTTTTAACAAATTGTGATACTGGGAAATTAATAACTAAAAAAGAAGATTCTTTAACAGTTGATAAAATTATTAAGAAAAAAAGATATGTTAGTAGTAAAAAATTCAAGAAACAAAATAAAAAATCTTGTACAAATAAACTTTATACTTCATTATTGAAATCAATTGAAGATAATGAAAATATTATATTTGAAACTCAAGGAGTTTGTACGAAGAATAATATAAATGTAATTGATATATTCATTGATGAATTTTTTAATTTTAAAGATATTATTAAAACAATTTTGGATTATGATTATGATATAATTTACGCATATTCAATAGCTTCTATATGTGAATTAATTAATAGGAATAAAAGTAGAGGATTAAGAGCAACGCAAAAATATATACAAAATTATAAAAAAAATAAGAAGACAATAAAAACACCGCGATTTCCAAATGTGAAATTTAAAAATTATAAGAAAAAATTTAAAAAAATAATGAAATGTCTTGATATATTAATAGATAAATGTGTTAATGCTTACGATTGTGATATTAAACCTCATATATTAGTATTTGATAATACAACGGAAAAGAGTCCCATTGTTTATGATTCATATTCCGAACTTTATAAAGATAAAAAAATATTGGTTAAAAAAATATTGGATTATAATGTAAAATATTGTAATTGAATTATGGGGGGGGGATTTAATTGTATGTGATAGGGGATTTAATTGTATGTGATGGGGGATTTAATTGTATGTGATGGGGGAGAGAGATAGGATTAAAAGGAATATATAAATTCCCCACTTTCTATAACCTTCATAATACCTTCTTGGAATATATTAAAGAGTGATGGATTTGTTGTATAATGTAAGCATAAATATTCGGGGATTTGAGCTGGGCATCCATAGAGTATATTTTGTATATAGTTATATCTGAATATATATACATAATCCGTGTCGTCAGTTTCTATTGATAATATGGCATTCCAAAATTCGTGGTCATTTTTAATAAATGAGTTCTTTGTCCATAATGTTATGTCTAAATTAAAATAGTGCTCTACTTTTGTTATTAGTTTGTAGAAATCTTTTTCTGTGGGGGATTTTTTGTTGCCATTTTAGGTGGGGATATAATGTTATGCTCATTTAAGGTTTTAATGTATCTAGATATTTCATTATTTTTTTAAATATTGTTTTTGATTTAGTGTCTTGTTGTCTTCTGTCCCTTAGTCTGTATGTGATAGAGTACTTAGTATATATCTCTTTTTATATAAAATACTTAGTATATATATATAAAAAATGTGTGGAAATCGGTTATAAAACTGTGTTAATCTTATCCTATTATATATATAAAATGTGTGAAAATCGGTTATAAAAATGTGTAAACCATATCTCGAATAAATAAAAAAAACTATTTCTAGAACAAAAACCACCTTGTTTTTCGTTTTTACGTCGTCAGCAACTTACTCTCCTTCAGCTTGCTGGATTGTATGACCAATTCGTCCATTAGTCATTCTTTACTGGAATTTGGAGTGTTCAAACTTAATCGAACCACCCTCCTACCCCCTGCCTCGTAATGGGCGGTTGGTCTTCTGTCTCCCAGTCTTCACAGTCACTATCGTCGTGTGTGTCTGCGGTGTAAGTCACTGCCTTTGCGTCTGGTTGTTCCACAACCTTGACAACTGGTGCACCTTTACTCCATGCTCCCGTTGGAGCCGTTTGAGTAACTACAACTGGTGTGACTTCTTCCTCTGCTGGTGTTCTCGGTGGTTCTTCGACATCACCGACCGCAGCAAAAGGGTTCGTCGCAGCAATAGCTTGTGAGAGCGCATCAGACTGTGCTGCTTCTCGCTCTACAAGTTCGGCCTTGATAGCCGCAGCGCGTGCTGCTTCCTGCTTCTCAAGTGCTTCTCGTTGCTGCTTCTCTTCGGCCCGCACTGCCCGTGCTGCCTGCTTTTCCTGCTTGGATTTCTTCCCATTGCTCGCCTTGAGTGCAAATGGGTTTTCCTCAGCAGGACCAGACCCGGCATAAGCAGGACCTCCGCCACTTCCTCGTGGTTTTGGTATTGCATTTCCGGTTCTCTTCGCGGCCTTACGCGCTGCCTCACGTTCAAAGTAGCTCTCAGCATCTCTTTGTTCGTTTGTAAACTTTGCGTATTCAGCAGCTTCCTCCTTCTCGAGTTTAGCTGCTTCTTTGTCCGCGGCTTCCTTCGCCTTGTTGCTGCGTATGTACTTGTTCGCGTTGGAATTAACCTTCGCGACAAAAGCGGCTTGCGATTCTGGCGTTCCACCTGAAATGGTATACCGACTTACTTTCCTAGTCTTATCGGTGTAACCTTTCAGTTGGAAATCTACATGTTGTTCCTTTGGGATACCTCCCCACTTCGCAGGGGCAGATTGTCCTCTCCGTGCCTGATTAAGCGCTCCAAACGCTTGGGCTGCGGGAACAGTGTAGAAGTCCGTTCGTGCTTCCTCTTCGATCATTTCGTGAGCAGTCATTCCAACTGCCTGTGCGAAATCATCACGATCTTCAGAGGTCGCTCCATCGAGGATGTATTGCGACATGTCACCTTCCTCGCCGATGACAGTGAACTTGATACCCATACCAAGTTCCCTCGCAACATGCTTCAGAGCATCCATAACCTTCATAGTTGGTGCCTTGTAAGCATTCGCAAACACAGAAGCACAGTGGTCGGTGACCTGCTGTGCCATTGCGTCGCGCTCCTCTTGACTTTTTCCTCTCAGACCATAACGGGACATCTTCCCGTCTTTTCCAAGAGCCAGGCAATCAAAACCTGATGCTTCAACAAATGGCTTCACATCTGTGAAGAAAAGCCCTGCTGGAGCGAAATAGACTGGAGGTTTCCCCCCTTTCTTTCCTCCAGCAGCCTTTCCACCTGTCTGTTTGCCTTTCGGCTTTGCCCAATCTTGCATGAGCTTGCGAAAAACCTTTGCGGTCTTTTCGCGGTCCTCTGAGTCACCTCCAGAAAGCACAATCGCACCATTGCTCTTTGTTGCTTTCTGGCCAGGTTTCCCAGCCCAGTTCTTCTTCGCCCAAGCAAGTGCGCCTTCAATCGCTACCTTCTTGGGGACAAGAACTGACGTCTTCGAGTCGGTGCTTTCGCTACCAGCTCGGGAAGGAACCTCTGTCCACTCCCCTCCGTCGGCGCCAGAGGCTCCGTCGGTATTATTCAAATTGAACTGCGGTGTGCAAGACATTTTGTATATTTTTTACAAATAGAAAACCATTTTTCAATTTTTTTTTATATAAAGTAAATATAACACTAAAATATTAAAATATGTCTATTTCGGTTATAATATTGTTTAAATAAAAAAACTATCTCTAGTACAAAAACCCTCTCTGGTTTCTTCGTTTTTTGGTAACCCCGTCTGGATCAACCATACATACCTTTCCCACTCAGAGGCTTTGCATCCGCTGCATGCTTCTGTTCCCTCGCAACTTCCGCGCGAGTAGCAGTCTTGGCTACGGCTTTGTATCCGTAATTTTGCGAGGGTCCGCCCTGAGCTTTCCCGTTCGCATCTGTTTTTGAAATTCCTTTCGGCATTTTCTATTACTTTATATTTTTAGTAAATACTTTTTCAATTTTTTTTATATTTAAAGTAAATATTAAACTAAAATAAAAATATTTTACAGTAAACTCTGGTTTGCTAATGGGGTTTTTCCTATTAAACTATTTAGTCATATAACTAAAATCCGGATTCGAACCAAATGTCTCCATCTCTTAAAAACACATTTATGCTGGGAGTTTACTTATTCTTTTTACATAATTTAAAAATTGTTTGTTTTTTACATAATTTAAAAATTGTTTGTTTTTTACATAATTTAAAAATTGTTTGTTTTTTACATAATTTAAAAATTGTTTGTATATGGTACAATTAATAAAACCATTTTACCCCTCATAGATAGTTAGTCTATGAGGGTATTACAGTAAACCATTTTTAAAAATAAACTTTTTTTTTAAATTTTTGCTGTTGATTTACTTAGTATCTATTATATCTTTTATGATATAATAGATTGGTATTCCTAGAGGGATTCGAACCCCCGACATCCGCTGTATAAGAACGGCGCTCTAACCGCTGAGCTATAGGAACTTGCGATTCGTACAGGGATCGAACCTGTGACCTTCCGATTAACAGTCGGGTGCTCTACCTACTGAGCTAACGAATCTTTACAGAAAACCATTTTTTTAAAATAAACTTTTTAATTTTTTACTTTTTGCTGTTGGTTTTCTTAGGTATCTATTATATCTTTATAATATAATAGATTTTACTTCCAGCAGGAATTGAACCTGCCACCTCCGCTTAGAAGGCGGTGGACGTGTGCCACACGTGGAAGCTTCGCGATCCGTACAGGGCTCGAACCTGTGACCTTCCGATCTCTTCACCTCTTTGGGTTTAACAGTCGGGTGCTCTACCTACTGAGCTAACGGATCTTGATTTTCTAAATCTTATTATACAAACTTTGACATTCATATAATATTTCAGTTTAAAGAGTTGCTTCGCAGGGGCTACTGCCACTTGTCCACTACTTGCTCTATATTTATCTACTTATAGATTTCCCATTTTCAATTTTTTTTTTTTTCATTAGTAAACCATACCATTTTATAATCATAATTACTTAACTCAAAACTATCGATAAAACTTAGCAAGGTATCCTCCATATATTTATGCTCGGTATCCTCGACAAAACTTAGCAAGGTATCCTCGACAAAACTTAGCAAGGTATCCTCGACAAAACTTAGCAAGGTATCCTCGACAAAACTTAGCAAGGT
>Ga0222718_10003848_pt1 | contig 12712 bp, 10 predicted proteins | sample C33_27DmetaG_FD_165045 | JGI IMG/M metagenome (GOLD analysis project Ga0222718, IMG submission 165045) | Estuarine water microbial communities from San Francisco Bay, California, United States - C33_27D | ecosystem: Environmental > Aquatic > Marine > Unclassified | place: USA: California... | reverse complement strand
TAAGAATAAATGTATAAAATCCTCAGCAACTACTAATTTAAAAGTAGAAACTATAACGCCAATAGAAAAAATGAATAAAGATATTGTTAGCAGTATGTCAAATTATAAAAAGTTTTTTGATTAAAAATACATATAAATAATATAGCCTTATATACATTAATAATAAACATAAAATGCCAAGAAAGTCAAAAAATCAAGATGAAAAAGCAATAGAATTGAAAAAGAGGAAGAACTTAATGAATACTATGGTAAAAGACGTAACACTAGTTGAAAATGAAGATATTATATTACAATTACCAATAACAGAGGATATAAATGACAAAGTAGATAATGATAGTGTAAGCGAACAACCAAAACCCTATGAACCTGATTGTTTTTATTTAAATGATTCAAATCATTATAATAATATACAGGACAATAATCTAGAAAACATTGATACAAATAGTGAATTTATGTTAGATTATGGCTATTCAAAAGATATACTTAACAGTAACAATAACTGTTATTGGTGTTGTCATCCGATAGAAAACAGAGCATATGGAATGCCTTATAAATATAATGTTAAAACAGATTCTTATGTTTTATTCGGTAGTTTTTGTTCACTTGAATGTGCAAATGCTTATAATTTCTCATCTCATTGCGGCAGTGATAAGGTTTGGGAAATTAATAGTTTAATACAAATGTTGAGTAAACATTATGGATGTAATAGACCAATAAGACCATCGCCTTCGCGATTTTTACTGAAAATCTTTAACGGACCATTAACGATCGAAGAGTTTAGAAGCAGTCATTTAACTAATGATAAAACACATATATTAAATTTACCACCAATGATAACAACTACGCATAACTACGAAATAGTTAATACATCTTACATCAAAAATATAACAGATAATATCAATAACCAAAGTAAAGAACCTTCAATATTAAAAAATATAATTGAAAATAAATTAAAGGCCGTAAAATAAAAAATGATATAAGGCGTATATCCTTTATATATTACGTATAATGTCTGAGATTTACTTTTCTCCGTATAGAATTTCAACAATCACTTGCAATGCCAATATTGGTGTAAATATTAATCTTAATTTAAATGTCTTGTTTGATAATATTGATATTAAACAAGATTGTTTTGATAATAAAGAAGGTATCGTATGGATTCAATTTATGAAGGAAGGTGAAGATGTGTCTAGGGGAACATATCCAAAGAAACGTCGGAAAAGCAAGAAGGATAAGGTAAAGAAAAATAGATTTGATAATCAAGTTACTATTATTTATATGTTTAATGATAAATATATTCCAAATGTAAAAATCTTTAAAAATGGAAACATACAATTGACAGGTATTAAGAAGGTAACGGATACTGAAATTATCGTAAATTATATTATTGAAAATATTAGAAATATTTATAAAAATGTAACACATAAAATTTTATCAGAAGACAATGATATTGATATGTTGAGTTATCAGAACTTTAAAATCAGGATGATTAATACAGATTTCAAGGTATATACTAATCCGGAGATGACAAATGGGTTTGAATTAAAACGCAAAGAAATTCACAGATTATTTATTGGTGAGAATTATAACAACAAATGCTCTTTTCAACCAGGTATTTATCAAGGTGTAAAACTAGAATATTTCTGGAATAAAATTAGCGAGTGTAAGAATGGTATTTGTAATTGTCCGACGAATTGTTATGGCAAAGGTAGTGGTTGTAAAATAGGTGATTGTAAAAAAGTAACGGGAGCATTATTTGAAAGCGGTAGTATCCTAATTACAGGAGGGATAACTTTTGAACAGGTTAACGAAACATATAAGTACATTTGTGATTTTCTTAGAAAAAATAAGGATAATATTAGGAAACCTCAACCAAAAGTTTCATTGATGTGACAGCTGAAATTATAGTTATCATCCGTTTTATTATATTTTTTATATAAGTCAGTTTTTACTGTATTATTACCGGGTCTATTGTATGATGGTATATGGTGGTTAGCATAAAAAAGCGCGCTATATGAAACAGCATCTGGTTCAACATAGGGGATTACATAAGTATTACCCCATGGTTTTTTATCAAATAGCACATCTCCCGTATATAATCCTGCATTTTTAGGAGGAGGAGGCACATTAACATCGGGTGAATAATCAAGTTCAGTATATTCTAATTCTTTTTTCATTATGATATCTCTATTTATATTATATATATATATATATTGAAAAATGTAACCTAATTATAAAAATGAGTACATAATCTTATTTTTCTATGATTTTTATAAACTTTTTGAAATTTAAGAGATTTTATTAATTATGTACTCATTTTATCTAAGTATATAAAGAAGAATATTATATTAACAATATATAAATGGGTAGAAAAGATAAAAAGCAGAAGACACAAGACGACCACGCCTTTGTAAAAGATGGCATGGAAACTAATGAAATTAGAACGATAGTGCAAGATATTATGCTTTACATAGAAGAACAAAGAAATAAAATGGAATTTAAAGATATTATTGTCAGTTTAAAAGATAATATCGCAAAAGTTGAATTCTTCGAACAGAGATATCCTATGTTATACCAAATGGTAACAAAAGAAGAAGGTTTTGATTATCAGAGCTTAGAATATTTCTTGAAAATGCGCGAAGGTATTATACAAAATCAAATGACGAGCGATGATGCATCAAAAATAGTAGGACAGCAATGGTATGATAAATATTGTAAAAATAAAGTTGAAAAATAAAAATTGATATAAGACTTATAGCTTATAATAATAACAATTATGAATTCAACTCAACCAACAATCAGTTTCCCAAAAAACGTCAATGAAATTATTTCAGAGACTTATGATATTTATAATAGTATTAACGACGATAATAAGACATATGCCAATTGTTTGATTATGGTATTAAAAAAATATCATTTGTGGCCCAATATCAAAGTGAAGAAGTTCAAGAATCGTTCTGATATTGTATTGCTACATAATAATTACAAGATGGGTGAAATCTATGAATATAAAGAACTATATGAACAATGCAGAAGTATCGTGCTAGATTTCACACTATCTTTTAATGATAACGTCGTTGTTACATATGCAAATTCAATTCCAACACGCGTTGATGCGAATACATATATGACAAATATTTATAGCGATCATGATAAATGCTATGAAGCATATGATGGTACAATGATTACTGTATATTGTCATAATGGAGAATGGTACTTTGGAACATCAAGTTGTCCTGATGCAAATAGTTCTAAGTTCTCTCATCCAAATAAAACACATGGTAATATGCTAGATGAGATTTTATATAAATATTATGGAAATCAGCTAACGAGTGAAGATATGAAACTTCATCCAAATGAGATTTCAATTATTCTTAGAAATAAGTTTGTAGCTTCATTGAATCCAGAAATGGCTTATGAGTTTATTATTATTCATCATGAAAATATTCATATTATCAATTATACAAATGTATTGGGTGAAAATTACAAAGAATTAATTCACGTTAATACAAAGAATAGAGGAACATTGATTGAAGAGGATATTCATACAAAAAAAGTGGAAGAATTAGCGAATATTGGTATTAACTATCCTAGGGAATTTGGGAATATTACGGAAGCAATGAGCTATATCAATGAGAATCAATACAGTTATGGACTAATCATCAAAAAGAAAATTGAAAATGTAGTAAAACTTTATAAAGTTTCTACTGATATTATTAATTATAGAGAAGAAACTGACCCGTGTCATCCTAATACATGGATGAATATTCTTAGCGTATATATGAAAAATAAACAGGATTATACGGTTAAGGATTATATCAGTAATTATGTACCAGATATTGTGCTACCAATTGATAATAATGGAAGACAGATTGATGCAACATATATTATCCATACACTAATTTCAACGATTAAAGATAGTTTGTATAATTATTATGTATCAACAACAACATATTATCCGAGATATGGTAGATATAAAATGAATAAAGATTTGGATAAACAATTTCCTCCAATTATTCAATACCATTTGGCGCAACTTAGAAATCTTCAAACCTCAACGTATAAAGATAAAATGATTACATCATCTAATGTATATTATTATTTGTGTCAATGCAATGATGTTAAAAATATTAAGACATTGATTCAATTCTTTGCATCAACGCCAATTAATGAAATGCACCCTAGAACATCAATGTGTTTTGCGATTATGAATAGTCTAATTTCCTAAATAATCTTATCTTATTATATTAGAATGAGCTATTTTTCAACACAAGGCTGGGTTTATATAGTAATAAGTGTAATAGCTACTATTACAGCTTTAATACTTAATATTTATTTGGAAGGTGTTGGTTTATATATGTTTGGTTATCTGTTATATTTATTATTGATATTAATAACAGCATACAATATAACATGTTTAACAACGGGCGAATGCCATTTATGGAGTTGGATAGTTACATTATTATCAACATTACCTATGATATTAATAATAATATTAGTGATATATGGAATAGTAACGAAAACTTAAAAATTATTAATTAAATTCTTTTTTTATAATAGATTATAACATGTATTCTACGAATTATATTAAGGATTTCTATGATAATATAAAGGCTAATCAGCAAGAATTAATAAATAATCATAATAGCTCATGTCAAAAAGGCGGGTATTTAATTTTAAACAATCAATTAAAAAAAATAGGAATGCAAACTGATATGAATAATATTAGATTAAGTGTACAACAAGATTTAAATAATAAAATATCAAATATAATGAAAAATATACAGGTTGGTGGTGGAAAAACTCTTGGAGATAACATTAAATTATTAAATAAATTAATAAAGCAACAATGTTCATTGGAAAAGAAACTATTGCGAAATATTACTAAACAACAAAAATGTATTAAACAGAATAAAATAGAATATTTGAGTAAATATCAAAGCAATTTTAAGGTAGACTTTAAAAAAGCGAATGAATATAATAAGAGTATCAAGAAATTACAAAACCATATTAATAAAATTATTAAAAAAAAAAACACAAAAATAAAGGCAAATGATGGACATAAATTACTAGAAAAAAGAAGACAAGTAAGAGTACATACTCTTAATAATCTAAAATCGATGATTAATAAAATTAAAAAATAATTTGTTTTTTATTTAAAAATTGATATATATAAGATATAGATTTTATTAATATATAAGTAAGGATAGAATGTTTGAAAATTATACCTTTGATATTAAAGACCCTACTAATAAACATAGTTTTGAAATAAATAATATAGATTTAGCCATCGTGAATGGTTTAAGGCGTACGATTCTTACAGATATTCCAATTCCAGGAGTGATTGGAGAAAAATTAGATAAAGATGAGCCAACCGTTAATATTATTACAAATACAGGTGCCTTACATAATGAATTTATTATACATCGTATCGGCCTTATTCCAATATGTTTAACAGAAGAAGAAATTGAAATATACGAGGATAATAGTTTGAAGATTGAGTTGAATGTAAATAATGATGGTAATAAAACACTAAATGTTAAAACAAGTGATATTAAAGCTACTATGAATGACGAAGAGCTATCGGAAAAAAAATTAAAAGAGCTTTTCCCACCTAATAAAGTATCCAATGATACTATCCTAATTACTAGATTAAGACCAGGCGAACATTTACATTTTAAAGCTAATGTCGTAAAAAGAACAGCACGTGATAACGCATCTTTTAACCCAGTATCATTATCTAATTTTACATTTATAGAAGAGCCATCGGAAGCATCAAAATACGATAATATTTTAGATAAAGAAAGATGTTATTATAAAAATAAATATGGCGACCCTAACAAATTCAGATTTGATATAGAATATATTAATATTAATGTAGGACCTAAATATTTGATACCTAAATCGTTGGATATAATGATTGAAAAACTAAATAATATTAGACAAGAATTAGTTAATTTGGATGCTTCGACAAAAATTAAATTGCAACAATTTCAAGATATAGAAGGATGTTACGAATTTATCATCGAAAACGAAGATGATACGATAGGAAATGTTATTCAATCATTTCTACATAATAAATATATTCGTGAAAAAAATAAATTTAACGATACGACGTGTGTATATGCTGGTTATATTTGCCCGCATCCATTAAAACAATTAATGATTGTGAGAATTACACTAGAAGATGTTACAGAAGAGAAGACTGTAATATCATTCTTCGAGGCTAATTGTAAAGACATCATAGATACATTGTCAAATATTAAAATAAATTGGAACAAATTCTCAATTGAGAATAACATTTCGTAAAATATAAATATTTTATATATCTTTGTATTAAAAGAGAAAGCGATATCTTGAATGTCTATTGAAATAGAAAATAATATTTATACTATTGAAGATGAAGAAATAGATGACATTGAATATTTAGAAATATTAAGTTTAGACGAAATTATTAAAGATAACCCTTTTTTTATTGCATTATCTCGCAATGATATTTATGAGAATTTACATGAAATGTTTCAAAATAAAAAAAGATCCGAATCAGTAACACAATTATTTTATGATATTTTAGATTATAAAAAAACTGAAAATGGTAATTTAGCTAATTACGATAACTATATATTTGACGTAGAAGCAGAAAAAGCAGATAACGAATTATTATGGGATGAATTAAGTGAAGATGCAGCGAATTTTAATAAATTAACAAAGTTAAATACAATTAAACATGATGAGGCAAAGAATAGATATTTTTTTTCAATTAAATATGACAGTAATTCTAAAAATTTAAAATTTAAACCGTCTTCGCGTATAAACGCCATGATAGACCCTTATGAAAAAGATTATCCGGTATATTACCCTATTTATCCCATTGATGATGTAAATTTACCAATATTATCTGCATATTATAAAATACCTGTATCTACTGTTAATGATTATATATACACAAAAATCGCAGCACACCTTAAAAATTCAACAAATATTAGAAAAGTAGACTCTGCTAAATACAAAAATGTAGCTAATTTAGTTAAAGATGTTACACCTAAAATAGATGATATAATTGAATATCTCAAAGACTGTTTTGCTCTTGATTATAGCAATATTGATAATATTTTCAAGAGATTCGGACATTCATTGGATTTTATAAATGATAAAGATTTTGAAATTTTATGCGAACATATGAGAGGTCTAACGAAATATGAAAAAGAACGCAAGAATTTTAATAGAGCATACAGAATTAAAAAGAGTGATATTATTAATAAAAAGTTAACATTTTTTGAAAAACTATCTTCATCTATAAAATTAGTTAAACTTGACGAAAAGACAATAAACTTTTTAGCTAATCTTAAAGACTCTCTCGAAGACTACCGTGTGAATAATATTATATCTGATGAATTAGTTGATATAAAAACACTTAACATACATAATATTATCAATTCTATTCATTTCAATGATGCTAACCCAGAAGAAATACTTAAAAATATAAGAGCTTCCCTTAAAAATATTAATATTAATGAAGGTATTGATGCAATAACAAACATAATAAATACACACGAAAACGTAGAGAACATAATAGACGAACATGAATATATGAAAATATTATTTGAATATTCAAAAGATCATCTATTTGATTATGATACAGATGGGAAAAAATATTTATTATCTTATCGTGAAGCAAAAGACATAAAAGAAGGTGCTGATAGAGATAACTATGAAGGCGGTATAGATGACGAGTTTATAAATGAAAGAATAGATATAGAAGATATTGATAATATAGCAAATGATTTAGATGAAAATATTTATACAAATAAGGCTATAAATAATTTCGATAAGTATTTGAAAAATATTAATTATAAAAATGAAGAAGGTTTTATAGAACATCTGCGTATAGTATTAATATTAATAAGTAATATAAGTACAATATCGTGTCTAGAATTAGATTATGAATTATTATGCAATGAGCTTTTTAAATATTACAAAAGTGTCCCTACAAAATATTACAGATATAAAAAGGCATTTGACGAAGCAGGATTAGATGTTGAGCATAAAGCAATAATGGATTTTTCCAAACTAAAATCAGTTATGATAATTGAAGGAATTATCAAGGACCAAGATCCCAATGTAACTAAAATTATATATGAGATTAATGAAGAATATTTAAAAACCTTCAATAGTATGTTTGCTCTCGCTGTATCATATTGGATTGTTAATTTGCAAGAAAAAATATTAAACAATACAATTATGATTAATGATAATTATCTAAATAATGCTTTTATCGATAAATGGTATTTATATGGTGCGCCTTTAAATAATGCCAAAAACGGCATTCTACCATATATTTTAGAATGTGTATTAGAATGTTTCAAAGATGATAATGAATATGGTATAGACACAAATAATATATCAGATGAAATTAAAAGGATAATTCCAGACAAATATAATGATATTATAATTGAACTTAAAAAGAAACATGATTTGAATACAGAAAAAAAGAAGATAGAGCGCGGTTTAAAGGAACAAGCAAATCTATTAAAAAGTTATAAAGAGGGAAATAAAGAAAAATTAGAAAGGGATTTTGTAAATGCTCTTATATATATGCCTGGTGTGAATTATAAAAAAATCCATAAATATCTTGTAGGATGTTGTTTAAAAAGAATAGATGATACATTTGAAACTGATGGTGATTTAGTCAAAGCTGGGAGAAAAGATTTAATTGCAATTAAGAAATTTTATTCAAATAATCGTGCAACAAATATGGCAAGAGATTTGAGATATGTTCCTAACTTGGAAGGTATAAAAGATGAAATAATGAAAGATGATAATATAAATATTATTGAAATTGATGATTATGTTTATAATATAAATAATAATGAAGATATTGTCATTGATTGGCTAGAAACAATGTATGATAGAAATCCATTATTACCAAACAAAATTATAGATGAATTAAAAGATAATTCTAAAAATATTACTAGATTAATTGAAAACAATATAAATATTGTTACTAAAACTGCTAGAATAAATAATAAAGATATCTTGAAAAACCTTATTACCAATAAAATTAATATGAAACAGATTTTATTAAAAATATGTACTATTTTATTTTCATATAAAAATGCATATGAAGATGATAATATTAATTCATTAGTTGATAATTCTATAAAATATATCAAGGATATACTAACAGATATTTATAAACTTAATAAGGTTGTAAATGATGATGTAATAGTGGATATTAATAGAATTAACTCATATATATTAAGTAGAGTAATATGCTTGCCATTTAGTCCAGAAAGTGTAGAAAATGGTATTTTGCGCGCAGAAGTAGAATTACCAAATGGATTTGTTGAATTAAATGCTAAGAATAATTTGAAATATTTAATTGATATTTTTAAAATATCTACTTTTCCAACAATGGAAGAAAATATAGATTTTATAAATAAAAAAAGAGAAGAAAATAAACAAAAAAAGCTTAGCATATTAAATGATAAAACCGTTGATGATAATCAACTTATTAGTAATCTAAAAAAAGCAGGTATAAAAAATGATTTGATGGATATTGACGAAAATAAGGACATTGGTGGTAATATTAATGATATATACGATAATGAAGAGAAAAATGAAAATAAATTATCTGCAATTGATGAAGATACTGATGATGAAAGCATGATGTATGATGATATGGGGTTTTTATATAGTTAATTTACACTTCTAAATTGGATTCTAAATCTATGCTAGATTTTAAGGTTATATCATTCATTTTTTTACTATTACTTTCATTAATATTCATTGAGGAGATTTCTTTTATTGATATATTTCTTTTTGCTACATTATTACCAATTGTACCATTTAATTGTATTGGTAAATATCTATTTGCATCACCAAATAACTTAGCTACATTGGTTTTATGTTTTTGGGGAATATCTTCAAATGCACAATCTTGTATTAAATTTTCATATTTTACGTTTATTAATTTTATTTTTTCGTTAATATTTGTATCACTAACATCTAAGGATTCTATTTCTTGCGATAACAACATGAATTGTTGTGATAATTTTTTAAATATTTCAAACTTTTCACTTGCTTTAATATTATTAGACAGAGATATAACGAGTACACTAATTGCATTTACAACTATATTTGGGATTTTAACAGTATTAGCATCAGTACTAATACTATTTATAATACATAAAGATGAGTTTGTAAATACAAGTGGTATATTAAATGCCATTTTGATATAGCTCCAATATGTAGCTGTACGTGTACATAATAAAGTCATTGACTCGCATTTATCCAATAATTTTTCAATATTAATCATTTACTATATTATACATTATATTATTTTTTTATTAATTTAAATTATTATATTAGAAGATATGGATATTGAAGTAAAGCCAAGCGAATGGATATTACCTAATCGTGTTGGTTTTAATAAATATATATATGATACATTTCATCCATCCAAATATGATAATAAAGTTAAAGACAAATCATGTGAATGCAAAGGAGATAGTTGTGATATAGACATTAAAACAGTATCTTTATTTCCACAACAACGAATTATAAAAGATTATATGCAATTTGATAGTCCATATAGAGGCATATTACTTTATCATGAATTAGGTTCTGGTAAATCAGCGGCATCTATTGCAGCAGCAGAAGGTTATATTAACAAAAAGAAAATTGTTATAATGACGCCAGCATCCTTATCTCAAAATTATGAAAATGAATTAATGAAGATATCTACAACAGGATTAAACTTGAAAAAATCATGGACATTACTAAAAGTTAAAAAAACAAATAAAGAAATGATGAAAAAGCTTAATAAATATGCTATAACGGATAAGATTGTTAAAAAAGACGGTCATGTATGGATTCCATTATATGAGAATGATATCGAAGGTGCTGAAATAGTAATAGAACAAACAAAGTATTCAAAAATACCTAGCAAATATAAAGAAGTTGTTGATACTACGATAGGACATATTATTAGAAATCGCTATACCTTTATTAATTATAATGGATTGACAGCAAAAATGATAAAAGAGTTGGGGAAATCTCCATTTGATGATACTTTTATAATAATTGATGAAATACATAATTTTATAAGTAGAATAGTAAATGGTTCTCGTCTAGCTCGTTCTATATATAATCATATGATGATGGCAAAAAATATCAAAATGGTATTATTATCCGGAACACCAATAATTAATCAACCATATGAAATTGCTACATTAATTAATTTAATAAGAGGTCCTATGAATACTTACGAGTTACAACTTTTAAAAGCTTCTAAACCTCCAAACAAAGAAGCTATAATTAAAACATTAAGTGATAATAATTTATATAAATATGTTGATGAAGTTTATTTGGATAAAACAAGTATTAATATTGTATTATTAACAAAAGATTTTGTTCACAATTCAAGAGACTTATCAGATATTAAAAAAGAAGTATGGGGTAAAGATGAAACTGGTATAATTAATGATATTATAAAAGCGTTAAATAAAACGGATGTTAAATTATCCATCAAGAGTAAATTACATAATTATTATGCACTGCCAAATATTAAAGAGGATTTTGATAAGTTATTTATTGATGATTCTGATCCCGAAAATATAAAGGTTAAAAACGAGGATTTGTTTAAACGTCGTGTATTAGGTATTTTAAGTTATTATAAAACCACAGGTTCAGAATTTTTTCCCACAATGTTACCAGCTAATTTTAAATATCTTAACATGACCGGGCATCAATTAAGTAAATATGTTGATGTACGACGAAAAGAAATGGAGATGGATGACCGCAAAAAACGTTTTGGTAATAAAGGTGGAGCAGATGTTAATTCTGTATATAGAGCGTTTAGTAGAATGGTTTGCAATTTTGTATTTCCAGATAATATAAAACGCGCTTTCCCACAAGATATACGCATGGTAATGAAGAAAGAATTAGTTAAAAACGATGATGATGATGATGAACCAGATGAAGTTGATAAAAAGGAGATTAATAAGGTTGTTGCTGCACAATATGAAAAACAACTTGAAGATGCTATGGATAAATTAGGTAAAAGTGATGCAATAGAAATAGATAATTTAATGAAATTTTATAGTCCAAAATTTGCTGAAATGCTAAAAGATATGAATCAGTCACCTGGAACAGTATTGGTATATTCGCAATTTCGTATGGTTGAGGGATTAGGTGTTCTTAAAGAGATTATGAATAGAAATGGATATGTAGAAATCAATGTTGTAAAAAATGAGGAATTTGGATATATATTAGAAGATATTGATGTGTTTGATAAAAAATATGATGGAAAAAGATATGTTGTTTTTAATGCTGATAGAACTAAAACAAATATATTAATGAATTTATTTAATGGTGAGTTTTCTTTATTGCCTGATAATATTCGTATGCAATTTAGTGATATAGATAGTATAGATCAGAGATATGGAAAATTAGTAAAAACGATGATGATAACACAGTCAGGAGCAGAAGGAATATCTCTTAAAAATGTAAGACGAGTATTGGTAACTGAATATTTCTGGAACTCTGTAAGAATAAATCAAGTCATAGGTCGTGCGGTTAGAACATGTAGTCATGTTAATTTACCCAAAAAAGATCAGAATGTAGAGGTATTTATGTATATTATGAAATTAACAAAGGAACAATTGGCAAATAATCCAACATTGAGAAAGAAAGATAATGAATTAACAAC
>Ga0222718_10003846_pt1 | contig 12715 bp, 7 predicted proteins | sample C33_27DmetaG_FD_165045 | JGI IMG/M metagenome (GOLD analysis project Ga0222718, IMG submission 165045) | Estuarine water microbial communities from San Francisco Bay, California, United States - C33_27D | ecosystem: Environmental > Aquatic > Marine > Unclassified | place: USA: California... | reverse complement strand
TTTCCCAAAAACGTCTTTTTGCGGTCGATCCCCAAACGACTTGTCCTTCGAGGTGATAGACAATGTTGTCGATTAATGTCAGATCGCGCGACACGGTGTCACCAAACAATGCGACTTCTTCGGGTGAGGTGGGCTTGTCGCCGGGCGGGCCGAAGTAGTTATTAAAGAAATCGACACTCGTGTCGGAGACGCTCTGCTCGGGGTCAGCCCATTTGAGTTTCCCGGTTTCAGCATCGAGACAGACCAGGGCTGGTCGCCATGCGTCGTCAGTCGACGTCTTGTGGGCATGACTCTTGAAAAGGACCTGACCACCCGACAGCAGGAGCTTGGTCGTCGGCAGCCAACCATTCTGCTCCCAACGCCCGACCAATCGTGATCGACTCTGCTCTCTCCAGTTTTTGCCGGAGTAGGACACGCCCTTGATCTCGGGGACACGGATGTTGGCTCGATAGGTTTCATCCCAGATGCCTGTCCAGATCGCATCTTTCTGCACGCTCTTCTCAGGAAGGCTCTTCATGTGCCCAGTTCGCGAGGGATTGCCCAATTCCAGTGGCCAACCTTCAGCCGGCTGGCTGTCACGATTGGCCGCCTGGGCCATCATGATCTCCCTATCGATCAGCAACAGGCGTTCGTCCGCCTCGCCGGCTGCAATCAACTCCTTACGCGCAGCTTCCGCACCTTGCACGTCCCCCACGCGTGCATTGACAATTGCCAATCGAAGAAGCAGGGCGGAACTGTTGGCGGGACGATCCGGGTGGGTCAGGACCTTGTTGAGCAACCGACGTGCCTCGATGAACTCGGCACGATCCATCAACACGGCAGCCAATCGATAGGCGGCATCGTCACCCACGGAGCTCATGAAAAAGCGGCGGACCACCTCACGCAACACAGGCAACTGCTTGTCCCCCGTTGCGGTCAGCAGCAATCCACGGGCCGCGCCATCTGCAGCCAAACGATACTTGCTCAGAAGGTCCCCGTTCTCCGACAACGCGCGTTCAACCAACAAACGTAACGGGCGGTATATGTCCTTCTTGTCGTCCAGCGTGGCGAGCGTTCCGCGGGCGTTATCCAGCAGCTGTTGATAAAGCACCACGGCGTCGCCGGCGTTGCCTTCCCGAGCGTAGTCCTGAGCTCGGCGTAAAATCCTCTTAATCTCGCTGACGCTCAGCAGATCCGTGCCGTTGAGAACTTCGACATTCGCTTGCTGGACCGGCTTCGCGAAATTCATCGGCGCCGCCGCGACCTGCTGCTGAAGAACGATCCAGTCTGCGACGACCCAGTCACCGATACCCAAAACAAAAGCAATCGCAAAGACCAGGAGCGTAGTGACATTGCGGCTCGAATCGACATACGACACCTCTTTCGCGCGAGCGTGCTCACAGGTGATATCACAGGTGTTCGAAGATTCAATTCTTCGTCGTATCATGTCTAAGACTCCTCACGGAGGGCCAAGGGGGTGTCCCAAAAATTGTTGAAAGTTGAGAGATGGTCTCCCGGAGGGCAAACTTTGCCCTTCGCAATTTCTCAATTTTCGTCGGCTGCCACCGACGGGGAGATCATCATGAATGAAGATACCCTTTTGCAATCCCTCGGACAAGCGCTACGTTTTCTGACCGATGTTTACAGTTTGACGCCAACACCGATCAATATCAATTCGATCAGCGAGAGAGCCAGGATTGTCGTTACTCCCGAGAACAGAATTTTCCGACCAATTTTTTTGGGCCTCTTTTCCTTTCCATTATGAGAATCTGTCTTCGCTGACTGAGAGCTCTTTGTGGATTTTTCCGCAGGTGTTGTTGAATCGTCCGATGAAACCATTACGGTCGCCTTTCTGTTGCCGGCATCAATCGGTATATGTCAATCCCCGAGGAGTCTGCAAGCACATGTTCCACTTCTTTAGCCTCGACAGCAGCTGACATTTCTTTTCTTGCATAGACAGAACGCAAAACAACCAGGAATTCGACTTGTCTTGCTCGAAATTCCTGGAATGTTTTCTGGGAGGGAAACTCTTCGTTAACGAGTCGACGGAGATCATAGTAACTCTCGGGGAAGAATCCCGAATAGCCGTTGACTAACGGTCGACCGTGCATCGTCCCATAATACATCCATCGTGCCGTCAGATCGTACTGGGAAAGTTGGTTTCCGTCTGCAAACGGCAAACAGGCAATCGATTTCCCAGGAGGAGTATGAGACTGCAGGTATTCGATCCAGGGACGAGACTTGTTCCAAACAGGTACTCCCGCCTGAGTCGGTGCGACTGGCCATGTTTCAAAGATTGCCAATCCACATAAAAGATAAAAACCAAATAAAGCCAATCGACGAGTAAATTTTGTGCGAGTGGAAAGTCGCACCAGCGTGCCGATCAAACTGAGCCCTTCGACCGCCAGAAAAACGACAGCGAGTTGAACAAAAAAAGCGAATCGATAAACGCTGCGGACTTGCGCAATGCCGGGGATCCAATGTCCTAACGAGTTCCAGGGTTTCCAGTTCCCCACCTGCAGATGCAGACCGAGGGAGAAGAGAAAAGCCACAACGCCTGTGAGAGTCAAGAAGATGATCCAAGGACGACATTTTCGTCTCCAGAAGGTGAAGCCGATGGCGAATCCTGCTAGTCCGATTTTTAACCATCCCGGACAAAGCTGATGCCGAGGTAGTGCATCGACCGAATTGAAAGTCAAAAGCGGGTGGTCTGGAAGGTGCAGATAATGTTGCGGTTGGGCCGATAGTTTTTGAATGAGCTCGTCAGCGCGTGCGAATTGATGCGCTTCCAGCGTTTCTTTCATCACGACTGCAAACGGCCTGATCAAACATATTGCTCCGAAGGCTGCTAGTAGTAAGGGGCCGATGACCTGGCTGAACTTGATGCCTCTCAACAAAGGCCAGGCTGTGAGACTCAGCAGAATTGTCAGTAACAGGGCTTGATGCAGACAGACCCAACCGCAATAGCCGAGGCACAGCCCCGCGAGAAGTCCTCGTCGATAAGAGGGTTGCGTTCGGAACCAACGCATCGCGAACCATGTCCCGATGATGCTCCAGATGGGAACCAGTTGCAAGACGTGGATCACTCCATGCACCAGAGGTAGCGTGAGGATCAAACAGCCCGACACAAAAGAGAGCAAACGGGTTTGTCGAAAGTATCTGACGAGACAGAGAGTAAGAAAGGCGTTGAGAAACAGTGAGGAGATCAGGTACACCTGATAGGCATACGCGGGAGATTTGCCCCACCATAATAATGGAGCCACCAGCAAAGTTGCTGGCTGTGGTTCTGAGAATGCGAATGCGTTTCGCTCCGGGAAGAAAATCGGAGCTTGCATGTAATCAGTTCCAGTGCGCTGGAAGGATTCGGCATTCCACCAGATTGTCCAGGCATTGAACATTGCGACGACTTGCAAATGATTTTGCTTGATCGGTATTCGCGACTGTTTCAGCGGAAATATCGGTCGTAACAGATAAACAATCAATAAAAAGTAAGCGATCGCGGAAATCGAATAAAAAAGAAACGTTTTTGACAAATGTTTCATAGGCGCAACCAATCGTCTGCCTTCCCCAACTCAATTTGGCACGAACGCAACGCTTCATCAACTCGTTGAAACACCAAATTTTCCCGCGAAAGATTGTTTGAATAACGGTACATCGTCACGAAATCTTTCGATAAATCAGTTCATTCGTCTTGAGAAATTCTTCCTTGGCCTCACCTCAAAAATCTCATTCTCGCCCACGATTCGGCTTATGAACAGACTTGTTGAGTGGTTTATAGGGTTTGAGTGGGTAGTCAAGCCAACAAGATTTCGCCCTGAAAACCAACGCTGGCCTAAATTTAGGTCATAATCGGCTCACATGATGGCATTGAAGGCCAACATTCCGAGATTCAGTGAACGAAAGATCTCTGTTTTGGTCATTATGCTCAATGGGGTCTAGTAATGTTGGAACATTGTTTGGTTCTCTTAAAAAATTTGTTATAATAAAAATGGTTCAGCCTTCAAGTTCTCTGAGGGCGGTCAACATATCAATAGTTAATTTCTTCCTACACACACATTTTTGAAAAGGAACTTTCCTATGGCAAATCTACGTCTAAGACGTGCCTTCACACTCATTGAATTGCTGGTGGTCATCGCGATCATCGCAGTTCTGGTGGCATTATTGCTTCCCGCTGTGCAACAAGCACGAGAAGCGGCTCGGCGTTCGTCCTGCAAGAATAATTTGAAACAACTCGGCCTTGCCCTTCACAATTATCACGATACATACACCGTGCTGCCTCATGCCAGTACACCGGAAGGTGCTAATGTTGGCGGGCAGCCAAATATATTTCGCCGTTTCAGTGCTCATTTAGCTCTATTACCATTTATGGACCAGGCGCCGCTGTTTCAGCAAACGACGCAGAATCTGGAAACTACGGGGAACTCCGTTCCGTGGCAGGCTGGCGTCCCCTGTGTGAGGCAACGACTGCCCTACCTTCGCTGTCCGTCTGATTCAGCAAATGGTGATGAAAATTTTGCAGGAACCAATTACAGTTTCTGCCGGGGCGACAATGCTTGGGATTACAATTCAGATTGGCATGGAAATGGTGGACGAGGAATCCGTGGATTCTTCCTCTCGGTCAGGAATGATGGACAAGCTGGCGGACCTCGCCGCTTTGCTGATGTGATTGATGGTCTTTCCAATACGATTGCCATGGGAGAGCTTATTGTCTCAAAAAATGGTGCCAACAGCATCAGAACGGGAGCTGTTGCCAATTTTGTTTCCCAAGGTGGTCGCCAAAATCCTCCGGAATGTCTGGCGTCTGTGAACTCACAAGGCGTGTATACGGGTGGTGTCCAGCGAAGACGGGGAACTCGGGCGTTTGATGGTGCTCCTTCCTTCACCAGCTTTTTGACAATTCTTCCACCGAACAGCCCCTCCTGTCATCATGGGGGTGGAGACGCGAGAGACGGAGTGATGTCGGCTGCAAGCCTCCACACCGGTGGTGTACAAGTATTAATGGGAGATGGGGCCGTCCGCTTTATCAGCGAAAACATCGATACCGGAAACTTGGCCGGTGCAATTCCTTACGGTGGTGATCCCAGTCCGTATGGAGTCTGGGGAGCACTCGGTTCAATTCGGGGAGGCGAATCAGTCAGCTTTTGAGCGATTGCTTGAAGTTTAATTTCTCGAATCGTATGATTCCTTTCGTGTCGGGTAATGCTCGATACGAAAGGTTTTTTTATCAATTGTGAGTGCGCGTATTTTCGGTTGTAAACTGATCGATTCGGTGATCACTCCAAGGTCTATCTTATTTCAAGAAAAGAGAGTTACATCATGATGCGTCTCACTCCATTGCTCTGTTCGATTGCTTGTTCAGCCCTGCTCCTCGGCTGTGGAGGCGGTGCCAGCGATGACAATAAAGTTCCCGTTTTCCCCGTCACCGGTACTGTCACAATGAACGGTTCAGGACTTGCTGGAGCAACAGTGGCATTTGCACCACAGGGAGATCAACCAACTGCCATTGCCACAACTGACGACAACGGAAATTTCACTCTTCGTACCTACGATGCAGATGACGGAGCAGCAGAGGGAAAATACAAAGTCGTGGTTACCAAATCGGAAGTGACAGGTGAAATCTCTGATGCAGACGCTGAACACGAAGCTGTGACCAAAGGCGAGCCTGTCGCCTCAGAACATGCGGCAGCTGGGGCCGGAGGCACCAAACAACTCGTCCCCGCCGCCTACACCTCTTCAGACACGACACCGCTGGAAGCTGACGTCAAGTCGAGTGGCGACAACACATTTGATTTCAAAATCGAATAATGGTTTAACTAGCTGAGATACAACAATGCGTGAGAGTAAAAAGAGCAGGTCGATGACGATCTCAACTGTTTTTGCTCTCTGCATTTTGTACAGTGGATGTTCTTCTGAACCCGAGCCATCCAGTCGTGCTATTCTCTCTGAAACGCAGGAAGCTCTCCGCAATTCCGAGTATGAATTGGTTCAGCAAATCGCCCAGGCTGTTTCTCCCGATGAAAAAGTTTGGCAGAAACTCCAATTACTCGTCGGAGAGGCAGCTCAAAAATCTGGAAATCATGATCGAGCCATCAAAATCTATCTTCAAGTAGCCGATCACGACAAAACGACTGTTGAGGGCCAAGCAGCACTCTTCTATGCCGCCGAGGTCTTTCTTAATCGCGGCCAACTCTCCCAAGCGGAACCTTTCTATCATGAGATATTACAATATCAGCCCAAAAACGGCCTGACGCACCAACGCATAGGTTTGCTCCTCTCGCTTTCGGGACGTCATTGGGAGGCTCTCGACTCTTATTATGAACTCGTCAAGAGTGGGAATGCCGATTATCTCGAACTCGGTATCACAGCCGACCTTGGACGTCATATCGAACAGGAAGAATTCCTGCGTCAATGCCGGAAACAGTCACCGAATGATCCGCTCGTCCGCCTCGCTCTGGCGACACAAGCCTACAACAATGGAACACCGGAAGCCCGCAGCCTCTTGTCTGAAATGACGAAAGAATATCCGCATTATGCCTCCGCTCACACAATGCTTGGCGAATTGCTGATGGCGGAGAGGGATGATGGTCTTCTTCAGGATTGGCACAAATCTCTACCAGCTGACATTGACGACTCTTCAGACATTTGGTTTGTTCGCGGTTTATGGGCTCGACAGCATGATGAGTTACGTGTCGCCGCCGATTGTTTCGAACAAGCGGTGATTCGTGTCCCCTTTCACCGTCGTGCCTACTACTTTCTTGGGCAAGCTCTTCTGACTCTCGAGGATCCACGAGCAAATGAAGTGATTGCGTACTCTAAATCGCTGATTGACCTCTCACAGACGATCGATCAAGTCTTGCAATCCAAAGGTCAAGACGAGAAAGCCATCAAAGAAATCACTCGACTGCTGGAACAATTAGGACGAATCTGGGAAGTCTGCGCCTGGGGAGTAATGGCTCGACAGAATTTTCCTCAATCAGCCTGGCCTGACGAGCTACTGAGCCATCATGCACAGAAATTATCCCCCGACCTGCCTCGTATTGAGCCTGACAAGCTCCCCATCAAGGGCCAAATCCTCAAGGACATCCCTGCACTCTCCCGATTGATCCATAAATGGAGTACTGAATCCAATCCATCACCTAATCTATTTGACTACCAGCTTGGATCACGAATTCAATTTGAAATTATAGACGCCATCAATTTTCAGTATAACAATGCAGACGACCCTGAGACCAAAGGAGCGCGGACTTTTGAGCAATCCGGAGGGGGTGTGGCAATCATTGATTATGATCTCGATCATCAGCCTGACGTGTTTCTGTCTCAAGGAAGTCTGTGGAAGACAGGAGAAGATGCTCCTTCATACAGTCTAGGCTTAACCGATGGCCTCTTTCGCAACAAACACTCTGGGTCACGATTCGAAGATGTTTCCTTTGCTCTCACCGGTCTTGATTCTGGCTTCGGACAAGGCTGTTCTGTTGGTGACTTCGATAATGATGGATTCCCTGACCTTTACGTCGCGAATGTCGGGCGCAACTGTCTCTATCAGAATATGGGAGATGGAAGCTTCACCCAGGTCACCGATCTCGCTGGAATTTTCGACGAGTCATGGACAACCAGCGTCATGATCTGTGATCTTAATGCCGACGGTTTTCCGGACCTGTTCGACGTGAACTATCTTCAGGGTGAAGGGCTCTACTCTCGTATTTGCCAAGGTCATGCCTGCTCACCTAAAAACTTTCCGGGTGCGCCTGATAGTCTTTGGATCAATGCGGGCGACGGGACCTTTCAGTCAATTCCCAATGCGACCCCACAATCTGATTCCAAAGGACTCGGAGTTGTCGCTTTTGTGATGGAAGATGCGAAGAGGCCGTCGCTGTTCATTGCCAATGACCAAGTCGCAAATTTTCTCCTGGAGAACAAACCCTCTAATTCCAAGAATAATATCCAATTCGATAATCGTGCCCTAATCGCAGGGTTGGCCTTCAATGAAAATGGCCTTTCGATGGCCTGCATGGGAATCGCCATAGATGACTGGGACAATAACAACAAGCTCGATATCTTCGTGACCAACTTCCATGACGAATCCAACACCCTATATCTTCAGGATTATCCGGGCCTCTTCGTCGACACTACAAAAACCTCAGGGCTCTACACCTCCAGCATCCAAATGACAGGATGGGGAACACAATCTCTCGACGCAAATCTCGATGGTTTTCCTGATCTCGTTGTCACCAATGGGCATGTCGATGACTATACAGACAAAGGGATTCCGTATCAGATGCCTCCTCAGTTTTTTCAAAATACAGGTTCAGGATTTCAGGAACTTAGCTCGAAACAGGCGGGACCGTGGTTTGCCAAGAAGTATCTGGGGCGGGGTCTGGCGAAGATCGACTGGAATCAAGATGGTCGATTCGAATTTATTGTCTCGAACATGAACGCTCAAGTTTCCGTCATGAAGAATGTTTCTCAGAATGCAGGACATCATTTGACATTCGAGTTGCATGCTGTTCAAACGGCCCGCGACGCAATCGGAACTCGAGTGACCGTTCGTGCGGATCGCCAGAACATCGAGAGACAGCTCACAGCGGGAGACGGGTACATGGCAAGTAACGAGCGAATGATTCAGTTCGGCCTGGGAACAGTCAACCAAGTGACTGAAGTGATCGTCTCCTGGCCCTCGGGATCAACCACCATGATTGCTGACCCCAAGATTGATTCTCGTTACATTGTTGTGGAAGGTTCAGCAACAGCGACCGTGCTCCGCGGTGAAAAATGGGAGTCGCGCGCAGTAACCCCTCGTTGAATTGAGGATTTACGAAATGAGTCGGGCTTCTGGAAAACGACGTTTTCTCTATTTGACGATCGCAATCATTGGGATCGCGATAGTGATGACTTTTCGCTGGTTAGGTTCTTCGAGATCCGCCGATTTTGAGACTGGCTACCGCCAAGCCGAACAATTTTATGCCGACGGTCAGCTGGAACAAGCGAAAGGTGTTCTCAAGCAATTGTTCGAACGCGATCATACTGATAGTCCCGCACTTCTGCTGTCTGCAAAAATCTACCACGAAACGGGCCAACTGGAAGATGCCATTCAAGAATTGGATTTGATCGAACATCGATCCGATCGGATATGGGATGAAGCTCGACAATTAAAAGCGGAAATTCTGCACTATGAGCTTTATCACTTCCAATTGGCTGAAGAGGTCTATCTCGAGATTTTGTCGGAGAGTCCCGACGATGTGTTTGCCAATGACGGGTATGCGCGACTGCTGGGTTTATGTGGTCGTCGATGGGAAGCAATTCCGCACGTCTTGCGTCTCATTCGTGCCGGGCAAACGACTGATCTTCTGATGTTGCTTTCACGTGAGTCGGGATCTTTGATAAATTCCAAGATGCTGGAGACTGCTCGTCGAAATCATCCTGAAGACCCTAATCCACTCCTCGGTCTAGCTCATGCCGCAAACTCGTCGCAGGATTATCAACGTTCCTTACAACTGCTGAGGCAGGCAGAATCACTCCCAGGTCTTCCCGACAACTTTCATGGTCAACTTGGGCAACAGTTGCTCAATTGTGATGAGACCTCAGAGCTGAAACAGTGGTTTCAAGAGTTCTCGGCAGATCCCCAATCATTTGAGTCTTGGATGCTGCTTGGTCAAATTTCTTCTTCGGCAGGAAATCAAAAGTCTGCAATTCGCTGTTTTTGGGAAGCTGTCCGAATGCAACCTGAGTCTCTGCAGGGAAACCACCAACTGGCTCAAAGCCTTATTACGGAGAAAGAGATTGAGCTTGCCGAGTTGTTTACCCAACGCGTTCGCTTAATCAATCAGTTACGTGACATTCAGCGAGCCACCATCATGGTGAATCACACACCGTCACAGGAGGACATTCTCGAACTGATTCAAGCCTATCGCCAGGTTGGTAGACTCTGGGAAGCTTATGCCTGGGCTCGGTCTGCATTACTGGCGAATCCTCGAAACCAAAAACTGATTGAGACCGTGAATTCTCTGAGCCAGGAAATGATCGATTTACCATTGCAACTTACTCAGGCAAAGTTTAATCCCGCACAGGAACTCGATTTTTCCCACTATCCTCTCCCTGAAACCTTCCAGACAATGGGCGAACAGTCCCTTCCAGCGAACAGTCTCTCTCTTTCTTTCCAGAACGAATCTGCGAATAGAGGATTTCATTTTGAATATTACGATGGCACCCCTGGAACCACGTATCGAATGTTCGAGCTGACGGGAGGGGGAATTGCGGCCCTGGATTATGATCGTGACGGCGCGCCCGACATTTTCTGCTCTCAGGGACGGGCTTGGGACGGACAACAGACGAATTCACCAGCCCAGACTGATCGATTGTTTCGCAATCGGGAGGGGCGATCGTACCAGGATGTGACCGCGTTTGCCGGATTTCTGAACGAAAATGGTTTTGGTCAGGGAGTCTCAGCAGGAGATTATAATAACGATGGATTTGTTGATCTTTACGTCGCACAAACGGGCACCAATAGACTCTGGAAGAACAACGGAGACGGAACTTTCTCGGATGCAACAACTGATATCAAAATGCAGGAGACTCGCTGGACGACAAGTTGTTTGATTGCCGACATTAATGGTGATTCCTATCCCGATCTCTATGATGTCAATTATCTCTCGGCGATTGATTTGTTCGACCGGGTTTGTCGTGACAGAAAAAACATTGATGATCTGTGCGTCCCGACGGACTTCGATCCAGCAAGCGATCGTATCTGGCTTGGCAAGGGAGATGGAACTTTTACTGACCACACACAAGATCTTCTCCCGGAATCAACCAATGGGAAAGGCTTGGGGATTTTGGCGTTGCGTGGTGAGCATGGTCGCCTGTCTCTGTTTGTCGCTAACGATACCGTGGCGAATCATTATTACCGTTTTTCTTCTCGGACTTCCCGTTCGATGGAGGATGTTGCCCCTCTCTATGGTCTGGCATTCAACGGAGTTGGTAAAGCTGAAGGCTGCATGGGAGTGGCTGCTGCGGACTGTAATAGCGACGGGTTTCAGGATCTTTACATTTCCAATTTTCTGCATGAATCCAACACGCTGTATTGCGGTTCCGAATCAGGCCTGTTCCATGATCGGACTCAAGAATATGGACTTGCTTCCCCTTCCTTGCCGGTGCTGGGGTTTGGAACTCAATTTCTCGATGCTGACCTGGATGGCCAGCAAGAATTGTTTCTCGTTAATGGCTACACCCACGATCTCACACGAAATGGGGTACCTTTCGCAATGCCACCTCATTTCTATAATTGGAACGGCTCTGGTTTTCATCAATTGCCGTTGGAGCAAATCAATCTTGGTGAAATTAACAGCATTGTGGGACGTGCCGTGACTCGACTGGATTGGAATATGGATCAATTGCCGGATCTTGTCGTAGGAAGAATCGATGGCCCCTCATTGTTACTCACAAACACAACGAAGGTCGAAAATCGTTCAGGAGTTTCATTCGAACTGGTTGCGAAAAACACAGCGCGAGATGCCATCGGAACTCTTGTGGTTGTGGAAATGGGTGCCGAAACGCGGCAATATCAACTCACGTCTGGTGATGGATACCAATGTTCAAATCAAAAATTTATTCATGTGGGTTGTGGATCTCAGTCCTCAATCGACAAGCTTAGGGTTATCTGGCCCAACGAAAAGACACAGGAATTCTTTGATGTCGAAGTCGGTCAGTATTATACTATTATCGAAGGTTCTGGAATATTTCCGGTCACGTTAACAGCCCGTTGAGAAATTGAACTCTGCTGCGAATGAATTATGAGTCGCGGCACATCGTCACAAACCCTCGACGAATCAAGTGATTCGCCTCTTCGATCTTCTTGCCCAGTCTTCTCTTCTTACATCAAGGCCGCTCCGTTGACATTTCACACGCTTTAGTGATCTTCACCGGTCACAGAGCGGCAAGTCCCTCAAGCAAATCTGGGCGTTGATTCAAGGGTTCGGAATTTCGTTGAACGTGTAATACGCTTTCGTATGAACCAATTTCCCACCTGCTGAAGATTTCATCGGAGTCAGATCGAAGTCGTGAATGTGTCCCTGAACTAAGCCATCGATCCGCAACTCCACCGACATTCCGTCTTCGGCGGCCAGCGAGTTCACAACGCGGGGTGTCGTATGATCGACTTCCGGGCTGCCGTACCCTTGTTGATAAATATGCGTGTACGTCGACAGAGCGTAAGTATTAATGTCTGCCGCGACATCCCGATCTGCCGGTTTCGTGAAGGAAACGCGAAAACCTTTGGGGCGAGCGTTGATCTCTTTGATCTCGAAGGGTGTGATTCCCGTCCAGTCGAGTCGCTGCAGCGCGTAAGGGCGAGGCCCGCTCACTTCTTTCGGTCGGAGAGTTTCCGACGACAAATTCAATGGCTCTTCATGAACTGGCAGCCTTGAAGGACGAGGAATACCTAGTCCGAAGGTCTGCTGAAGAGGCCTTGGGCAAGATCAAATCGAACACACCTGACCGGGAATGAATTTGAAGAAACTAACCTCTCCCGATGTCATTGGCAACGACCATGTGACGAAATGGAGATCATGCAAGACGCTCCGGTTTCATCGACCTCTCCACTTTTCCGTTTTCCAGTTGAGTACAGCGGTCGCTCAGACCATTGTTGGGAACAAAAAGGGAGACAATAAGTGATTTCCACTGAATTTAGCACGGAGGTATTGAGTAAGATTTAATTTTGGATCATCACTCAAATATTGAATGGAAG
>Ga0222718_10003845_pt1 | contig 12716 bp, 22 predicted proteins | sample C33_27DmetaG_FD_165045 | JGI IMG/M metagenome (GOLD analysis project Ga0222718, IMG submission 165045) | Estuarine water microbial communities from San Francisco Bay, California, United States - C33_27D | ecosystem: Environmental > Aquatic > Marine > Unclassified | place: USA: California... | reverse complement strand
GCAAACGAGAACTTGGCGATATTATGTGGTATTGGATTAATAGTTGCCGGGCATTGGGTCTCGATCCTAATGAAGTCGTAGCAGAAAACGTAAACAAACTTAAAGCACGTTACCCAGGCGGTGAGTTTGATGTATACTATAGTGAGAATCGTAAAGACGGAGATTTATAATTGTCTAACAAGATTCTTGTAGATGTAGACGGTGTTCTACTAGACTGGGAACCTGCGTTTGATGCTTGGATGGCCGAACGTGGTTTCCGTATTAAAAAACCTGATGTCTATAACCAATATGTGCGTTATGGATTTCAACGTAAAAAACAATGTGACGAATTAGTTAGACAGTTTAACGAAAGTGCATGGATGGGATTTTTAAAACCATTACGTGACAGCGTTGACTGGGTTCATAAACTAAAATCACAAAATTATCATTTTGAAGCAATCACAAGTTTAAGCACAGATCATTGGGCAGGCGAATTGCGTACAATGAATCTTGAACGTTTCTTTGGTCGTGGAACATTTTATCGTGTACAGTGTTTAGACACAGGTGCTGATAAAGTCGAAGCACTAAAAGAATACGAGCCCGGACATTGGTGGGTTGAAGACAAACCAGAAAATGCTCTAGCAGGATTAGAAGCAGGTCACAAGCCTATCTTAATTTCACATTCGTGGAACATGGACTTCGAACACCCAGAGGTTGTAAGAGCCGACAATTGGCAAGAAGTTTATAATATTGTAACAAAACTTTAATCTTCGCTTTTGTCTATTTCACAAACTTATTTGTTAAATAAAACTGTAACAATTATGTTACCAGCAGGGCAACGTCGAGCCCTGTCTTAATATGTGAGCGCCGTGGAAAAAGCGGCAAGCAGAGGAGAAATAATAATGGACGCACTCACCCTATGGATGGCTGTAGGTTTCCTGTTCGCAGGTTACGCAGTTATCGCAAATGATTCCGTACAAACATTAGGTACATGGATCGCAAGTAATAACGAAAAATTTAATTGGAAAGTAATGTGGGGAGCGGCTTCGGCTGTTCTACTGTATACACTTTGGTATGGTTGGTATACCAACGGTGGAGATATTAGTTATGGACGACTAAACAAAATACCGTTCCAGGAGATACAATGGTATCACGCAATGGCACCAGGACTATTATTAATACTTACACGAATAGGAGTACCAGTTAGTACTTCTTTTTTAGTATTAAGTGCCTTCGCAAGTACCTTTGTACTAGAGAAGATGCTTATGAAAAGCATGATGGGCTATGCTGTCGCGGCAGTCGCGGCATACATTATTTGGATAGGAGTTACTAAACTACTAGACGAAGCAAAGCCTGTCAAAGAAGAACATAAGAAAGCGTGGCGAATAGCACAATGGGTAACAACAGGCTTCCTGTGGTTTACTTGGCTAAGTCATGACATGGCAAACATTGCTGTGTTCCTTCCAAGACAAGTTCCATGGGACCTAATGATCCTAGTGAGTCTTGTGTTTGTTGTAGGACTTGCATTTATGTTCAAAGAAGGTGGTGGTAAGATCCAAAAGATTGTACTAGAAAAACACAACACAAGATATGTGCGTTCAGCAACGATCATTGATGGAGTGTACTGGTTAATCTTATTCTTCTTTAAAGAACTAAACGATATACCTATGTCAACAACATGGGTGTTTGTAGGACTACTATGTGGACGTGAACTTGCTATGGCAACTATGACAGGCAAGGAAAAGTTCAAAACAGTGTTCCCACTTGTGGGCAGAGACTTCTTTAAGATGATGATTGGCCTAGGCGCATCAGTTGGAGTTGTTCTAGCAATACACTATGTAATTGTTCCTAACGGACTGTAATAAATGTGGGCATATTCGACGATGTGCCCACTAAATACCTTTACAATGATAAAAAATGATTACTATACACAACGTGATTGGGATCGTGTAGTAGGTTGGGGTTTAGTACCAAAAGAATATCAGTATCCACATCTACGCAACACAGACGAATACAGGGTCTCCGAAACGGCAAAACACACTAAGAAAATACTTGACAACGAAGACAAAGCATAGTATTATATTACTATGACTGAGTTCCGTGTTGGTATATTCACGCTCGTAAAGCGACTTGTTGGTCATTCCAGCCTTGCCCGAGCATTTATCTACACAATCGGCCATATTATGATAGCAATGATCTGTAATAGATTAATTACAGGTGCAGAACTAGAACTAGCGGCAATTGATGCTGTTATTGAACCAATAATTAATGGTTGTTGGTTTTATTTGTTAGATAAAGTTTATACAGGCGCAATGAATGATAAAAGGAATAACCTTTAGTAGTTTTGATCTTTTCCATAGTGGACATGTTGCTATGCTCAAAGAAGCACGAAGCAACTGTGATTATCTAATGGTAGGATTACAAACAGATCCAACTATTGATAGACCCAAAAAGAACAAACCAATTCAAAGTGTATTTGAAAGATATGTACAACTAGAAGGTTGTAAGTACATTGATGAGATTATTCCATATGCTACAGAGCAGGACTTAATTGACATACTGCTAACATATGATATACACAAACGATTTATTGGCGAAGAATATCGTCAGATTGACTTCACAGGCAAGCAATTATGTGTTGACAAAGGCATAGAAATTTATTATAATAAAAGGCAACATTCATTTAGTACAAGTGGATTAAGAAAAAGGATAGAACAAAATGGCTAAAGATTTATGGGTAGAAAAGTATCGTCCTAAAGAAGTTAAGGACTATGTGTTTAGAGATCAAGCACAGCGAGATCAAGTTAACGGTTGGGTCAAAGATAAAAGTATCCCACACTTGTTATTCAGCGGACACGCTGGTATTGGTAAAACAACACTAGCGAAAGTATTGCTAAATGAACTTGAAGTAAATGAATATGATGTGCTAGAGATTAACGCATCGCGAACAAACTCAGTAGAAGATGTTCGCGATAAGATTGTAAACTTTGTACAAATGATTCCATTTGGTGACTTTAAGGTTGTGCTACTAGATGAGGCAGATTACTTGAGTCCAAACGCACAGGCCGCACTACGTGGTGTGATGGAAGAATATCACACAACTAGCAGATTTATTTTAACTTGTAACTATCCTAACAGAATTATTCCTGCTATCCACAGTAGATGTCAAGGGTTTCATATTACAAACGTTGACCAAACAGAATTTACAGCACGTATTGCAACTATCCTGCTAGAAGAAGGTATAGAGCCAGATTTAGATGTACTAGATACATTTGTAAAAGCAACATATCCTGATATGCGTAAGTGTATTAACATGTGTCAAATGAATAGTACAACAGGTAAACTATTGCCGCCACAGAAAGGTGACACTGGAGAAAGTGATTACAAAGTGGACATGGTTGAACTGTTTAAAGCAGGTAAGATTACAGAAGCACGTAAACTTATTTGTAGTCAAGCAAGGCCAGAGGAGATGGAAGATATCTTCCGCTGGATGTATGATAACTTGGATGTGTTTACTCCAGATGAGGACAAACAGGATCAAGCCATACTAGTAATTAAACAAGGATTAGTAGATCATTCATTTGTTGCTGATCCAGAAATAAACATGAGTGCTACACTTATTAAGTTGGCACGATTAACAAAGGAGTAACATGCCATCAGAAATATCGAAAGACACTATAATTGACCCGGAAGGCGCAAGAAGACGCCAAGAAGAATTAGACGAAATGATTAAAAAATTTTTAGCCGATGGGGGCAAAATAGAACGTATTCCGACAGGCATGACAGGTGAACAGTACCGAGAAATGAAGGCTGGTACTACTAAAAAGAAAAAAGGACGTAAGAAAAAATAATGGATGTATACTGGTCAGTATTACCAGAAATTAAAGGAATTATCAGGGCACAGGAACCTGTTAATATTGCTAAGACAGTTATTGCTGATAAACGTAATCGAAGTTTAGTGACTAAAACTCCTCTTGATAATTTTGAAGAATGTCCTGCTGTTGTAAATGCATTAAAAAATTATTACGGCATTCCAAGTATTGTTGACTACGAAGTTGAATTTGATAACAACGGTGTAAAAGCAAAAAATCATAATCAAGAATTTTTTAATAGTGCATTTGTTTTAAGAAATAGAGAAGAACAATTTTTTAGTTTAAAACTTCCTTATATATTTTTTTGCGAAGATAGTGTACAAGTATCTCAAGTACAGCCATTTATGGAAAAAAATTACATTAATGATAACTGTATGGTCATTCCAGGTAAATTTGATATTAGTAAATGGTTTAGAGGATTTGAATTTACAAGTTATCTAAAATCTAGTGCAAATAATACTTTTAAAGTAAAAGAAAAAGATATTATGTTTTATCTACAATTTCATACAGAAGAAAAGATTAATTTTAAGCACTTTCATATGAGTAACACATTACTTGATTATTTTAGCATTGGAATTGATGCTAAAGAGTATAAACGAGATTATAAGAACTTAGACTATTTTTATAATCTATTTAAAAATTATAACCTAAAAGGTAAAATCCTTAAGGAGATAAAGAACAATCTTTAATGAAAATTAGATACTATCACGATATAGACGGCTGGCGTTGGTTAGGTTTTATCCTTGCTATGGTTAGTGCATTTTTATTAAGTGGTGGTAACCCTAACATACAGTGGCTAGGATGGAGTGTTGCCCTTGTAAGTTGTAGTATATGGATTTACATGGGTGTTAAAGATAAAGATACACCAAGAGCATTAATGGAATTAATGTATTTGCTTTTAGCAATCAGAGGTGTAGTAAATTGGCTAGGAGGTTAATATGGCTCATTTAGTAAACGATAAATGTATAATGTGTAAGCACACAACCTGTGTAGATGTGTGTCCGGTTGACTGTTTTTATGAAGGTGAAAACATGTTAGTTATCAACCCCGATGAATGTATAGACTGCGGTGTATGTGTTCCAGAATGTCCTGAAGAAGCAATTTATCAGACAGACGATGTAAATGACCCGTGGTATAAACACAACGAGTATTTTTCAACAACAGGTAATTGGCCTAATATTACGGATGCCAAAGATCCTATGCCTGAGTATGAAAAGTTTAGTGGGCAGTCGGACAAAACTAAACTTTTCAGTAAATTACCCTACAAGGATATTACTTAGTCTTCACCGTAAATATCGAGGATTTCCTTCACTGCTTCATGTCGTTCTACGTCTCCTTTATCAAATCTGCAAACACCAATGTGTTTTAGATTAGGCTTGTTTTCAACTTTGTGAGTAAAGTCTAGCAAGCCGTTTGATTTCATTCTATCTGCTTGCTGTAAATCACCCGTGACCACCATGCGACTGTGTTCACCGATACGTGTAAGCAACATCTTCATTTGACTCGGTGTTGCGTTCTGCATCTCGTCTGCAATGATGTAAGCACTTTTAAATGTTCTACCTCTCATGTAAGCCAGCGGAGATATTTCGATCACCCCCTCAGATAGCATGCCGCTGATTTCTTTTTGATAGTAGTATTCTGCGAAAACATCAAATATTGGTTTAGTCCATGGTTCCATCTTTTGTTCAAGTGTTCCTGGAAGAAAGCCGTGTTGCTCGTCCACGCTTACAGCAGGTCTTGTCACTACGATCTTGTCCACGTGTCCTTCTTGAAATGATTTGATGGCCATGTGTACACCAATAAGTGTTTTACCCGTACCCGCAGGTCCAATTGCAAATACTATATGCTTTTTAGGATCTTTAAGTGTTTCGAGGTAAGTTTCTTGATTAAGGTTCCTTGGAAGAACCTCTACTTTTCGTCTTTTGTTTGGGATCGGATTAATATATGTAATATTACCCATTTGTGAACGCTCCCTATTACGTTCCTTACGCTTTGCTCTTGACAAATCGTCCTCCTTTTTGTTATTGAAGTAACCTGTCCGACTGCAAAAGTATTTAAGACATACAGCAAATTATAAACCAATATGTTTATTTTTTGATCATTCTCTTAATTCGATAAATAATAATGGAGACTAAAGTATGTATGATATCGTAAAAATTATTGAAAATGTAAAAACCATATACGAATCTAATACGCATATGCGTGTTTTAAAGGACTTTGAGCGTGTATTAGACGAATTAGACCTATATGTGTTTGAAAACTGGAAGCAAGGTGAACTTATTTCAGGCCCTAATGTAAGCAGACACACTGTAGAGTGTAGTTTTATGTGGCCTAGAGAAAGTATGCCTAATCCACAAGCAGGACGTAGATTGCTTGATTATGGTTGTAAAGTATCATATAAAAAAGACTATCTATCACAACCACGCAAAATTGAATCTCCAGATGATTATCGTCCAGGAACTAAAAAAGGAAAAATAGATCAACTTCCTATTTGGATTGTAAATGTTAGTATGCCAAAGCAATTAATGTTTGATATGTACAAAGGCTACATGAGAGAAGTTGACGAATACATGATGGCTCAACTACAAGACACACAAACTCAACCAGATATTGTTCCAGAAACAGAAACAGATGTAGATACAGGAGTTACAGATGAGCCTACAGTCTAACGATTTAAAAGACTTTGTAAATGAAATTTTTACAATTGATTCATACAAATCTAAAATGGGTCAAGATAAAGACATTGCTGTATTAGCATTTGAAGTTGTATCACAAGAACCAGCAAAAGACTTAATGAACTTTATTGAAAAAGGTTATGACTTTGTACTTGATGCTGATATTAGTACAGGTGAAAACAAAAAAGGCAAATACGATGTATTTGTTGAAATGGAAAGAGATAGACATCTTCCAAAAAGAATTAGTGACATACTAGAAGAAGTTTCAAAACTAACTGGTATCGAAGATTGGAAATATAGATATTATAAAAATGTAGAAAGTAAACTATATGATGTTTCTACAGCAGAATCAGAAATTCCTTTGAATAGTGATGCTTATGACAGCATGATTAACGAGTACAATCAAGTTGAACTTGATAGATTTTTTAATAAAGGTGTTACTGAACAACGTTATGTAAAAGAAAATGTAATTGAGTTTGGAAGACATGCATCAGGCAAAGTTAGAATGGAAGTAATTGACGAAGGAACTACAGAAGAAATAACTAAAAAGTACACAGGTGCTTGCAAGTTAGACGAAACGTCAATGTCAGAAGTACTATTCTTAACAAAGTTTATGGGTAACTATAACATACAAAAAATTGAAGATAATATGTTCTTTACTAACGGTACAAGAACAAAAGTAATGAAAAGGATATAAAATGAGTTTCGATTTTGATTTCACAAAAGAACATCTAGCAGAAATTATTTCTGATGATGCAGATAACTGGTATGACGCACTATGCGATCTATTACCTAAATACGGAATTACTAACGAACGTAGAGTAGCACACTTCTTAAGTCAATGTGCTCACGAATCAGGCGGCTTTAAGCGCCTAGAAGAAAATTTAAACTATTCAGCAAAAGCACTTCGTGCTGTGTTTGGTCGTTACTTTGGCGACAGCCCAAAAGCAGACGCAGATGAATATGCTCGCAACCCAGAGATGATTGCTAATCGTGTGTACAATGATGAATATCGTAAGTACAAAATGGGCAACACAGAAGAAGGTGATGGTTGGCGTTTCCGTGGTCGTGGACTAAAGCAACTTACCGGGCGTGACAACTATACACGTTTTGGTAAGAGTGTAGACATGACAGCAGAAGAAGCGGCAGAATATGTAGCAACTCCAGCAGGTGCTATTGAATCAGCATGTTGGTTCTGGAACGCAAACAATCTAAATGACATTGCTGACACAGACAATGTTGTTAAGATGACTAAAAAGATTAACGGTGGTAACATTGGTCTAGAAGATCGTCAAAGACGCTACAAACACGCTATGGAAGTATTAGGCATGGACGCAGACGATTTAGGCACAGACGAAGACGGTGTAGTTGATGTTGACGACATTGGTGTACTACGCAAAGGATGTAAAGGCGAAGGCGTTAAGATGATGCAAGAAGCATTAGGTATTGGCGCAGATGGTGACTTTGGTCCTGGTACAGAACGTGCATTAAAAGAATGGCAAAGTGCTAACGGATTAACTGCTGATGGTATTGCTGGTCCTAAAACATTGGAAAAACTTTTAGACTAATGAAAACTTGTCAAAATTGCGGACGACAACACGAAGGTAAACTTGTTGAAACTTTTAAAGATGGTGATAACAAGGACATTGAAATTGTAGTTTGTGAGCAGGCGAGATACGGAGAAGAGGATGTTTAGTTCAATTAGAATTGCTATGATACTTGTACTACTTGCAGGAGCAGGTGGTGCATTTTTGTATGTTAAAAACTTACAAAAGAATTTAGAAATAGCAAGAGCAAACGTAGCAAAACTAGAAGTTGCTGTTCAAACAAGTGAAGCAAGTTTAAAACTTGAAAGAGCAGAAACAGTCAGACTTGGAGAACTAAACAAAAACCTTAGTGCTGATTTACAAAAAGCAGAGCAGTACGGAGATGAACTTCGTGCTACTCTACAGAAACATAACTTAACACACTTGGCAAATAAAAAGCCAGGTTTAATTGAAAAGAGGATGCAAAATGCGACCAATAAACTTTGGGATGATCTTGAGTCTATCACTGATCCTAATGCTGACGCAGGGGTGCAGTCTACTAAAGACGGATCCACAGATAGTAACAGTAACTAATACTGTAAAAACTACAGTACCTATTGTTGCACAGCCTAAGAAAGTTCAATTGAACGATGTTAAGATCTATGTGGTTTCAAAAGAGAACTACGACGAATTTGTAAAAGAATTTGAAGCAAAGAACGGTGCTGATGCTTATATCGCTATCAGTGTTAAAGACTACGAAAACCTATCGTTGAACTTTGCTGAACTAAGACGTTACATAGAACAACAAAAACAAATTATTGTGTACTATGAGAACGCAGTCAAACCGGACGAACCTGAGAAATCAAACGAGCAGTAATCATATGTTTATGGCTGTTTCCAGCCTGTACATTTACAGGGCTCGAAGAGGCTAAGTCGCACGAAACAGCACAATCTTATATTGGCTTACACGAACGCAATAACAGACAAGAACTAACAGAATTACTAGAAATAGATCCTGTTCGTACAGAATGGTGTGCGGCATTTGTTAATGCTATACTTGAAAAAGATAGTATACCAAGTTTAAATAATCTAAATCACCCTTACCCACTTACTGCTAGAGCCTTTTTAGATTGGGGTGAACCTGTAAACAAAGAGGATATACAACTGGGCGATCTAGTAATATTTCCACGCGGAACAGAAGGCTGGCAAGGTCATGTTGGATTCTTTGCTGGTGCAACAGAAACACATTGGATAATACTAGGTGGAAACCAGAATAACACAGTTAATTACCAATTATTCAAACCCAACAGAGCATTGGGAATTAGACGCTGGTCTGAATAAATACTCATATAATTAAAGGAGTAAGTTATGTGGGAAATGATTGAGAGAATGGCTAGTGATCGATTGTGGATATACACTGCCTTGGTAGGTTCATTATTTGGATTAGCGTTTTCTACATATTTTAAAAGCACAAGATTAGGATTGTGGCTGTATGCTAAATTTGATCTTTGCGTAGACTTTTTAGTTGAACGATACGGATGGACTTGGTTAGAACAACCAACAGATGCATGGCGTAAAAAGTATCCTCATGTTACAAAAAAGATTGACGAATTAGAAGCAAGAATCAAAAAGTTAGAAAAATGAGTTTTGATACCTCTTGCTGGCATAAGATAGATCTATCGATAGACAATGCTTTAAAAATAAATCCAATTGAATATATTGAACAAGATCCTTATAGGGAAGATGAAATATGTTTTTATGATCCTGGAAAAAGCGGAGTATGGCGTTTAAATTCACAAACTTCTTTAAATCAAGAATGGATAGACTATATTAAAGAACATACTGGTTTAGAAATAGCAGGTATATGTATTTTTTGGAAACGTGCTAATTTTCAAGAAGATGTAGCACATGTTGATTTAGGATTCAAAGATGAACAAAATTCTAACACTGCATATCCTATTCCTTGTGCGTTAAACTGGGTTTATGGTGATGATACTGGACAAATGGTTTGGTATAAACTTCCTAGAACCATACCTCAATTCAAAATAAGCAGTAGTAAAAATAGTCACATGAGTTGGAATTTAGATTCACTTACACAAGTTGACAAGTCTGTAGTTGGGAATAAACTTACCTTGTGCAGAACTAATATACCACATTCGATAGATATGGGCAACAAAGACAGGTGGCTTATTAGTGCTAGAGTAAGAGAAGATAAAGACTTTGACTCATGGGAACAAAGTTTAAATGTGCTTGATAAATATATTATAAAGTAAATTATACTTATTCAGAGGGGAAACAAATGAGCGAAGAAACAAAGAAAACAATAACAGTTGACGAATCTGTTGCTAAATCAGTAGACGCTAACGGTGATGGACACATTTCAAAAGAAGAATATGAAATGGAGTTACACTTCAGACGCAAAGCATTAGAAGATGCTGATGCTCGCCGTGATGCTATGAGAATGATGACTTGGTTCTCACTTGGTGGTATGTTGCTGTATCCAGCACTGATTTTGTTTACAAGTTTATTAGGTCAAGATAAAGCCGCAACAATTATTGGAGATATTGCTCCTACTTACTTTGTTGCTATTGCCGGTTTGGTAGCGGCCTATTTTGGTGCAAACGCATACGCAGATAAAAAGAAATAACCAAATTAACAATTGACAAACGCTTAGTTTTGTCGTATAATTAATACTATGGATTACTATGATGTACTAGGCGTTTCTCGCACTGCGACTGATCAAGAACTTCGTAAGGCTTATAAAACTAAGTCTATGAAGCATCATCCTGATCGAGGTGGTGATGAAGAAGAATTCAAAAAAATAAACGAAGCGTACACAACTCTAAAAGATCCCCAAAAACGTGCCCAGTATGATAATTACGGTACAGGAAATTTTGGTGGTACTGGTTTTGATTTTAGACAGCAAGACGGATTTGGTTCCCAATATGGTTATGGATTTGACGAAGTTATGTCTGAAATGTTTGGTCAACATAGTAATTTTTCAGATATTTTTGGTAGAAGATCGCAACGCACACAACAACGTAATAAGAGTTTAAATCTTAATTATAAAATTACTCTTAAAGAATCATATACAGGTAAAGAATTGTATTTGCAAGTTCCGTTACCAAGTGGAAAAAAGCAAACAATCGAAACAACTATACCTGCTGGAATTGAAAACGGTCAAACAATTCGGTTAACAGGATTAGGCGACGATTCAATAAAGCAACTGCCGCCGGGGGATATATTACTAACTATACACGTAGAAAAAGATTCGACGTTTAATAGAGATGGTTGTGACTTATATCAAACAATTAATATTAATGTATATGATTTGATATTAGGATCGAAAGTACAAGTTAAACATATAAGCGGAAAGAGTTTTGAATTAAACATACCTGCAGGCACACAACCAAATACAACATTTAGTATGAAAGAGCAAGGTATGCCAATTTTAAATGCTTCCGGTATAGGCACAATGTTTGTAACTATAAAAGGAATAGTGCCTAAACAGTTAAATGAATATCATAAAGACCTAATTGAGCAAGCAAGAGTATTGACAAACACAGAAAAGGATGTATAAGTATATAATATGTTAGAAATAATAAAATACCCAGCAGAAATTTTAGATAAACAAATGCCAAAGTTTGACTTTGATAATCCTATAATGGATCCAAAAGAACTTAAAGAAACACTATTAGAAGCACAATTTGCCGGAAATGGTGTAGGACTAAGTGCATGTCAAATTGGTATTGAAACAGCCGCATTTACTATGGGCAGTGAACAGTATAAAGATAAAGCACAAATTTTTATTAATCCTACTGTGTTAGATGCAAGCACTGATATGATCCTAGATTGGGAAGGTTGTTTAAGTTTTCCTGAAGTGTTTGTAAAAATTAATAGACCTAGTTGGATTGTTGCTGAATTCTTCGATGAAACCGGTGAAAAGCAAGTAGGTAAAATCGAAGGATATGATGCTCGTTGCTACTTACACGAAAGTGATCATCTTAACGGTATAGTATATAAAGACCGTGTTTCAAAAATGAAATGGGATATGGCTAATAAACGTGCTAATAAAATAATTAAAAGAGGACTAGTTAATGCTTGAACCTAACGAACAATTAGAAGGAATTTTTGAAGAATCTATAAGACAGGCTCAAAGTGCCAAACATGAATATGTTACCATAGAACATTTTGCTATGGCATTAGTGCTTGATGAAGATTTTCAAAAAACCTTAGAAGAATACGGTGCTGATGTAACAGCAATTAAAAAAGATTTAACACAATACATAGGTAACAAACTACAAGATATTGTTTATCTTAACATGAAAGGTCGTCCTAAGAAAACACAAGCAATGGAACGAATGCTTAACAGAGCATTCACACAAACACTGTTTAGTGGACGTACTACTATTGATCCTATTGATGTATTCTTAAGCATGTTAAAAGAAAAGAAATCATATGCGGCTTTCTGTATGCGTAAGCACGGAATTGACAGTGAGAAATTTAGTAACTTTATCGAGGCAGAACAGTTAGTGGGCGAAGCGGCCAGTGAACAATACAGTACAAGTCAATTAGAAAAAATTATTTCATCATTTTGTGAAAACCTTTCCATCAAAGCAAAACGTGGCAAGATTGATCCAGTGATTGGTCGTGCTAATGAAATT
>Ga0222718_10003844_pt1 | contig 12717 bp, 15 predicted proteins | sample C33_27DmetaG_FD_165045 | JGI IMG/M metagenome (GOLD analysis project Ga0222718, IMG submission 165045) | Estuarine water microbial communities from San Francisco Bay, California, United States - C33_27D | ecosystem: Environmental > Aquatic > Marine > Unclassified | place: USA: California... | reverse complement strand
CTCTTTTCCGTATCCCAAACGAACCAGGTCGATGTAAACGGATCAGATTTGATCGAGCCGGATGCCGGCATATTTGGGCGAACTGAGCCGAGACTGGTCACGCCGGCGTTGGGGCACGAGACCTTAGGCGGTTTTGTTACTGATTGGGTTGCAAAGCATCTCGACTATGAGCTGATGGATTGGCAAAAGGCTGTTCTTGATGGCCAGTTGTCGCACGACGGCACCGGCCAGCTCGAGTTCTCCGAATCATTGGTGTCGGTTGGCCGGCAGAACGGCAAGTCGTGGTGCATGGGCGGCCTGATCTGTGCTTGGCTTACTGATCTCACCGAATACTTTGGCCGGCCGCAGGTTGTGATCTCTGCTGCTCACAAACTCGACCGAGCGTTTGCTTTGTTTAAAGAGTTTGCACCTGTGCTTGAGGCGAAGTACAACGCAAAGATCAACTGGTCGTATGGCCGCAACTTTGTTGAGTTGCCGAACGGCTCGAGGTGGCATGTCACAGCTGCGACACCGCAGAACGCGCACGGTGCTTCGGCTGACCTTGTTTGCCTTGACGAGATTTGGAGTATCGGCCCCGAGGTGATCTTTGATGCATACCGGCCGACAATGACTGCCCGACCGAACCCGCTCATGTCGATGTGGAGCACGGCCGGCGACGAGTCGTCGAAGGTGATGCTGCAGCTGCGTGAGCAAGCAATTCACGCAATTGACAACGGCACCCGCTCGGGCTTGTACTTTGCGGAGTGGTCACCGCCACCTGGCGAACCGCTTGACAACCCTGACACGTGGCGTTGGTCAAACCCTGCAATGGGTACAACGATCACAGCTGAACGATTGCGCCGCATGTCCGAAACACCAAACAAACAGGCGTTTTATCGTGCTCATTGCAACGTGTGGATATCTGCGGCCGCATCATGGCTGCCTGCCGGCTTATGGTCACAACTTGAGACCGGCGACGACATGCCGGCTGGCGGTGTGCTTGCCATTGATGCCGATGTTACAGACCTTCGCTATTGTGGTGTGCGTGTCGCACCGAGGCCCGATGGAACGTTGCAGGTCAAATCAGAGTTTGTTGTTGAGTCGGCCGAGGCTATGTGGGAAGCGGCCCGAGTGGTCATGGCAGATCCGAATGTGCAACTTGCTATCACGCCCGGCCTCTTTGCCCTCGTCCCGTTGGATTTGTCTAGACGCACCACCGATTTCGGACAACGAGAAATAACTACCTACACCTCGATCGTTCGCAACATGATTCTCGAGCACAAACTTGTGCACTCAGGTCAAATGGCTTTAGCGGAACAGGTACAGCGTGCCGTGTCCGGCCGAGTAGGCGCAACAATCACACTCTCATCACAGAAATCGCCTGGCCCCATTGAGCAATGCAGGTGCATGGTCGTGGCGGCTGGTATGGCTGCAAAACCGCAAGGCAACGTGCGCAAACCCATGATTGGCACCGCACGATGATTCAGGCACGGCTATTTAATGAAGAACAGACAGAAACAACTAGCGACGATTACTACACGCCAAAATGGATATTTGACACGCTTGGCCTGCATTTCGACCTAGACGTAGCATCACCCCCACATGCAACCAACGTGCCGTGTGACCGCTACTACACACAAGCAGATGACGGGCTAGCACAAGACTGGCACGGGCGAGTTTGGATGAATCCACCGTTTAGCAGACCAACACCTTGGGTGCAACGATGGCTGGCACATGGCAATGGGGTTGCGCTGTTGCCTACCGCAAAATCAAAATGGTTTACAAACAAGTTATGGCAAAGTGACGCAGTTGGGGTTGTGTTGCCTGCTTCAACAAAATTTACCAACGGTTCAATACTTTATTGTTGTGCATTATGGGCAATGGGTGACAGCAACATTGATGCACTACACAATTTTGGCAAAGTTCGCTAGGTGTTATTGACATATCCACAGGCCATGTGGAAAACTCGCACGCGTGGGTCTATTTCGCACTAAGCCGGCACCAGCCTTCGGTGTCTCTGACATCAAAGCGGCCGCCGGCGGAGCAGGTAGGCCCGGCGCGTTCAGCTCTTACTCAGTCGGTGCTGGAACTGAGCGCGCTTTGTCAATACCAACGGTAAACCGTGCAGTAGGTCTCATCACCTCAACAATTGCCGGCCTCGATCTCAAGCAGTACACGATGGCGTGGGATTCTGGCTCAGAAGAGTACGAACGCATCTATGTGCCTGGCGAGTCATGGTTTACTCGGCCTGACCCAAACGTCACCCGCAACTTCATCATGTCGGCCACCGTCAAAGACCTAATGTTGGTCGGTAGAGCGTTTTGGTATGTCACCAGCCGTTACAGCACAGGCTTCCCAGCGTCTTACATGTGGCTACCAGCCGACCAAGTAAACACGCTAGACCAAGCAGGCCCCGAATGGTTTGGAATGTCCAACGACATCCAATTCAACGGTGTAGAACTGCCAACAGAAAACGTCGTACAGTTCTTGTCACCACTTGATGGCATTCTGTGGACAGGAAACCGTGCAATCGACATTGCACACCGGCTAGACGAGGCCGCAAAACGCTTCGCCTCAACCGAAATCGCAGCCGGCTACCTCCAGCAAAAAGACGGCGAACCAATGGCCGGCGACGAACTTAGCGAACTTGCAGGCGCATGGGCTGACGCACGTTCTACGCGTGCGATTGGTGCATTGAACCAGCACGTCGAGTGGGTGGAGTTCAAATCGAACCCTGCCACTTTGCAGCTAATGGAAGGCCGCCAGCACGCCGCCCTTGAGTTGTCCCGAGTGTGCCAGGTGCCCGCATGGCTAGTCGGTCTCTCGGTCGGTGGCATGACCTACCAAAACAGCCAACAGGCACGAACAGATCTCATCATGTTCGGTGCTTCACCGTTCATTAACTGCATACAAGAAACACTCAGCCTTGACACCGTGACCCCGAAAGGCCCCACGTAGAGTTCGACGTTCAACGCTATTTAGAAGGCGCAGACATTACGGGAGACATCCCAGTTGAAGGCCCAGTAGGAGAACCCGCCAATGATTAGATTCACAGCACAATCAGTCACCCTCGACGCAGCTGCAGGTGACGCACCCCGCACCATTTCAGGTATCGCCGCCCCTTATGGCGTTGATGCGAACGTTTCTACAGGCCAATCCGTCCGACTCAAAGCAGGTTCGCTACCCACAGACGGCCCTGCCCCCCGACTGTTGCTCGAGCATGATTCCTCGGCACAGCCGGTGGGCATGGTCACAGCACGCGAAGACACGACCGACGGCATGTTATTCACAGCTGAAATTGCACGCACCCGTGCAGGCGACGACCTTGTAGAACTGCTCAAAATGGGTGCCTACGACTCGGTAAGCATCGGCATTGAGGCCACCGACGTAGAACAAGACGGCCGCACCACCATCGTCAAAGCAGCCAACTGGAAAGAACTATCAGTTGTATTTGAACCGGCGTTCGCCGCCGCAAAAATCACAGAAATCGCCGCATCCGCAGAGGATGAGGAGAGCACCGATAACCCCGAAACCACTTCCGAGGAGGAAGAACCTATGTCAGAAAACACCCCTGAGGTCGTGGAAGCAGCAGCCGAGCCGACCCCTACCCCAACGGTCTTTGCTCAGCCGAAGTCGTTCAAGTTGCCATCCGCCTCAGAATGGATTGCTGCAGCTGTTGAAGGCGGCCACCGTTGGCACCAAATCAACGACAACATCCGTGCCGCCGCACCCGATGTGACCACCACCAACAACGACGGCATCCTTCCCGAGCCGATCGTTTCGCCTGTCTACAACGACTACCTCGGCATCCGGCCCGTCATTGACGCTTTTGGTGCACGAGCAATGCCAGGCAGCGGCAAGGTGTTCATCCGCCCATCGGTGTCAACACACACAAGCATGGCTGCACAGTCAGCAGAACTCGCAACGCTTCAGGCCGGCGAGTTCCAAGTTCAGGAGAACCAGGTCACGAAGTCCAGTTATGGCGGCTACGTCACTCTTTCGGAACAGATCATTGATTTTAGCGACCCAGACGTAATCAACCTTGTCCTTGAGGACATGGGGCGGGTGTACGGCCAGACCGTAGACAACGTTGCAGCTGACGCACTCGTTGCAGGCGCAACCACTACTGGCAACTTCACCGCCGCAAACATTGCTGACCCGACTGAATGGCTCTCATGGTTGTACGCCAACGCCGCATACATCCTTGAAAACGCCGGCAACGGCGGCCACCTGCCAACCCACCTGTTCGTTTCGGCAGCAAACTGGGAAGCACTCGGCAAACTCGAAGACGGTCAAGGCCGGCCATTGTTCCCGCAGGTTGGCCCAATGAACGCGTTTGGCACGACCACGCCAGGCACCAGCAACTTTGTTGCATTTGGCTTGCAGGTTGTTGTTGATACCAACTTTGACAACACCGGCAACGGCACCATGATCCTCGGTGACACCACCGGCTTCGAAATCTACGAACAGCAAAAGGGCTTCTTGCGAGTACAGAACGCGCAGATTCGTGGCACAGACATTTCATGGATGTCATACTTCGCTACGTTGATGCTCGATCTCAACCGCTACGTCAAAGCCGCATTCGTCTGATTCTCCAGTAGGGACAACACCACGCCATGACCACCTTCAAGATCATTCAATCATCACGCGTTGATGGTTATGGCGTGGTGCAAACCCTTGAGCATCTTTCAAGCATCCCACTCGGCTCACCAATCAACATTGTTGGCAGTAATCGAGGCCTCGACGGCAATCAACAGATTGTCTGGTCGCTCGTTGATTACGAACTCGTAAGAGTTGAAGAAAACGGCACACTCGTATTCGATTACGACGTACCACGCGAACACCAAATCATCTTCCCGAACGCCGGCGACGATTTCGCCTACGGCGTAGATGACGGCGAAGTCCGTTGGGAACCTGAAGCAACTTGGATCACATCAGCCGATGTTGAAGAATGGCTCGGCATCTCAGCTGCAACCGCTAACGACACCGCGTTCATTGCAACCTGCGTGAGTGCAGCCAACGTGTATTGCTACCGGACACGTGCTAATGCCGGCTATCACGACGACGAGGACGCCGCACCCGATGGGTCAATCAAACTTGGCACCATCATGTACGCAGCCACTCTTTATCGTGAACGTGGCTCTGTTGATTCGTTTGCATCGTTTGATCAGATGGGCGGCGCAGTACCATTCGGCACTATGGCACGCATCAAACAACTGCTCGGTGTAGGAAGGCCGCAGATCGGTTGAGATGGCTGCCACAGGTATTCTTGCCGCCGCATACGACAACGTATGCACACGCCTCGCCGATGCCGGCATGGTCGTTGTTAAAGACCCACGCAACGCACGCCCTCTCAGCGTGTTCGTTGAAGCCCCAACAGTAATCGGTTTCAACAGCAACATCATTGACGCAACCATCGTTTGTCGCATACTTGCCGGCGGCCCTGGCAACAGCGACGCACTCGATTACCTTATGACCCAAGCCGACATCATTATCAACAATGTTGAAGGCATCACCGACGCACGGCCCTCAGCTGCGCTCATCGGTGAACAACAAATCCCCGCATACGACCTCACGGTCAGAGTTTCAACAAGGAGAAACTGAAAATGGCAACAACCACCGTGCTCAGCCAACCGGCTTTGCTCATCAACTCCGTTGATTACAGCGACCAATGCACCGCAGCGGTCGTCACAATCAACTTTGAACAGCTTGAAGCAACATCGTTTGCTGACGGCGCACGCAAATACACCGCCGGCCTCGGCAACCACGAGGTCACCGCAACCCTCATGCTTGACTACGGCACTTCAGAGGTTGAAGAAAACCTGTCGGCACTTGTCGGCACTACAACCGATGTTGTTGTGTACGCCACGTCAAGCACGACAGCAGCCGTAGACAACCCTGAGTACACATTCTCAGGCATGTACCTCTCAAGCATCACGCCAATCAACGGTGCGCTCGGAGCGTTGCAAACCATTGATTTGACGTTCACCGGCGGCACCTACGTGCGGGCCACAGCCTGACCGAACCTAACCTGAAAGCACCGACATGCAACTCACCATTCAGGTCACCACAGCGGATGACCAATACCAAGTAGACACCAACCTATTCACAATCGTGGCATGGGAAAGAAAATTCAAAACGAAAGCCAGCAACCTATCGCAAGGCATCGGAATGGAAGATCTTGCCTACTTGGCATACGAATCATCAAAACAACACGGCCACATAGTTCCAGCCGTGTTCGATGATTTCGTTAAAAAAGTTGTGAAACTTGAAGTGATTGGAGAAGGCGACGAACGCCCTACCAACGAGGCACCTACCGACGAGCACTAGCAGAACTATTGCTAGCCGTCGGCTGGTGGCCTCATCACATCGAGTTTGACTCAAGAGACCTAATAACCGTAAATGACGTAGCGAAAGAGCGCAACAAACATGGCCGCCGGTAGACGATCACCGAAACCAACAATTCAAGAGTTGGCATCGGTCGAGGTCTATGGCGTGCCACAAATGTTGAAAACGCTTGGAGAAATCGACCCCGCGTTACGGCGCGCCACCGTCGCAAAAATGAAATTGGCCGCAAAGCCAATGATTGACGAGGCACGAAGCCTGGTGCCTGACGCATCACCCCTTGACAATTGGGGAACGTGGAAAGGCGGATGGGATCCGAAAGTGGCTCGCAAAGGCATCAAAGTCACCTACAAAGGCCCAACAAAACGCCAAAAAAACATTGAAATATTCCCATTGTTAAAACTGATTAACGGCTCACCGGCTGGCGCAATTGTTGATATTGCTGGCCGTGCTGGCGGGAGCGGTCGCGGTTCTAAAGGCGGCCCACGCGGGCAAGGCATGATTAACAAAATCAATCGTGAAACAAAACGCAACGCTTCACGCATCGCGTGGCTTGCAGCTGAACGCCACCTAAAAGACGTACAGCAAGGCGTGAACGACGCAATCATTGAGATGGAACAAGCCATCCAAAAACGAGTAGATGCAATAGGTTAAACGAATGGCAATCAAAGTCCCAATTGTTTCAGAGTTTCAACCGCAAGGCATACAAAAAGCCGTTGAAGAGTTTAAACGGCTCGACAGCGCAGGTGCAAAAGCCGGCTTTGCACTCAAAAAAGCGTTCGTACCGGCTACCGCTGCTCTTGCCGGTCTGACAGCTGCCGCCGGTCTATCTGTTAAAGCAGCGATTGAGGACACCGCACAACAGGCCGAACTGGCACGCACACTTAAAGCCACGACCGACGCAACCGAAGCACAAGTTAAAGCCGTTGAGTCGTACATTGCGGAAACAGAAAAAGCAGCCGCTGTGTCCGATGCCGAGTTGCGGCCGGCGTTCGCGAACCTTGTTCGTGCAACAGGTGACGTAACCCAGGCGCAAGAACTTATGACGCTTGCGCTTGATGTGGCTGCCGGCACAGGCAAAGACCTTGAGACAGTTACCGAAGCCCTACAGGAAGGCTTCCAAGGCGAGGTAGGGCCACTCAAAGAACTTGACAAGTCTCTCACCGACATGATTGCTAGCGGCGCAGATGCCGATGAGGTCATGGCACAGCTGGCTGACACGTTCGGTGGTGCAGCACAAGAATCGACAGAAACACTTGAAGGCCGCTTCAAGTTAATGAAAATCGAGTTAGACAACGCCAAAGAAGCAATTGGCATGGCGTTGCTACCTGTGCTTGAGGAACTGTTACCGATACTCGAACGTGTGGCCGGTTTCATTGGTGAAAACACAGATCTGATTGTGACTATTGGTGCCGTTGTTGCAACGTTTGCTGGAGCGATCGTTGCGCTCAATATTGCGATGAGCGTGTACAACACGGTGCAAGCAGTCACAGCTGCACTTAACGGTGTGCTTGCTACATCGTTTACTGCCCTATGGGTCGCTACAGGTATCGGCATCATCGTGGCGATCATTGCCGCCATCGTTGTGCTGCAAATGAAATTCAACATTCTCGGCAAAGCAGTTAACGCCCTCAAGTATGCGTTTGAGTTGGCTTGGGATGGCATCAGGTGGGTCATTAACAAAATCATTGACGGCCTCAACGGTGTCATCAGTCTGTTGAACAAGATTCCAGGCATTGACATCCCCGAATTAGGTCACCTCGGTGACGAAGCCGAAGAAGCTGCCAAAAAGATTGACCCGTTGGCAAACAAGTCACTTCGAGCACTTGACTATGAGGCAGAAAAACTGGCGCGGGACTCAATGCCAAAACTGTTGAAATCAATTCGTGGCGTGAGGTATGAGGGCGAAGATTTTCGTAGCACGCTTGGCCGTGTCAACGAAGCATTCGACCCGTTGAACGAGGGCGTAGAAACAGCCACATCACGCCTTGACCGCTTCTTTGATTCGCTAGACCAGCAAGAAGCCACCGACCAATTCATTGAAGATCTGACCGACATCGCACAAAAACTGAACGGTGTCACCGAAGGTTCAGAAGCCTGGCAAGAAGCACAAAACGAAGCTTACGAAGCGTTACGCACACTACGTGAAGAACGCGAAGACCTATCCGACTCATTCTTTGAGGTACTTAAACTAGAAATTGACACAGGCGACCTCGAACGAGCCGTGTTCCTCATGGAAAACCTTGTAGACCTCGGCGGCCAAGAAATACCCAGCGACCTCTCAGCCTACGGAGTACCAACCTTCAACCTCGGGCAAGCAATGGCCGGCGTACCTATGTTTGCTGAAGGCGGCATCGTGACCGGCCCCACGCTCGGCATCGTTGGTGAAGCCGGCCCCGAAGCCATCATCCCGCTTGACCAAATGGGCCGTATGGGCGGCATGAACGTCACAATCAACATGCCGGCCGGCAGTAACGGCGATGACGTTGTTCGAGCACTACAGAACTACAGCCGGCGCAATGGTGCTGCCCCGATTCCTGTGACATCGAACGCTAGGTTCTGACATGACGGCGTTTGCGGGTTGGCAGATAGATCTGATTGATGGGACAGGCGCAACTGACATCACGTCGTTTGTGCAAGGTTTCAACATTCGTTGTGAGGTCAACATTGGGCGTTTTAGCCCAACGAACGTTGTGCTGACGTTGAATAACAACGAAGGTGACTTTACGCCGGCCGAGGGCGGTGGTACTGGCACTTACGCCTCGATTGATTGGCTAACGAAAGCAATCAGGATTGCGCCATCGGCTAACACCGACCGCTACACAGCGCACGTGTTTGTTTCTGATTTCAAAATGCGTGACGACGGCACCGCCTCATCAGTACAACTGACTTGTGAAGATTGGATGTCGCTCGCATCAAGTGAACTGTTTGATATTACGGAAAACACCACAACAAGGTATTTTTCAAGGTTTATTGAAGATGTAATTGAGGGAACCTCAGGTTATGGCGCAGGCGCAACACTTCCCGATTACGGCCAACCGACTTACCCAAGATCAGTCTTTTTAATTGATGTCAGCGACACTTCAGGCGGCTACATGGCAAGACCAGCCGCCACAAACGTCAGCAGCCTCGACTACATAAACGAAGCCGTGTTTGGTGGCTATCCGGCGATAGTCATCCCCACAGGCGCAAGCATCGTCGGCCCAACGCCAGGTATTGCCTACGGTGCAACGGCACTCAACCGCACCATCACCTACACCGGCATTTTTAATATTCCATTCGCATTCTCTGACAGCCCGACAGGCACAACACTCGCATTCGCAGAACTAGACCCCGGTTTCAACTTTGAAGAAATAACCAACACCGCCACCGTCACATCAGGCATAACAGGCATAACCAGCCAAAACTCGACAAACACAGGCACCGGCAACAGCTACGGAACACGAGCACGTTTCTACAACAACACCGGCAACAACAACGAAACAGACAACGGCAACGACGCCGGCGCACTTGAGGCCGCAGAATTCTGGACAAAACGACAAGGCAACGCCAGATACATACCACGCCAACTCACTACCTCAATTGAGTTGATTGATGACCGTAACGGTACGGCAGCTGCAACGACGCTGATCAATTTGATGGCCGCTGTTGATGGGCTGTTTCAGCCGTGCGATATCACGTACACACCGACCGGCGGCACACAAGTCACAGCTAACTGTGTGATCTCGGGTCGCACCATTCAAGCAACACCAAGCCGCACAACAATCACCCTCGACTTGTTGCCGGCTCAGGATTATCAGTCGTTTGTGTTGAATTCGAGCACTCTCGGCGTGTTGGACACGAACAGATTAGGATAGATAACTATGGGATTCCCTTTTAGTTCCGGTGATGTTTTAACGGCAGCCGACATGAACGCGATAGGCAATTGGGTGTCATTCACACCGTCATGGAACAATCTCACGATAGGTGACGGCACAGATCAATGGCAGTACGCTGTCATCAACGACGTTTTGATGATTGAAGGTAGAACAATTTTAGGCAGTACTACTGTTGTCAGTAGTCAGCCAGGGTTTGATTTGCCGAACTCATTTACGTTGCAGAATGTGGGTCAGCCGTATGGAATTGCGTTGTACAACGACTCTGGCACCGGAAGTTATTTCGGGCATATCATCCCGTCCGGCCCAACTGCGATGCGTTTCGCTGAGTTAAACGTGTCAGGCAGTTTACTAAAACAAGAAAACGTGACCGGTGGCAGCCCGTTTAATTGGACAACAGGTGACCAAATCAGAGCGACTATGACAATGAGGTTGACATGATTACAGCAACATGCAAAAACACAGAATGCCAATGGCATAACGTTGACCGCACCGTAGGCGGCGAACCTACACGCGTTCAATGCGGCCATTGTGCCACAGATTGCGATTTAACAGACCCACGGCCAGACCCACCAGAACTCGAGCCAACAGAATGATTCGCGCAACGATTCTCGTGTTTGTCGGTTTAGCGATCACCGCTATCGGCATCTGGGGCCTCCAGGAGTGAAATATGTGGTGGCCGCAGCTGCAGTTCTTTTTGCGTCGGCAGGTTGCACGATGCACGGCTACCGCTACCCGTGCCAAAACCCCGACAACTGGACACAACCACGCTGCAACTATCCGATATGCACCATTGAGGGCAACTGCCCAAACGATGTGCTGCCACGTTGCGGCACACAACTAGGAAGAATGTGCTCCGATGTTTACGACTAGACGCGAACGGTACAACTCCGAAGAACTCAAAGCCCGCCTAATTTTTGTGGTGGGCATCGGCCTCACCATGTCATTCGTTGCCGCCCTGCTCACCATCCTTTACGGCCTACTGTTCATTTCGCAACCCATCACCAAACAAGCACCAAACGACGCCGCAGCATGGGAACTTCTAACACCAATGGTGCTGTTCCTAACAGGCGCACTCTCAGGAGTGCTCGCCTCGAACGGCATGAAAGGAAAAAAAGACAATGACTAACGAACAACTACGAGACTACGCAGAACGAGCCATCGCAACCGCCGCACAAGCCGGCATAGCGTCATACATGGTTGGGGCCGGCTGGAAAGCCGCTGGTGCAGCTGCGATTGGTGCAGGTTTAGCGGTCGTGAAGGCTGCTACAAAGCAGCGTCTAGCAAAGCCTAAGGTGGAAGCATGAGGCCCTACACAGGCACAGACAAGATTGCTTCAGGTAAGCGTGCAGGCACCGAAGCGTTCGTTGCCGCCATTCAGAACGCTTCAGGCCGCCAGGTATGGAACAACGGCACGTTCGGTGTACGCAAGAAGCGTGGCTCACAGTCATCAAACTTGTCTGGCATGTCGGTGCACGCAACTGGCCGTGCCGCCGATATCAGCCGCCGTGAATGGTCGGGTCGCCCTGGCTGCTCACGTGCAGACCTCGAAAAAGTGTGTGATTGGCTCGTGTCAGTAGCAGAAATGATCGGCCTCGAGTACCTCGCAGATTACGAATACGGCTCTGGTGGGCGTGGTTGGCGTTGCGACCGTGACGACTGGAATATTTACCGGCCAGGTGTCATCAAAGGCGGCGGTAGCGGAGACTGGATACACATCGAACTAGACAACGAGCACGCCGACACCACCGACTGGATAGACAAGGCGATGGCCACGTTCCCGCTCGGAAACCACGTACCAGCCGAAGACACCGCCACAGGCTGGAAAACATGCCGGCTCGGTGACAACGGCGACAACGTACGAGAAGTACAAGCAACACTCAAAGCAGCTGGCTACAAAAACTCGAGCGGCAAAAAACCGATTGTGGTTGACGGCGACTTCGGAGCAACAACCGACAAACGTGTCAGGCAATACCAGAAAGATCACGGCCTAGTAGTTGACGGCATTGTCGGCCCACAAACCGCCGGCCACATGCAAATTGCTTGACAATGTGACACCCTGAGTCCATAATGAGGTCTCCAGCCAATAACAAAAGGAGACCAAACATGCGCACTATTGCTGCATTAACTGTCGCTACGGCGGCATCGCTTTACGGGCTGTCCGGCCCAACATTCGTACCTGAACTACCACCAAACACGACGGCAAGCACAACAGAACAGGTACAGCCGGCACCATCCACAATTGGCGTTGTTACGGTGCCGGCACAATCGCCCTCGGATGAGAATTTGTTTCATACCAATGATTCTGAGGAGACGGTGACGACCACCACTACGACGACGGTCTCCTATGGCTGGGCAGGCAAGTGCTCGGAGTGGTGGTCAACCGCCGTACAAATGGGATGGCCAGAACGCCTACTACCCACATTGGGGCAAGTGATGTGGAACGAATCCAGATGCCAACCTGACGCAACAAACGGCCAAGATCACGGCCTCACCCAAATCAACTGGTACTACCACG
>Ga0222718_10003841_pt1 | contig 12724 bp, 5 predicted proteins | sample C33_27DmetaG_FD_165045 | JGI IMG/M metagenome (GOLD analysis project Ga0222718, IMG submission 165045) | Estuarine water microbial communities from San Francisco Bay, California, United States - C33_27D | ecosystem: Environmental > Aquatic > Marine > Unclassified | place: USA: California... | reverse complement strand
GTCTGCGGCGGAGTCAATGGCGACGGCATCTGTGAGCAGATCAATGCTGCCGTTGTGAACCATGATTTGTTGGTCGGCTAGTTGGATTGTCTCTTCGGCAACCACGAGTGAGCTGACGACGCCGGTGTCGCCGCCGGCAGTGCTTGTCCAGCCGAGTTCTACGCCGTTGTGGGCGAAGGATGTGGCTCCGAGGGCGGCATGTTCGAACCCAGTGAAAGCGGCCCCTGTAGGGGTGCTGCCTGCGTCATTGGGATCGGATCCGAAGGCGACTTCGGCACCATCACTGCTGCCGTCATCGTCGGAGTCGGCTTTGGTGGGGTCTGTGCTGTAGATGGCTTCCGAACGATCAGAAATGCCATCGTTGTCGGTGTCTGCTAGGATTGGGCTGGTGCCCGCGTCGCGCTCGGCACCGTCGAGGAGTCCATCGCCGTCGGAGTCGGGGTTGGCGGGATTTGAGCCGATGGCACGTTCTTCCGTATCGGTGATGCCGTCGTCATCAGAGTCTAGCAATTCGTTTTCACCTAGGGGTTCGCCTGGGTTGGCGAAGAGGAAGGCGGCGTCATCTGCGGTCACGGATTTGGCATAGACTTGGACGTCATCAATGATGCCGTCGAAGCTGAGGGTGCCGTAGTACGATCCGATGAGGAGTGGGTTCCGCGCCTCGTCGACGATAGCGGGTGGCGAGTCGACGCTCTGGACTTCGACGCCGTCGATGTAGATCCGAAGGTTGTCTGCGCCGTCATCGGGGCCGTTGCGGTCGGTGTATGCTAGGACGACGTGGCTTTTCTCGCCAGGGCTCAAGTCGCCGACGGGATCGGTGGTTTCCTGCTCATCATTGAACCAGAAGAGGGAGCCTCCAGTATACAGAAGGGCGAAGGCTGGTGAGCCTCCTTGTTCGCCTTTGGCGATGAGGCTGGATTGCTGACCGTCATCGGGCTGCACCCACATGCTCACACTGAAGGAGGTGAGATTGCCTCCGGAGAGGCGGGCTTGCGCGTAGCCGCCGCCGGCGTCGCCCGAGCGGCTGAGGTTTACGCTGGTGCCGGCGGCGAGTGCGTCAGTTCCGAGAGCGACATTGCCTCCTTCGACGGCGACGTAGTCACCGTGACGGAGGAGTGCGGAGTCTAGCATGACGTCGCCGCTTGTCTCGTCCATGCGGTAGTGGCCGATCAACTGATTGGTCGATGGGACAATCGAGGAGAGATCCACGACGAGCATTGGATTGCTTTGGTCATTGCTAGCGAGTTCGAGGGTGGCGAGGACACCGCCTGTTCGCCCGTCAGGGGTGAAGGTGATTGTCATCTCGCCTTGCTCGCCAGGAGCCAAGGTGCCCGACGGGTCAGACACTGTGAAGAGATCTGCGTCGGCGCCTGAGAGCGTTGCTCCAGTGATCGTGAGCGAATTCGTCTGGCCAATGTTGAGGATCGGCAATGTCTTGACAAAGGGACCACCGCTGGAGTCAACATCATTGAAGATGCCGCGAGTGCGAATCGCGAGGTTGGGATCGTCAGTATCCAATGGATCAGTGTCAGAAATACCATCGACACTTACAAAAACATCATCAATATAGAAAGATTCGATGCCCAGGTTCTCGCCCTTAGCTGCAACGTAAAAGCGGTCGTGATTGATGACATTGCCACGGTCGCCCACGACATCCTCGGCAATGGTTACCCGAGTGCCTCCCTCCTCTGCTATGTGGATGGAAATAGTGTCATCGCTATCGCCAGGGCTGTTGGTGATATCTAGCCATACCTTGTACCAAATGTCTGGAACAACCTCGAAGTCGTTCGCTTCACCATCTCCTGTGGTGATGGTGCCGTTCGTATCGCCGTCGGCCCGTTGAATGATGGCGAAGCCACCAAGGTCTCCGTTAGTATCCCCGCCAAAACCGTCTCCACGCATGGATTTGTTTGTCAGTCCGACGCGGAAATTGGCGAAGCTATTGTCACTACCGTTGAGTCTCATGCGAAAGAACGCGGTGCGTCCATCGCCGTCTTTTGTCTCTTGGGACTGCAAGAGGGTAAACATGGTTTCCTCACCTTCTTCATTCATGGAAAGCACTTGATTGCCCTCGAAGTCTTTGATAATTCCCGCGGGGTTTGGACTTGGATCTGTCCAGAATTCCTTGCGACCAACTTTCGTATTGGCGGCGAGTCCTCCGGCTTCCCAGTTGTCGAAGTCGTCTAGGATGAACCAGCCGGGAACGATACCCTCGCGGACTTTAATTGAGACCGAACCACTGATGGACTCGTCGCCTCGGGTGGCGGTTACGGTGTAAGTGGTGTCTTCTGTGAGCGCGGCTTCTACTGATCCCACGCCAAAATCTGCTGAGACATCGCCAATCCCTTCGATAGAGAAGGTGGCATCGGCGTTGCCTGCCCAAGTGATGATCGCTGGCTCGCCTCGTGCTACGGTCAGACGGTCTGCGGAGACTTCGATGCTGAGAGGAAGCACTGGGCCGCCATCCGTGGGCAAGCCATTGGTGAAGAGATCCGTGACCTCATCAGCGCTCAGGGTGCGTTTCCAAATGGCCACGTCGTCGATTAGACCTGTGATCCAATGGGAAGGTGCTCCACGGCGAATGCCACCGATTGAGGTGGTGTTCACAGCCGTGGCTCCGGAGAAGCGCTCGGTGGGAGCGAAAGCGTTGAGGTTGAAGTCTGCAGTGTCAGCCACGCCGTCGACATAGAGGACGCTCTCGGCGCCATTCTGAGTCCAGACGATGTGGTGCCAGTCGACCCCGTCGAGTGGTTCTAGTTCGCCTTTGGTGTGATTGAGAGTCGTCGTGCCGGTGGAGCGAATAAAGAGGTCGATACCATTGTTGCTCCCATCGTTTGCGGTGCCGATGTTGAAGAGTGGGTTGTTATTGCCGGTGGCCCCTTCGGAAAAGAAGCGTCGATCATTGGTAGGATCGCCATTCTCATTGAACTGCTCTTGGGCATTGGCCTTAGTCCAGAATGAGATGGTAAGTGTGTCGTACTGATGTGCTGGGAGGGGATCACCTTCTGCGTGAAGGCGCTCTAGCATAGTCTGCTTTGTGGCGTCGAAGCTGAAAGCGTTGCCATTGATGCCCTCGACGACATCGGCGTCAGACAGATTGATGACATCCATGTTCATGCCGCTGACAACGTCAGGTGCTTTACCTCCCTGAATTTCGTCCAGTGGCCAATAGGACACTAGGTCATCAGTGAGAGCAGCGCCTGCCTGCGCGGCTAGAAAGAGCGACGCACATAGGCACGGTACTCTCCAGTGGTGGAGTGAGGTGTTTTTCATAGAATTGGGGTTATTACAGACGGTCCGTTGCTGAACCAAACATCACGGATCACGGCATAGCAAAGGATGCCATTCCTGGTCAATGAAATTCGTCAGGAGCGAACGTGAAGGACTAAAGCAGAGCTTTCGTTGTAGGGGCCTGTTAGGGTTGGTTTTCCATCGGGTCCCATGACGAGCGAGTTTCCTATGCAACGGTGGCCCTTCCAGGGGCCTGCCTCAATGGGGCCTACATTGCTGCACCCAGCGATCCAAAGGTTGGATTCGCTACAAACAGGGGCATAACTATCGAGCCAAATCTGGCCGTAGGGGTTGGCTAGCTGATCAAACTCAGGCTGCACTGCCCAGGCGCAAGGCGACAGGATGATCTCGGCTCCCATTTGAGCGAGTGCTCTAGAAATGGCTAACTGATCGGTGAAGCCATCTGCACAAATCATCAACCCGAGGCGACCCAGTGGCGTGCCCACAGCGCGGAGACTGGTGCCGCGAGAGTAGCAGTCGTGTGCGATCTCAAGTTCATTGATCTTTCGATGCCGAAGAATGAACTCTCCACTAGGAGAGATGATCACAGCACTATTATAGATCGTCGCCATATCTCGCTCAACGATGCCAGCGACCAGGTAAATCCCATGCTCTATGGCGAGTCGTTGGAGAAGCTGGCAGGTGACTCCGCCAGGAATCGGTTCCGCATCGGTATGGCAGGAGGGATGGGTCCACCCAAGGTTCATCGCTTCTGGCAGAAGCACTAAGTCCGCTCCTTTCCGGGCCAATTCGCGGATGGCTTCTTCGGCTCTACGTAGATTGGCCTCGCGTGCGCCTCCTTCAACCAGGATCTGGCCTAACCCAAGCGTGAAATTCATCAGGGTACGGGCACGAGTTGGAGATAGTCAATGCCGACCATGTAGCCGGGGGCCGCTTTGGGATCCTTGCCGAGGATATTGAAGATGAGTCTGTGTTTGCCAGCTGTTAGAGTGTGGTCGCCTAACGAGAGCTCGCCAGTAGTGACCACTTGGGTGTCGTAGAGATTGACCTCATCTAGGATAAAGTTGGTTTCCTCATCGAGGGCAATCCGCGCTTTGCCATAATCGACGGCCTTCGTGAGAACGGTTGCTAGTCGATACTTTCCCGCTTTCGGCACTTCGAATCCTAACGCTAAGGTGTCTCCCGGCCGTGCCCCGGTCCACCAGAGGTGGGTATCGCCCGACCACTCATCCGCCACGTAGCTTTGCATGCCCTGGGGGGCCACATTGCCCGTCTTGGCGAGGATGGCGAGCGCCTCACCTTCGATGATGACCTCTCCTTCTTGAGCAAGCCGCACTTGCTTGTCGCTTTGTAAGTAGGCAATGAGGTCGCGGGCGTCGCGGTCGCTGAGGGCATCGAGAATGCCTTCGGGCATGAGCGATTGTGGCAGGGTTTCTTGTTCTGCGATATCAGCCTTCGCTAAGGTCGTTTCTGTGCCGCCGGGGAGTGCGACGGTGAATGCGGTGGCGCTCTCTTGGCGAATGGTGCCCGAAACGACGCTGCCATCCTTTCGTGTGAAGATGATGAGTTGGTAGTCGAGCGGAACCAGCGCATTCGGATCGAGGATGTTCTCCAACAAATAGTTGAGGTCGCTGCGATTCGCTCCAGTGATGTCGGGTCCGAGGGCCACGCCTTGGCCGAAGAGTTGATGACACGCGTAGCAGGTTTGATTGTAGACACGACGGCCATTGCCTAGATTGGCTTGCCCGAGTGATTCGGGGGTGAGCTTGCTGTGCCACTGCTTCATGGCGGTGGCCTTGTCTTCACTGACTGGTTTGAACGAGCCCCAATGTTCCTCCAATGATTTGGCCAGCTTATCGTCTTTGAACTGAAGGATCTGCCGGGCGCCAGCGACGCTGAGATCCCCGCGGGGGAGTTTGCCTGAGGCGATGGCTTGTAGCAGGGCTTGAGCTGACGCCGCGCGACTCGTTAGGGTGGTGATGGCGTTCGCCTTCTCAGCGAGTGTGAGCTTTGGGTAAGCTTGAATGATGACCGAAGCAGAATCGTCTTGTTGCAGTGTCGATAAGGTTGCGATTGCTGGATTGCGAAGCGGAGACGCAGGACCGCGAATGAGTGAGTGAAGGATGGGCACTACTTCGATGTCATTTGCGTCGCGTAACATTGTCAGGGACGCGAGTCGAAGACCCTCGGGTTGTTGATCGTCGGTCAGAAGTTTCCGAAACTCTGGGAGCAATCGTTTGTCGCCAAATTTCCCAGCAAGGGTGAGCAATGCCGTCTTCACTTCAGGCTTGGGACTATCTTTGAGCAACTCGTAGACCTTGGGCCAGGACTCGGGCATGGGCACGCTCGCTTCACCTTTTAATTGAGCGGCTAGTGCTGAGACGACCGTCGCTGCCACCGTGGCGTCATCGACGTGTGCAAGCGCAGATTCGTAGCCTCCTGGGATTGCAGAAACGCGACGGATGACGTACTCGCGGAGCTTAGGAATCCTGGTGGCTTTAGCCAGGGCAAAGCCGCGTGCTGGGTTCCGAGCCACGAGGGGTTCGATGCCATACCAAAGAAGCTGAGGAATAACCTGATCTTTGGCATCGGCACCATGCATCACGAGTTTCTCAGCAATAGGCCAAGCGTCTTCCTGTGGCAGTCGCTGAAGGAGGGAGGCGAGGTGACGTCGGACGAAGGGTGACGTTTCGGAACGTGCCCTCTTGGTGAGAATGGCTTTCGTATCTGAATCGAGTTGGTCGATCCTTTCCCCCAACAAACGAATCGCCCAGGCCCTGACATGTTCGTCGACTGTCTCGCTCACGACGAGTTCTTCTAAGAGATCACCCGTGGCCTTCATGCCATGCAACGTCCAGAGAGCGCGGAGTTGTACCGGGACCTCCGCATGAGAACGGACAAGCTGTCGCAAGGTGTTGATCGCAGCGGGAGCCGATGTTGTGGAGCTGGCGCGTTCTTGCAGAAGGCGTCGTGCTGTTCTGGCAAACCACTCATTCTTGTGCGTCTGGAGATCTGCTAGTTCTAGATCGGTTGCTTTGGTTAGATCGACTTTGGTCGGTTGGTGCTCTCCATAGTGAACGCGAAAGAGGCGACCGTTGGAGCGATCCCATTCGAGGTCACTCTGACGATGGCAGGTGGTATCGTCCTGCCAATCGGTGAAGTAGAGCGCTCCGTCGGGGCCGTAGTCAAGGTGCGTCCCGATGAACCAGTGGTCATTGGCAAAGAGGAAATCGGGTCGACGATTGCCTTCGTAGCCTGCACCTTTGCGTTGGACGTGATCCCAGTTGATGCGATGCCCGTGGAGGTTGAACATGAGGAGCGCGTCTCGATAGCGATCGGGAAAGTTGTCGCCGCGGTAGATGGTGAGTCCGCAATGTGCGTGGCCACCTCCTCTAGCAGAGACCTCGTTGCTCATGATGTCAGCCCGGGGGGTATGCCCCCAGTGCGCATGTTCTGCCACGTTTCCAGAGAAATGACGGTGCTTTGCCGTGGTGCCTAACAGATCATAGAGGTGCTTTCGTGTGTGCTGGCCACCTTGCCTTTCGTAATAGGCTCCTTGGATCATGTGCCAGAGGTGGGGAATGACGCAGGCGCTGATGAAGGCCTGGCCATACTCATCGAAATCCAGTCCCCATGGATTCGAGGTTCCGTTAGAGAAGATTTCAAACTCGTGGTGTGTGGGGTGGTAGCGCCATACGCCGCAGGTCAAAAGTGGTCGGTCTTCCTTCGGCGTGCCTGGCTTGCCCACATGAGAATAGGTGAAGACGCCATGAAGTCCGTAAAGCCACCCGTCCGGTCCCCAGCTGAAGGAGTTTAAAGTTTCGTGCGTGTCCTCAACACCCCAGCCGTCTAGCAGAACTTTGGGCTCGCTATCCGGAATATCGTCGCCATCGCGATCGGGGATGAACATGAGATAGGGTGCGGCGCCTACCCACACGCCACCGAAGCCGACTTCCATTCCGCTAATCAAGCTAAGACCTTCAGCGAAGACTTTGTGTGTTTCGTAAGTGCCGTTGCCATCCGCGTCTTCGAAGATGACGATGCGATCCTTCCCGTCCTCATCAGTTCTAGCGGGAAAGGGGTAGTTGTGGGCCTCAGCGACCCAGATTCTTCCACGAGCGTCAAAGCAGAACGTGATGGGTTGAGTGAGTTGAGGTTCGGATGCGAGGAGGCTGGCGGAGAAGCCTTTTGGAAGGGTCATTGCTCCGGCCGCTTTGTCTGGGGGGCTGCCTTCTTCATACGTTTCTTGAGGTTTGATCCCGTCGATGAACGCTTTCATGGGCTGCGCATTCTTCCACGTCTCTTCGTCAACTTTTTCACGCTTCTGATAGTGAATGAACGTGCCCTTCTTGTTTCCTGCAAGGATGTCTAACAAGCCATCGGCATTGAGATCGACGGTCTTCACTTCTGTGCCGACACCTGAATCATCGTCGATCTTGTAAGGGACAAAGTCGACGCCACCCTCTTCATCTCGGACAGTTCTAAACCAATACACGACTGCTGGGTCTGTCCCTCCGGGATCCTTGCCACCGTGTGCCCAGTAGCGTTTTCCGGTGACCAAGTCCTTCACGCCATCGCCGTCGATGTCTGCTAGGGCGATGCCGTGCATCTGACTGAACGACACGCCGTAGTTGTTGTCTAACGGATCCTGTCCGACGATGAGACGTTGGTTGAGCTTGCCATCAACATTCTCATACCAAGCGAGCCCATAGCCGTGCGCGGCAAGAGACGTGATAATGTCATTGTCGCCGTCCCCGTCGAAATCGTCTGCATACATTTGCGCGCCACCCGGAGTGGCTAGAGCGAATCGGTGGCTCTTCCATTCTGGATCTTCCTTTAGTGACTCAGGTTGTTCCCACCAACGTTCTTTCTCTAAGACATCGAGACGGCCATCTTTGTTCACGTCGCCGACTCCAAGACCATGGGAGAATTTGCCGCCCACGGCATTGGGGGGGGAGATGGGATGCCAGACGAAAGGAGCGGTGGGGTTGCTCGGATCAGGTGAGGCGTAACCCAACCGGCCGTTCACCTGGCAAACGATTTCAGGGTTCCCATCGCCAGTGAGGTCGGTGAAATTTGGGGACTCGTTGTCTGTTTGAGCCATCGCCTCGTGCACCGGCCAATGGCCTTTCTTGCCCTGCGGATTTTCATACCATCGCGAATCGTTTCCAGGAAAGCCTAGCACAAGCACGTCTGGCCAGGTGTCGCCATTGAAATCATGACCGAAGCTGAAGAAGTTCTGAGAGTAACCTTTTGGATCAACGGGCTTAGCCTCATAGAACTCCAATTTCTGCTCGAATGCTGGGCCTAACCAGATGAACGGGCCGGAAACGATGTCGATGGAGCCATCCTTGTTGAAGTCTCCGTGGCCCGCACCCTCTGAGTAGAACGTGCCATCCAAATGCCGCTTTTCCCACGTGATGATCTCACGATCTTGAGCGTGGGTTGTGGTTCCGAGGAGCGGAAGTAGTAGGATGATGAAAGGGGTTCTCATGAAAGTTACTGGTAGCTAGTATAAAGGAACCCCGCAAAGGAGGATTCCTTGCAACAACGAGCAGCGGAAGTTCTACGTCAGCAATAGTGACGACAAGCTGATCCGAGAATGGGCAACGAGCGACCCAGAAGCTGCCAAGGCTTACCTGGATAAGGTTCCGTTAGACCATAAGATGAATCGGCTTTCTCTTCATGCCAATCTCGTCATGGGAATGGCTACTCAGGATCTGGATGGTGTTGCGGCTTATGCTGAGGAGAATCAATTTGATCGTTACTTCAAGAAATAGAACCTTTCTAGAACAGGTCCTCCAAGAGATCCTTGATACCACGGACTGTCTTCCACTGAGGCTTGCGCTCGCCGCGTGGATCCTTGTGATCCCTGAAGTCGCTATTCGAGTGCTGAGTTTCGGTGCGGAATGTGAGGTCGAAGGGGCCGCGCTGGCGTGAGGTTCCTGTGATGCTGACGGCGGTGGCGCGATCTCCGTGGTACTGAATGATGGCTTTGCCGGTCACGGGGATGCGACTTTGAAGTCGGCTGAGACTCACTTCGGCCACGCCATCACGCATTACAGTCCACGTTCCCGTGAACGAGATGGTGTCGCGACCAGTGAACGTGAGCGCGGCGCTACCGTCGGCGCGGAGCTGAACTCGTGCGCGGTTTACTTGTATTTCGGTGGCGTGAGATTGGTAGCGACCGGCCCCGACTTCGTCTGCACTGAGTGAGCCTTGATGCTGAGGGGGGTCACCGCCGCTTCCTCCGTGGGCTGAAGGGCCTCGATGAATTTCCTCCTCTACTGCATGGCTTGCTGGGTGGTAGGTGAGGTTGAATGGACCACGAGCAGCGTCCGAGTGGCCTTGCATCTCGACGCCGTGGACTTCACCGTTTCGACGGATGAGGAGTTTGCCGACGGCGTTTGCGGGTTTCTTGTTGAGTTGATCAATCTCAAGCTCGAGCTCCTTGGGATCCTGACAGGCGAACCAAGTGCCTTCTATAGTGTAAGCATACTTTCCTCTGAAGGTGATGTAGGCGTTGCCGTCGTGATAGAGTGTGACGGAGCCCTGGCTCAATCGCCAGTTCTTGCCACGAATACGAATGTGTCCCGTACCTCCAATCGTGGCTACCTTGCCTCGATAGCCATTTTTTCGGTCGATGTACTCTCGGTTACTCCCGATGAAGTTGACTCGACAGCGGCCGCCTAAAGCGGGGGCATCGCCATTGACATCGATTCGAGCGAACCCTTGTTGATTGGGTATAAGTGACACGCTTCCAACCAGATCAACTCGGCTTCTGTTAGGTCCACGTTTGAAGCGAACGTCGATGACGTGGTGCGAGCGCCTGGACCAAGCGCCGTCAAATCTATACCCACGCTCGCCGTAGACGTAGAGTCGAGCATCGCCATCGCGTTGCAAGAGGACGCGGGCTTGACTAATGCGGTTGTTAGCGTGTCCGGTGTTCAAAGTACCGCGTCCACGCCTCGTCTGATCCATACGAAACTGTTCACGGGCGGGGATGGCAGCGGCCCCTGAAGTGAAGCTGAGAACGAGTGGGCCATCGAGTGCTCGGGATTCGCCTTTGAGATAGAGTTTATGGAAGGTTCCGTTGCGAAGCGTGACACTGCCCGTGGCACTGGCGGGAGAGCGATCGTAGGCTTGGGTGATGGTGAGTAAGGCCTGGTTTGCCTTGCCTCGACGCCATGTTCCCCCGAAACGATAACGCTGACGACCGCTGACTCTGATCTCGGCACGGCCTTCTCGAGTGAGCGTGACGGACGCGCGGTCTAGCGACTGGTTAGGTCCTCGTAGGGCAAGGGAGCCACGACCCCGCTCTGTTGCCTGTACTTCGTAGGCAGTGGCTGGGGCGACTCGGCGTCGATCATCGTGGTCGAAGGGACGAAGATCTCGGTTCCTTAGAATGCGGTCGAGCGGGTTCTGAGCAACTGCGGAGGAGAGTAGCAGTGCTGTGAGGAGATAGGTGAGGATTCGAGCCATTCCGGATCTAAGCAGACGCTATGGGAGGGGGGCAGTCGATTTTTTTAACCTTTTGAGAATAGATCTAGGCGTTGCTGCTTGTCTGGACCCGTCCTAGAATTAGCTGTGGACATGAACGGAATTAGATGGGTAGCAGTGGCCTCAATCTTCGCAGGGAGCTTGGTCTCAGGCTCTGCGCAAGACGCGAGTTCTGATGAGGCGAGATCGCTTTTGAGCAATCTCACGGCCTTTTATCGCGGTTTGGAGGCGATGCAGGTCGATGGCGAGTTGATCATTTCGATGGGTGAACCTGGAAAGGAACAAGTGATCCAGTCCATGGAACAAACCATGCGGCTAAATCGTCCTGGGCAGTATGGGCTCACGACGATCGGAGTCGGAAGTTTCCTCGCGATGCCATCGGTCTACATGAATGCTGGCAAGGCGACGATTGTGATCGATCCAAAACGCTTGATCCAGAAGGAGGGCGTCAAGAGCGTGCCTGAACTCTATCAGAGCCCTGATCTTGGTTACAGTAATGACGCATCCGGAAACGTGCTCCTCGATCAGAGTCTTGCGCTCACGTTTCTTAACAAGTTGTTGTTTAAAGAGCTGGGAGGAAATTGGCAAGCGGATCTCAAAGAGGTGAAGTTAGCTGGAGAAGAGAAGGTTGGAGAACAGCATGCCACGCGATTGGTCGTTTCCACAGAGACACAGCAGTTTGGGAAACCTGCGAAGATGGACATCACTCTGTGGATTCAGAAAGGTGATCAGCCGTTTCTGTTAGCGCTAGAGCCAGACATGTCGACGCTCTTTCCTCAGGAAGAAGGCCATCCTAAGACGAATCTAATCATGATGTGTCGTTGGAAGAACTACGATGTGAAGCCAACGTTTCTTGCGAGCCACTTTGCGCCGCCGGACTTAGGAGATGATGTGACAGTGCTTCCCAATGTGGAGGCAATGATGCGAGACCAGACTGCTGAGGAGAACCCAGCGCTTGAATTGACTGGCGCGGCTGCCCCAGAGTTTGAGTTTCCGTTACTGGGAGGAGGTCAAGCCAAGCTGAGTGATTGGAAGGGAAGCGTGGTCGTGCTTGGCTTCTGGGCGGCCATGCTCGGCGAGGAGTCCAGCTACCTTGGTGTGCTTCACGAGGTGAATCGCAAACTGCACGAACGCGGTGTTCAACTGCTTTCCGTAAACCTCGGAGACACGTCTGAGGTTGCGAGCGCCTATTTAAAGAGGGGAAGTTGGAATATTCCCGTGGCACTTGACACGCAGCAATCAGCTATGAAGAGCTATAAAGTGCGGAGTATTCCGCAAACGGTTGTCGTGGGTAAGAATGGGGAGGTCATTCAGGTGCATGTGGGCACTGATGAGGCCTTCGAAGAAGAGTTGATCGCCGAAATTACGCGTCTCGTGGATGATAATGCGGCTGCACCCGCTACTCCTGAGTGAAGCGTATCTTCAGCACACGAGAATTCGCATTGCTTCGTATCGGCAGACTTTTACTGTGTTGGAGAAGAAACGAACCATGATCAAACGCCCCTACTGGAAACCTACTCTAATCCTGCTCTTCGGCTGTCTCTCGTGGGCAAGCGGGCAGCAGCTGACCGATCTTGATCCGCCCGATCTCGAGGGATCTCCGGCTGGGGTTGTCGCCGGCGTCCGCGCTGGCAATGTCGTCGATGCTATATCGTCGGATCCTCTCGAGGAACTCCGTGACCGACAAGCGAGTATTCAAAGGGTTTTCAAACGCGTGTCTCCAAGCGTGGTGGCGTTGGGATCTGCGGATAGGAGGAAGCAGGGGTGGGGGAGCGGTGTGATTGTCAGTGAAGATGGCCTCATCCTGACTGCGGGTCACGTGACGGAGGCCACCGGAGATCAAATCCTGGTCTACCTCGAGGACGGTCGTGAAATGGTTGGCCAACGATTGGGAGCAAATATGAATCGCGATGCGGCCATGGTTCAGCTCATCCCTACCAATGAGGATGAGAAATTTCCTTACGTGGAAGTG
>Ga0222718_10003840_pt1 | contig 12724 bp, 21 predicted proteins | sample C33_27DmetaG_FD_165045 | JGI IMG/M metagenome (GOLD analysis project Ga0222718, IMG submission 165045) | Estuarine water microbial communities from San Francisco Bay, California, United States - C33_27D | ecosystem: Environmental > Aquatic > Marine > Unclassified | place: USA: California... | reverse complement strand
CGTCTTGGATCATGGTGTGCATTTAGCCAAGCAGTGTGATCATAATAACTGTATGTAGGTTGATCAGTATACATATTAGTAAAACCTGTTACTTCACTTACTAAATCGTGGAATGTATAATCAGGCTTTATTAAACTATAATCTTCGGTTACAACACGGTTAAACTCTGTTACTTGTGGATTGTCGTGCCGTTTGTGCATATCTGTATGTAGCCAATAAGCATAATGAAAGTAACTAAACTCGCCTCTGCCTTCGTCAATATGTGCTTGCAATGTAGCTTCAAACTTGTCACTTTGTTGAAAACCTGCAGGATATTTGTTATGGCTATTACCTATACATCCCCATACTCCATAATCAAGTTTAGGCACTGCTTTGTATAACGCTTGTATGTACCTTGATTCAAGCACATTGTCTATAACACAGTAACGTTTTTCTGCAAAGTCTGCTTTTGCTTGTGCAACATTTTCTCTATTAAACATCAGTCCCAACGATAAAAAATATGATCATCAATGTGTGTAATCAGTGTTATTGTTTTGTTCCAACTTGGATCAACATAGTCTGCGTGATAGTGTGTTGCTCCATCTACTATTCCATTATACTTATTATGGACTAATACCAAGTATGCAATATCCTGTGCTTGTCTCCAGGCAATATTGTTTTCTTTACTAACAATATCGTCTGGCTTGCCGTCACAATACCAACTAAACTGACAACGATCACGAACTGGATAAAAGATACGATCTTCGTTTTTTATGTTTGGATCCTGTTTGGTTTTCCAACTTTCACGCATGGGACCTTCATATATAACATCGCAAACGTTGTTAGGAAAACGTGTATCCTGCACACGATTGACAACAACGCGAGCAACAGCAATCATTCCTGCTTTACTTTGATTGCCTGCTTCAAAATAGATGTTCCGTGCCATACATTCAATGTCGCTAGGATGAACTTTTGCTGCAGGTGGATCGCCGGGTATACCCAGTGCATCTTCAGCAGCAATTGCTTGTTCAATAATACTAATGTCTATTCCACGATCCTGAGCAAAGAAAGCAACTGCCATACTAAGAAAAACTGCTGTTGTTACAACGCCAACATATTCAAAGAACCTAAACATACGCATCTCCAGTAGTTGTTTAACTATTACAGTATACACGAGTTAAACAACCTGTCAACCGTTTTGTTTAGCAAGTTCTCTATCGTAATCTGCTTGTGCAACAACGCCTTCGCGAAGTAGTTTAGTTCTGTTAACTAAATGCTTGGCCGCAATTTCTTCTTTGCTACCGCCAAAGTATGCAACTGCATGTCCTTCTTCGATTAAGATTTCTGTTACTTTACGACCATCTGCTACACGGAAGTCGCCCAAGATACGTCCAAACTTGCCTTTCATATCTTCGCCCTTGCGGTCTTCGGTAGTAATAAGTTTGCCACCGTTCTTCATAAGTTCCTTCAAACGTGCTTTGGCTGCTTCGCCGAACAAATCTTCAACTTTATCGCTGGTGCGACTTTCTGGTGTGTCTATACCCATGATGCGAACACGCTCGTCTTTTAAACAAACACCGAACCCTAGATCAATGTCTACGTCTACTGTGTCGCCATCAACTACTTTTACGACAGTTACGTCATATTCATTCTGTTGCATTTTGCTCTCCTCCAAGAGTTATATATACATTTATTTAACAAAAAAAAGCACCCGAAGGTGCTTGTAGTTTATTGGGTATTTATTTGTTAAGTTACTTGGGTACTGCCAACGCCATCATATCCGGAATCATGCGCGGCTTATTGATCCTGGCCCTCTAGTTACTTAGCACTATGACTAGGCATCTTTGTTTCTACAAACCAAACGTGCTTACGCTGTACAGGATGATACTTACGCATACGCAATTTCTTGCCTTCACGGATCATGCTAATACTTTTGCGGGCAACAAAATGATGTGTTGCTTTGTCGCGAGTCTCGCCTTCTGGAATCATCCAGGCTTTACTATCTTTGTTTTTCTTTGCTGCCATTACTTTGGTGCCTTCTTACCGCGCCAATCACCCCATACTTCACTTGCGTTTACACGAATGAATGGCTTGTTGGTTTCGTTTGTATTTGGATTAGGGATAGTAAGCATAACACGTTTGCCACGAGCCCATGCTGCACGTTTATTACTACCCTGTAAAAATGTACCAGTGTAATCCGAACGCTTTTGCTTTTCCATACGATTGCCCAAACGTTTTGGATTCTGATGTGTCTTGCCTTTTGATGTTTGACTTGATCTTTGACTTTTTTTACCCATGGTCGACTCCTGTTAGTTGAGATATTTATACTAGTATTTTATTTCCGAATATAAGAAGATATTGTAAGTAATCTGCTGTATGAAAGTCTATTTCTATTGTAGTGCCGTTATTTAAATGTCTTGGCATTATAATCTGATCTATAATGTGTTGTTGAATTTCAATATGGCCTAAAAAGCAGGTCTTCACTACTATAGGAGTGTCGTTACCTTGTGCAGTTATTTTTACAATGCTTGGAAATTGTATCTCCGAACTTAGTTTAATAATTTTTTCATCACTAATAACATTAGTTGAACCTAATGTTATATTAACGTGTGCAGAGTATCTATTATCAAAAATAATGGAAAAATTAATAGGCATTTAAATTAAACCCGTTACTCGTAACTAATTTAACTAGTTCACTGTGATATGCCATCCTTTTATCATAACTGATGTTTTTTGTATACCATTTTGAATCTGGGCCTTCAGTTGTGCTTATTATTCCATATTCTTCTCTATTGCGTTGTAAACTTGTACCGGGTAATATTGTTGCAGGGGTTAGAAATAGTCGTTTTATTGTTTTGTTATATTGTGTATGATCTAAAAACCACTGTTTTGTTTCTTCCCAATCATCTTCTGTTTCTGTAGGATATCCTGTAATGATCATAAGGTTTACGCCAATATTATATTTTTTAGACATCATTAAATGATAATCTATATCAGGATTTTCAAACCATTTTCCAAGGTCTTTTCTTACATGAGGTATTACACTTTCTACTCCCATTGCAAGTGTGCAGTTTGCTCCACTCATTTTATCCCATAAGTCTTCTGGGTGTTGTCCTGACTTTCTTATAATAAAACTACAATTATAACTAAATTGCTCAGAGTGATATTTTCCAGTATTGTAATCTGAAATCATTTCCATAGTTTTTTTAAACTCTTTAAGATTGCCATTACTAATACTACTGCGCATATCAAAATTACGAATATTATATTTTTTACTTTGAACTAACATCTCTTTAAAGAGGTGTTCTGAACTACGATTACTGAACTTACTCCAAAACTCTATTACATCGCAAAATTCACAATTTCTTACACAACCTTTAGAATCAATGATTGGTAGTTGAAGAGCTCCATACTGCCAAAAGTTATAATCATCGTAGTTTGGTGTCGGTAAACTTTCTAATTCTATAGTTTTCCACTCATTGTTATTAATACCTGGATAATCGGTGTTACCATTTACATATTCGATTAATGCAAGATCCCCATCTCCTTCAATAAAGGCGTCTATTAGACCTTTATCCAACATCATTGATCTAAAACTGCAATCGCTATCGCCTACAACATTTCTAATACCGGGGCCTCCTATTATAATAGGAATATCTGGTGCCAATTCGCGAAGCACTGCACAAGTCCATTTTGTACATACTTGACATTCATAAGTAAGTAAACTTAAACCTATTAGTGTTGGCTTATATTCTAGTATACGTTCAGCGATATAACGAATTATAATAGTTACCTGTTCTGTAACCCAATCCTCACTAATTTCATTATAAAAAAAATTGAATATATCTTTACTATTGGGATGACTGCGAATTTTATTAATTACTTCAATATTAATATCTATTCCAACAGTTGTAATACCGACACGTTCAAGGCTTGCTTTAAGCACTGCTGGTGCTGCTAAGGGCTCGTTTGGTGTATTAACCATTGGCATTCCAGCAATTACAACTTTATGATTTTTATTCATTGAATTTTCCTATATAATATGGCACTTCTGTTTCTAGGTAGTTCCCACCCACGCATACCTATCGTTTAGGCTGCTAGTGCCATTTCTGGCTGATAGTTATCATTTGCGATTACTATTGTTCTTGCGTTAACCGAGCTTGCGCCGGACAACTCCACTTGTCTATTAACTGCCAGTCGATCCTATTTCGCTCCCATACACTTACTCTCGTAAGAGGAAATTGGTGGAAGCGTCGGGTACCGCCCCCGAGTCCTGCACAGCGTTGAACTCGCTTCAACATTGCAGTGTTATTTATATACTATTATAACTAGGGTGTCAACCGTTATTTTAAGCCTTGAGGATCAATAGTAAAATCATAGGTCAAGTAATCGCCATCATTACGCTCGCCACTGCGTTCGCTTTTGTATTTGCCAATCTGTTGATTTATGCCCTTTTCTTGGCGACCTTTAGCACGTTGCATCTGCTTTTTGTTTTCTGCAGTTGCAGGAATACTGTAGTTCTTTGGCATCATGCGCTCTGGTTCTAATACCCATACATACAGTTCTGAGCCATCACCGTTTTCAATATGATTTAGATACATGCTTTCTTCAGGGATAGTTTGCTTTACAGGATAACCCAGCATAGTAGTAATAGTGTTATATCCTGAGAATGCACAAAATAGTGCAACAGGAATCACTATAAACATTATCAGTGCATTGCGATAAAAATGCACACCTATGCCCAGCACTATTAATGTTAGTACCAGCATGCTTGCAAAAAATGGAAGTAAATTAAAATCAAACATTATCGTGCCCTCATAGGACTATAGTGAGGACTAAGTCCACTTCTGCCCTTGCGTGTTATAAAATTGCTAGGGTTATTGTTGTGTCCAAGGTACGCATCATCTGCGCCAACACTAAATCTAACTAGACTTATATTCTGCCCTGTTTCTATGTAAGGAACTTTGGCGTAGTATGTTTCTACATAAGGATTGATTTTGATAACAGTTATTTCCAAAAAGCCTGGCAAGTCTTGTCTTGCTGTGCCATCTATCATAGTAAACTTGCGATTGTATACATGCGCCATTACTTGATATTCGCCTTCGATTGTACCTCTGAGTGTAAGCACTTCTCTGTTTAAATAGATTACTTTTGTTTGAGAGCCTTTGTCAATAATGTCGTTGCTGTGACCAAGATCATCTTTTTCCAAGTGCATAAGTCCCTTGCTTTTCTGCAAAAAACTTACTACATTACCTGCAGGATCTTTTACCCATAGATCAACATCATCATTGTATTCGTGATTCCATTCAAGCACAATCATGTATTCTGCTTTTTTAATCACATCACCTTTTTTAGCAACAGGATTAATAAGGATAAATGCAATCACAAATAGATACACAAATCCAATCACAAGATTGAATAACAAGTCTGTAAAGCCTATTCCGCTTTTGTATTTTAATCTATTATTTGGATTCGACATTGACCAACTGCACCTTAAGGATTTGGCTGCACACCATTCCTACCAGTGTAGTGTACAGTGCAGTACTCATGCCTATTGCCATGTCTGTGAGTGCAGTCTTAACACTACCAGTGTCAGCAATGTTCAAGTTTTCAAAACTGCCGCCCAGCATCATAATGAAGCCGATAACTGTGCCAATCATGCCCAGTGCAAGTAGTAGTTCTGTTACAAACCAACCTACATTTGCACCTATTTTAACTACTGCACCCTTGGAGCGTTTATATGTCAAATAACCTACATACATGCTGGTTAAAAAGAAAACTGCAAGGATAACAAAACTCAATCGTGTGATGTCTTTGGCAAGTAATGCATCTACAAAACCAAAACTATAGGCAGTAAACAGCGCCGCACAACTGGTGCAGAACAGTAACCACCATCTCAAAAACATTGACATGTCGCTCTCCGTATAGTATTTATTTGTAAATACAATATGTTCAAGCGGTTGAAAAAGTGGTTTACAATAGATCATGTAGTGGATTTGACAGTGGATTTACTGCTTATGGTATGGGATGTGATTACAAATCCTGTACTCATTGTAGTGCGCATAATCAGACACTTTATAGGTGAATGGTTAACAGATCGTATAAAAGGATTTTTCCGTTGGATAGCACATTGGTTTGAGCGAAAACGTGCTTACAGATTAGAACATGGTCATGGAATATTGCGCACCTATTGGCTGCAGATAATACTAAGTCCTTTTGTTGCTATTGCATTATGGTTAGGCAGTATGCTTATATACGGAATGACACTGGGCTATGAGGAAATAAAACAGGAAGATCCAAACAGTGGTATTGTTAAACTACTAGAAGATTAAACAAAATACCAAACAAGTGCTACAGCAACGCTGCCTAGAACAAGCATATTGATAGCCATTCTAAAAATCATTCTATCTTCTTTATCTAAATGTTTCATCCAAAGCACCTTGCTAATAAATCTGTTACGCCTTGCATACGCACGACAAACGGCAGTATTGCTACTGTTATTAGCACAATCACCATCCATATAATCCAAACTGTGCGATCAGAAGTCAACTTCTATTCCGTTCACTGTGTATGTATTGCCGTTAAAGCCTTGATCCATTTTTTCAAGTTCAGTCATGTTTTCACTGTCAACACGCTTGTATGGATTCTTACGCATTTGTTCCATTCTGCGTTCGTGTGTTTGTTTGTTTCTACGTTCTTGTAGCCACTTACGAATCACTACGCTGTCTCACTGGAGGCATAGATTGTATATTAATTACTGTATGTTTATGACCACAATGTGGACAATACATTGCTTTGGGTTTGTAGTTTTCGTGACTTGCAATACTCCACCAGCCTTTACATTCGTCACATGTATAATGATGTATATACTCTACTGTTGAAATCATTCATCGAACTCCGCTCTCCAACGAATATCATAATCGTCGGCAACTTGTTTGTTTTCTAATTCTTTAATATAGGCTCTCATATACTCACCGCCTGCATCGCCCTGTCTAACTGCTTCATTAACCATACCATTAATAATAGCAGCCTTATCATACTGATCCATTGTGCCGCGCAATCCAGTTACAAATGAATACGCATTGTCAATGAGAGTAGTTCTAATACTGTATCCCATGTCTACACGACTTTGAAAGTCTTTTTCATCTCTGACTTTTCTAAATATAGCAAGCCAACTATCAATTGCTAGTTGTACATCATCGCCGCCACCTGAAATTATTGCTGCGCATGCTGCTTCGATCTGTGTAATCTTTGCTGCTTGAAAGTCTGGATAAGGATTTGCACTTGGGCCGTATGTTGCTCCGCCATTTGGATCTGTAATGGTAAAGTTTGGAGTTGTGCCAGTTGTATAATCTCCATTAAGTCCTGCAACAAGTTCATCTATACGAGACCTAAGTGCAGTAAGTGTACCTGCAGCATACAAGCGATCCATTGCATTTTGATACTGTGTTGCATGCCCGCGCACTACAACACCACCCAAGATGCCTATCATGTCACTCATTGTAATTGAACCATTTGGTCCTGTGCCGCCCAAGAACTTTGCGATCATATCGTCAACATAACTTGTTACTACAAAGTTGGTATTGCTACCAATACTCGGTAAACTTGCTGGCTCAACATTGTTAATGTATGCTGCTAGTTGTGAAACTGTTTCAATTCTGCCCAGTTCAAGTGCTTGTAGTTTAGTTTTAAACTCTGCCATTGTGCTAAAACTAATAACATCTCGACTGTTTACAAATATCTTATCAAAGTCTGTATAGTCGCCTAAACTGGTCATGTTTGCAATTGCTGTACCTAACAGTGTTTGTGCATTGTTAATAAGCTCAGGAGTTGTAATACTGTTTAGTATTGACTGCATAATAACATTGTAAGTGTCCAGTCCTAGGTTGTATATTTTACCAGGATCAATGCCAACTTGCGCAAGTGCTACATCAAGTCCTGTTGCACTTAGGCCGCCTGCAGCATCTAGTGCAGCAACTACTTGACCTGGATTACCAAAGTCAGCAATGTTAGATATATCAAATGCTTCACCTAGGTTAGTTAGATCACTTGCTAATAGTTGAAAGTTTGCTACACTTGCTGCGGTAACAAGTGTGCTAACTCCATTTGTTACCACTGCTTGATAGTCTGGATATCCACTACCCAAGTAGTTTGGAAACACTCCATTTGCAGGGTAAACTAGACTGTCTACATTTGGAAACTTACCAAACTCAACACCAGTATTAAGTTTACTCAATGTTGGTGCAAGGTCTTCACTGATGCTTACTAGTCCTTCTGCAGCAAAGAACGTTTGGGCCATTTGTAAAGGACTACTACCAAACATTAGTGTAGCATGTGCATGTAGTCCAGCCATGCCAGTATTAGAACCAACACTGCCAACAAATCCTTGTGGAACAACACCTGTAAATGCACCGTTGCCGTGTGCATCGCCGTATCCCATAGAGTATATAGTTGCAGGACTAGCATTAGTTGCATTGACTGCACTTACTGTTGTTTGTATGTGACTGTTGCCTGCTTGATTAGTTCTTGCAGCAATATCCTGTGTTGCAGTCGCAAAGCCTTGGCCGTCTGCCATAGCGCCAGCAGCAAGTGTGCCTAAATAACTTATAGTTGTGCTTGATCCATATGCCATTATTTGTACACTATTACTTTCTTATCGCCTTTTGTTCTCTTGTGCCCACATGTATCGCTGTCGCTAACAATGTGTACAGGTTTACCATTTGCGTGAACTGTTGGTGCACCACCAGTAACTTTTGCATTACAATGCTTGCTACAACCAGTTCTACCACAACAAGGATGCGGTGTAACGCTGCTACGATATGCAGCAAGTGGTATGCCGCTACTTCTTACACTATTACGAGCACCAGTTGTTCTACCGCCGGCACTGTTAGTATCGCCTTTTCTTACTATTGCATATGTCATACTGTATTTATCGGTAGTTATTATATGCTATTATAACTTCATACTAATGTCAAAATCAAACTCGCCCATGCGTGTACGAATTTCATCTTCTGTAAGTTTTGCAAGCTCTTGTGCGCCACCTTCAACAAGCACTTTACCATTGTGATAAATTTGCGGCATGGTTCTATGACCTTCGGCAATAACAAATTCTCGTGCAGCAGGGAATGTTTCAATGTTAATTTCCTTAAAGGGAATATCCATCTTGTTCAATTGCATTTTTGCCTGCACACAGAATGGGCAGTGGTTTTTAGTGTATAATTCAATCATCCAAAATAATCCTTTTGTGTTCCTTCTCGGTAAAGTTCTTGCGTGATGCAGTGTAGTCCACCATCCCAGAAGTATCTATGTCTCCAAGGAACATGCACTGGTTCCATGTTATGCTTTTTGAGAAATGTGTTTACTTGCGCATTGTTAGGATTTGCTACACAAACATGATGTTCGTCTAATACCAATACGTTAACATCAAATACTGTCTCCTCCACATACCCTACCCAGTCTTGTAGCCAAGTTTCAACAAAATGTGTAAACTCTGCGTTGTCTTCTTCACCAGCAAGCCACCACTTTCCGCTATTTTTCGTCTTGAGTTTCATAAAACCTTCAACTTTATTCCAACTTTGATCTGGCAAATAGCATACATCCCAGCCAGGGTATGTTTTATCATAGTTCTGCACATCAAATAAACTTAAGATTGCTCCAGGTTTAATTGGGTGAAAGTTCCCATCAGCGTGTCCATCAGATGGCAATACGTTTACCTCGTAATTTTTCAAACCCAAACTATAACTATCATTAATAGATTCAAGTGTCCATGTTTCATCTTCTCCTCTGCCTATATGCAGTTTTGTACCTATAGGAAAAGCGCATGCACTTGATAAAAAATCTTTTGACATTCTGTAATTATTCGTAAGCTCTTTCCAAACCATGGGTAAGAAAAAGTTTTTATTACATCTATGTTTTAAAAAATCTTCATAATTTGGATAATCTGATCCTGCTATCATAGTATATTCTTCATGAGTTAGTAATGATGGGAATTTAGCACTATCAAAATGTTCAATTGGAGCATAATCATTAAGTGTTGTCCTAATGCTAGGATGATCATCATAACTGCAGTATGCATGATTTCCTAATATAATTGCAGTATCCCTAGGCTGCAATGGTCCGCGCGGATATCTGTGTGGATTGTCTAAGAATCTTTCAGTTGGATCTAATTGGGGTTGTATTACTTCAACGCCAAATTGTTGTAGTATAGTTTTATATCCGTCCAGGTCTTCAAGTGTTTCCTCGCAAATACGCTTTAGCGGATCGCTTGCTTTTGGATCGCAGCCATCAAAGAACTCAGGTGCGTAGTTGTTGCCAAGCATACAAACTTTAAGTGGATCCCACTTGTTCCAAATATTATACTTCATCAGGCCAGTCCCTATATAAAAAATGCTGAATAGTTTCCATATCCACCATGCTGTTAAATGCTACATGCTTGGATTCAATGTCATCATCATTGCGCACAACATGTGTCATTGCATCATCCAAATCCTGCATTGTAGAAAATTCCATGTCAATGCGAAACTCGCCAATGTCCATACTGCGAAAACCCAGTTTCATTCTTGTAATGCGATATGCTTGCAGTGTTGGCAAACTGTCTAAAAACTTGCGCATGTTTGCAACAAAGTCATGAGGATTGTTGCCTTCATTTATATCTGCATATATTGTGTAAATGTTCATCGTGGTCCTAGTACCTCAAATCCGTCAAACTGCTGTTTGTATACATCAGCATCTCCTAGGTATAGATAGTCATATCCTAGTTCTTTATAGTGCGCACATTCCCATTTTAAACTCTTAGTTCCTATGCTTAGTTTAGGATTATGATAAGTCCATGCAAACTGTAGTGCTGCTACATTCTTACTATTATAACGAAACATTAGACTAAATGCAACTAAAACATCATTGTCATAATACCCATGCACATCACTTTGAGGCATTGTATATTCCTCAAAGAACAAGGGCATGACACTGTCAAACTTTTTATACTTTACATATACGTCATATATTTTCTCAAGTTCCATGCATTGAGTTTTTGATATATCGGTTAATGTTCTAGCGTCTAGTTTAAGTTTGCTTTTGTTGTAGTTAGTTTTTGATAGATCTATTCTTGTATATGGCATTAGCGATTGATGACTTCTTGCTTGTAGTCTTGATCCCAGTTTTTATAATAGTCTTTGCTTTCTAACCAAGCACGAGCTTCCGTTAGTTTTTCAGTTGGTTGTAGTAAAACTAATGCCCATGTGCCTTGGTTAAGATGTACACCTGCTACTTCTTCACGTTCAAAAGGATGATCCTCAAGTGCAGTGTACCCACGTTTACTTAGCATGGGGTTAGCATGGTCTAATATTTCACTGAGTTGAAAGGGAAGAATGCTCAGAGGATCAAACCCTAGCACAACAACTTCTTTGCCTTTGGGCCAGTGGTATGTGTAGTTTTCAAGTTCTGCACTAATCCAACGTTTGATCTCAAACTTATTGTCCAAGTGTCGAACAACTACTTTGCCATCTATCCATGCACTTTTTGCATAAGGACAGGGCGGAAGTCCATTAAAAACTTCCGACCTGGTGCTTAGTGTATTGTGAATCCAAGATTCAATATCAGAGGCTAAATCCTGCAAAAGTATCTTTCTCGACGTCTTGTTTTGTGCCACCAATAATGTAGCTTGAAATTTCTGTTTCCTGAGGAGCAACTTGTACATCGCCGCCTGCAATCCATTTAGCAGTCCAAGGTAGTGGGTTTGCTTGTGGAACTGTGTAAGGGCTTTTAAGTCCTACTGCAATCATTCGCTTGTGTGCGATCCACTCAATGTATCCATCAAGTAGTTGCTTGTTTAGACCAATCATACTGCCATCTGCAAACAAATACTCTGCCCATTCTTTTTCTTGATCCACTGCATCTACAAACATTTGTATGCACTCTTCGCGTGTTTCTTCTTGAATCTTTGCAAAGTCTGGATCATCTTTAGGCAGTATCTTAAGTAGTTGCTGTGTACTACCCAAGTGTACGTTCTCATCACGAGCAATAAACTTAATGATCTTGGCATTGCCTTCCATCTTTTTAAGTTCAGCAAATGCCCAACTACATGCAAACGATACATAAAAGCGCACACCCTCGAGGATGTTAACACTCATTAGTGTTTTCCATAGCAGTGTTTTTAGCTCATACATATCAATAACAACCTTCTTGCCGTTAACTGTATGTGTGCCAACGCCTAATAGATTGTAATACATGCTCTTAGTAATAAGTTCGTCATAAAGTTCTGTAATACTGTCTGCACAATCTACAATCTCTTTGATATCCATCATTTCATCAAAGATAATACTAGGATCACTGTATACATTGCGGATGATATGTGTATAACTGCGACTGTGGATTGTCTCACTAAATGTCCAAGTAGTAATCCAGTTCTCAAGTTCTGGCAAACTACAAATAGGATTAAATGCTTCTGCTGGTGCACGACCTTGCACACTGTCAAGCAGGATTTGACGCTTAAGATTACTTGTGAACACATGACGCTCGTGAGTGGTTAGTTCCTTAAAGTCTTTGCTGTCTTTGAGAATATCTACTTCCTCAGGACGCCAGAAGAAGCCTAACTGCTTGTCAGTTAGTTTATCAAACTGGCGATACTTTAGCGTGTCATAACGCTGCATGCCTAGTTCGCCGTCAAAGAATGCCATCTTCTCTGTGTGATTGTGTTTACTTGTGTTTAATACTGCCATTTTTCCGCTCTCTTATATTGTGCAACTGT
>Ga0222718_10003839_pt1 | contig 12726 bp, 13 predicted proteins | sample C33_27DmetaG_FD_165045 | JGI IMG/M metagenome (GOLD analysis project Ga0222718, IMG submission 165045) | Estuarine water microbial communities from San Francisco Bay, California, United States - C33_27D | ecosystem: Environmental > Aquatic > Marine > Unclassified | place: USA: California... | reverse complement strand
GCTTTGAAGTATCGGATACCCAGAAACAGTCGGATGTATTCCTGCACCGCGGCAAATTGGCAAGCGGTAATCTGAATGTTGGTGACCAGGTGCGCGCATTGGTTGCGGGCAATGACCGCGCAGCGATTACCTTGAATCATTCTGCAACCCATCTAATGAATGCAGCACTTCGCAATGTTATCGGATCTCACGTCCTGCAAAAAGGTTCCCTGGTCGCAGCCGACAGGTTGCGCTTCGATTTTTCACACAATTCTCCAGTCAGTGCGGCAGAGCTTAAACAGATCGAAGAACAGGTGAACGCCGAAATTCTTGGCAACTCCGGTGTGGACAAGGAAGTCATGGGAATTGAGGCGGCTCGTGAAAAGGGTGCCCTGGCACTGTTCGGTGAAAAGTACGGTGATGAGGTGCGTGTCGTTTCAATGGGTGGCGACTATTCCATTGAATTCTGCGGCGGCTGTCACGTTGATCGAACGGGTGATATAGGCCTGTTCAAGATTACGAGTGAGTCAGGTATTTCTGCCGGTGTGCGCAGGATTGAAGCGGTCACAGGGCATGGAGCATTGGCGCTGGTTGAGAGAGAAGAGTCGATACTTCGTGATGCTGCGGCACTGCTGAAATCCGGCACGGATGAAATTCTCGACAAGCTGACTGGTCTGATCAGTCAGAATAAGGCCCTGGAAAAACAGCTCGAGCAAATAAAATCGAAAATGGCGGCAAGCGCTGGTGATGACCTCAGTGCAAGTGCTGTGGAATTGGCTGGCTCCAAGGTGTTGGTTGCGAAGCTGGAGGGTTTTAATCCCAAGTCGCTGCGGGACACCCTGGATCAATTAAAGAACAAGCTGGGTACCTCTGTGATCGTGCTGGGCAGTGCAGGTGATGGCAAGGTAAACCTGGTGGCCGGTGTGAGTAAGGATTTAACTGACCGGGTGAAGGCCGGTGAGCTGGTGAATATGGTCGCCCAACAGGTGGGGGGCAAAGGTGGCGGAAGGCCAGACATGGCTATGGCTGGTGGCAGCGAACCTGAAAAATTGCCCGCAGCGCTGGATAGCGTGCATTCGTGGCTGGAGGAGCGCCTCAACCTGGTGTAGTAGACATGGCTCTGATTGTTCAAAAATATGGTGGCACCTCAGTCGGCTCAGTCGAGCGAATTGAAGCGGTCGCAGAGAAGATTGCCAAATTTCGTGACCGCGGCGACGACGTGGTGATTGTGGTATCCGCCATGAGTGGAGAAACGAATCGCCTGACTGCCATGGCCCTGGAAATGATGGAGCAACCGACGCCAAGAGAAATGGATGTTCTGCTTTCCACCGGCGAGCAGGTAACCATCGCTTTGCTCTGCATGGCCTTGGAAAAGCGCGGTTACGGTGCGCGCTCGTTCACCGGCGGTCAGGTTCGCATCCTCACTGATGAAGCGCATACCAAGGCGCGAATTCGTGAGATAGATAGCACCCGAATCATGGCGCAACTGGAGCAACAGAATATTGTCGTGGTTGCGGGATTTCAGGGCGTTAATGAGAATGGTTGTATAACTACTCTCGGGCGGGGTGGTTCCGATACTACCGCGGTTGCACTGGCTGCAGCTTTGGATGCAGATGAGTGTCAGATCTATACCGATGTCAAGGGTGTTTACACAACTGACCCTCGCGTGGTCGAAGATGCGCGCCTGCTCAGCAGTATTACTTTTGAAGAGATGCTGGAGTTGGCCAGCCTTGGGGCGAAAGTGCTACAAATTCGCTCAGTGGAATTTGCGGGAAAATACAAAGTCCCGTTAAGAGTCCTTTCCACTTTTGAAGAAGGTCCAGGTACCCTTATTAGTCTGGAGGAAGACACAGCAATGGAAGATCCAAGCATTGCAGGAATCGCATTCGAACGCGATGAAGCCAAGCTTACCGTAACCGGTGTGCCCGATGTTCCCGGTATCGCCTACAACGTGATTGGTCCAGTGAGTGATGCTGGCATTGAAGTCGATGTCATTGTGCAAAACGTGGCAGCGGATGGTACCAACGACATCACATTCACAGTGAAGCGTGCGGAGGGTGACAGGACCAAGGCGATCCTGGACTCCGTGTCTAACTCGCTAGAGGCTCGCGAGGTAATCCTGGACAAGAAAATCTGCAAGGTCTCTCTGGTTGGGGTGGGTATGCGATCCCATGCCGGCATTGCCAGCAAGATGTTTAAAGCCCTTGCGGAAGAGAATATCAATATTCAAATCATCACTACCTCAGAGATCAAAATCTCTGTTGTCATCGAGGAAAAATACCTCGAACTTGCGGTGCGTGCGCTTCACAGTGCCTTCGAATTGGGTGATCCTGACGCCGAAAACAGCATTAATTGAGTTAGTTAAGCGGCTAAATGTGACTTATTTCCGGCTCTAAACGGTTGGCAAGGCGTCAATATAGGCAGATACTATGGATATGCTGCGGGCAGAAAACTGACCTCAACCCGGTCTAACTCTCTGAAGTGCCCGTATCGTGTGGGTCAGCGAGCGCAGGGCGGAGGTTGTCCAACAAGTTCGAAAACTTGAAAGAGTCGGACGACTCGAATCAATCGGGAGAAACAACCAGGAGAAAGACCGCGCTCCGTTAACGGGCAGTTGCAATTGGCCCGACGGCCTTTCGGGGCTTGACCTGCACCGAAGGAGTACACAAAGGAATGAGTAATGGAGAATTACAATGTTGATACTGACGCGCCGTATCGGCGAGACATTGATGGTTGGGGATGATGTAACGGTTACCGTGCTAGGGGTTAAGGGTAATCAGGTTAGAATTGGCGTGAACGCGCCCAAAGAGGTGGCAGTCCACCGCGAAGAGATTTACCAGCGCATCCAGCAAGAGAAAGGTGGTGATGCGCAGGGGGAAGGGGAGTCTTAGGGCTCTAACTGCCTGTGTTTGGAAGTATTGAAGACCCGGTCATCGGTTTGGTGGTCGGGTTTTTTGGTTTTAGGGGGTTGGATTTGGGTTTTTTCGGGGTAAGCGCTGAATTGGGGCTTTGAAGGGATTGATTCGCCATCTGACTAAGTCAGATGGCTCACCCCGATGGGGCAGCCTGCGGCTGTCCAAAATGCGTTTGCGTTTTGCCGAACCGGGGTGGTTTTACCTGGGTCACTTTGCGCCACAACCAAAAAGGCCCGCAATGCGGGGCCTTTTTGGTTGTGGCGGAGAGTAAGGGATTCTCCGATAACCATACCTAAGTGCCTAATTTTTCTACTATTATAGCTTTATCAGCAAGAATTGCTACAAAATTCTGCTACAAATAGCTATGAAACACCTGCTTTTAAGAGGCTCTCGTTGGCATGCTCGTATGGGTATCCCCCAAGACGTCAGGGCAAAACTGGGCCACAAAAGAGAGTTTACCCAATCACTGAGAACGACTGATCGTCGGCAAGCTGAAATACTAGCTGGCCCGTTGATCGCTGAATGGAAGAATGCCATAGAGTCGGCTCGTGGAAGTGCTGCTGCTATTGAGCGAGAAGCGCTGGTCGCAAGGATGGCATCAAAGCACGATAGTTCGGTCCACCCCGATACTGGCATGACAGATACCGACTATTACGCGGAGTCTATTGCCGATAGGCTTAATGATGAGGGAAAACGACGGTTTTATAATCTGTATACGGGTCGCGTAGGCACGCCGTTCGACTACTTCCTTGAAGACTTCGTCATTGCTCGGTACGACAACCCAAGAACTGCCGGAGACGCACGCCTCGCTATAAAAAGATTTAAGCACCATTGCAGTGAATTAGAAGGTACTACCAGAAAAAGCGTTATCGGATGGCTAGAAAGTGAAACCAGGGCTAGAAAAACAGTCTCTAAATCACTGAGTTTTCTGAATAATTACTGGGAATATCTCCAGGATAGAGAAGTAGTTAGCCTGGACCTCCAGCCATTCAGAAAGCACAAGATTCCTTCCAAGTTAAAACCATCTAAGAAACGTGAGCCTTTTAACGATGAAGAGGTGTCACTGATTATTGAGGCCTTGAAGGCTGAAACAGACCAGCAGCTTTTTCTTTTGATCCATCTTGCGATTTATACAGGGGCCAGGATTAGTGAACTTGCAGCTCTTACGACTGAGGATCTTATTGAGTGTGAAGGGGTCGTCTGTCTGAATATTACTGATTCCAAAACAGAGGCGGGTAAAAGGGTCGTACCAGTCCATAGAAGGTTAAAAAATCTAGTTATTAGCCTCTCAGAATCGTCTGGAGATGGCTATTTACTTGCTGGTGTGAACAGCAAGGGCGGCGCCGCGAGAAGGGCAGATGTATTGGGCAAGCGTTTCGGTAGGCTGGTCAGAAATAAGCTATCTCTGCCTTCCAGTAAGGTATTCCATAGCTTCCGTAATACTGTAATAACAAAGCTAGAAAAGGCTGGGATACCCGAAAACATCGCTGCCGACCTAGTTGGGCATGAAAAAGATACTGTCACTTATGGTTTATACAGTAGCGGAACGGATATAAAACAGCGTCAAAGCGCTATCAATAAGATAAATTATGAAGGCACATGATCGGGTGTGGTGTGTGAAAGATAGGTTTGAAGAGTTTGTCAGCGTTATAACTGTCTATCCTTTCGTTCAAAAAGGCGGCGTGATATAACCCAATGGTCATCACAAGCTAGAACTAGGTGAACATTTGGAGATAATAAGTAGGAGTATGAAAATGTACAAAAAATACGCAGTTTTATCGCTTCTCACAGGTTTGCTTGGCTTATCAGGGGTTTCGGCAGCGCAGGATTTGCCGAGCGGTTCCCTCATAGTAAATACGCAATGCAAAATCAGCCATGGCCACACTATTGAGGAAGTGCTAGAGGTAGCACGGGCAATACCAAGGTCTGAAGGAGGTCCTAATCGAATTTTCTATAGGACGCCGATTTCAGGTTCAAACTTTGATAACGATTGGGTCCTTAGGACAATCTACTGGGATGATCTTGCTCATTGGGCTTCAGCATCTAGCAGAGGTGGTGAGCTATCAGGCCCGAGAAAGCATTTGGACGAATTACTAGAATGCGATGACGCTAACCGCAAATTCTTTGATAATTATAATGTTGGAACTGGTAACCCTTACGATGGTGGAAATAATCAAGTTTCAGGAATTGCTGCAAGATTCTGCACGTTGCAACCTGGTGTGACTATTGAAGAGGCATATCAAGCACTTTCAAATAATAATGCCCAATACGACGGTCAGCATGAAACTATGATGCAGCTATCTCAGCTGAAGCATGGAAGTATTCCAGGGATAGAGATGGGTACTCGAATAACGATCCGGCTGGTAGGAAAAGATCTAGTCGATCTAGCGACAAGATTAGATCTTTCTGGTCCTCGTAGAGTTGGTACGCCTGATGGGGTCATGGAAAATTGCAGCGATAGTAACCTTTTTATGAGCCATGTAGCCCGTTGGTAGAAAGCTAGAAAAAGGATCAATGTGATATGTTGAAAAACCCAATGCTAAATTAAATAGCATTGGGTTTTTTCATTCTAAGAATCAATATGAAAATCCCTCTTACAAGCACAATAAGCATCATAAGTAACCTCGTACTCTTAATCAGCGTCATCGTACTGATCCTTGAAGTTCGGCAAAACCAGACTGGTATGCTTGCGCAATCCAGTTATGAGCGAACAAGAATGGCCATATCGAATGAGCTTGCGAGGGTTAATGGTGCCGGACCGATATTGACTAAAGTGAGAGCAGGTGAAGTGCTTAACGCGAGAGAAGAACAGTTAATTATGGCCTACTACAGTCAGATGGCTCGCTACTTTGAGAACTTACATTACCTCAACGATCTTGGCGTTCTTGATGATCAGATATGGGAAGCTAATAAAAATGGTATAGAGCTATTCTGCTCTCACCAATTAGCAAATCCAGCATATCCTGTGATGAGTGAGGGTCAAGAGTTTAAATACCGGGCTGACTTTGTACAGTTCTGGCGATCGACCTGTGGCTTCGAATAAACATTTTGATCGAGAACTATGAACAGGGTTAACGCACTCAAAAATCCGTCCCAATTCCTACTCGCAGAGTTTCTTGTCGTTATTCTAGGCGTAACTTCGGCTTTCTTGGGTGAAGCGTGGTGGCAAAACGCCAAGGATTCAGAGCTAGAGAGGGAGTATCTCCAGAGGCTTGTCCAAGATTTGGATTATGGGTTTGAAACTCTGACACGGAATGTAGAGAGAATTAGATTAGCGGGTGAGGCTTCTGAGAGGATCTTAGAACGGTTATACGAAACTTCTCTTGATGGCTCGAGTATAAGCACACCAGACCAATACTCTCCAGATTCTTCGATAGGCCAGCAGTTAATAACTGATTTTTTCTAGCATCTAAAACAGGGGGAAGAGGATTCACCTGGTCTCATGAGACTACCTTTGCAGAACTCATCTCTACCGGACGGCTCAATTTGATAGGCAGCACGGAGTTACGGGCAGCAATATCTTCTTATTATAGGAGAGTTAATTGGACCCTTACACTCCGAACGGAACTGTCTGACAAGATCGCTGATCGTATGAGCGCAATAATTTTAGACAGCCCAAGATTCCTGCCACCTGATGGCGATATAGAAATAACAGATAGCCTAATTTCCTCAATCTATCTTGAATTATCCGACCCGGATATTGAACAAGAATTACGAGAGACAGCATTTGAATGTAAAAACGTCGATCAGTTCACCGCTGATACGCTATCTGAGAACAGGGCACTAAGAGACGCTGTAGTCCGGGCGCTGGATTAATTCAATAATCTCCGCCTGGCTCGTAAATGCACATCAGATGCAATCTTAACTCGCCAGAAATGAAAGCACCTTAGCATTAAATAAGTCAGGGTTTTCAAGAAACATGAAATGGCTCCCCCCTTCAACTTCAGTGAACATCGCTAATTTAGAACCAGAAATCTTTGATGATATCCACCGCTGCGAAGCACTTGGGAAAATTGATGCTTCTCCCCCAATCACTAGAGTTGGAAGCTCGATTCTCTCAATTACGTCTCGCCAGTCACCGAAGGCAGTATCACGGAGAAGTTCAGAAGCATGGTCCCTTGGGAGCTTTAGGTTTTCTTCAGCAACCATTCGCAACGCATCCTCAGGAAAGCATGGATTGAAAAGTCCCTTCAGCAACTCAACGGTACTTGCCAGGTCAGTTGAATCGTTTACGGCAGCAGCAAATTCGTCAACACCACTTGAATCTTCGTAGAAACACCCGTAGCGAGATTTATCCTCAGCCCCCCAATCCGCATGAGGAAACATGCATGGGGCTTGGTCTACTAATACCAAGCGTTCAATCTTGCTTGGGCCGTAAAGATCGAGATATGCCCATATAACAGCACAACCCATTGAGTGTCCGATCAGATCAACGGCCGGCAGGGCCAGGCTCTCTAGGACTTCATGCAAATCTTTGGCTAGGCGATAAACTCTATAGCCATGTCCTGGCGTATCACTCTCGCCATGACCTCGCATATCTAACGCAATAACTCTGCGACAGGAAGTGATCGCTTCTGCATTAAATCTCCACTCAGCGGCGGTTTGCGACCATCCTGGGATCATTATGAGAGGATGGCCATCTCCTCCCTCGAGCGCAGAAAGTGAAATGCCCGATTCTAAAGGAATTGAGATTCGCTTCATCAAAAATTCTCATGTAAAAAGGTAGTCCGGATCTCCGGGCTACCTTTTTACAGCTGTTAGCATCTTAATTTTTCACTCATCTTGAACACAAACTGACTCAAGGCTCAATCGTCAGCACCCTCTGGGGCATCTGACGATAGTTTAAATACATAAAGCTGCCCCCCCTCTGGGATAGATACATCAGCTCCTGCAAAGGCAGCGATTCCTTGAAAATTCCCGGACGCTATGGCCACATACGCTTCACCGTTCAGTTCATATGCTATCGGCTGGCTTCGCACGCCGCCGCCCAGTCTTTTCCTCCAAAGAACTTCACCAGTCGATGCATCTAAACCAAGCGCATGACCAGTTTGACTGCCGGTGAAAACCAAGCCACCCGCTGTACTCAGAGTTCCCGCCATCATAGGCTGGGGATCGTAGTATCTCCACGCTACTTCGCCCGTGTGATAATCAACGGCTGAGATATGGCCGTATGCAGGGACGTTCCCCTGATTGTCTTCTACGCCGTCAACTGAAATTGGCAACCCTCCTGTAAAAAGATTGCCCTCTACATGCATACTTATCCCTTTCTGCATTAATTGACAGCTTTCGATCACAGGAATAAAAGCAAATCCAAGTTCTGGGTTCAACGAGCCTGCCACAGACCCATTCATACCACCTAATGCACCCGGGCAGACTCTCATAGTTGGCTCTTCACTTGGCATAGCTTCAATATTAATCACAGGTCGGCCATCTGATTCCATGGACTCAGCCCAATTAAGTTGCTCCATGTAACTAGTAGCCCTTATAAATTCACCGTTTTCTCTGTTGATCGCATAGAAGAAGCCATTTCTGTTTGCCTGGACTAATGCCTTCGTCAGCTCTCCATCAACGAGCATTTCTGCCTGGAATAGATGGGAGTTACCGTCATAATCCCACACATCATGGGGAGTAAATTGGTAATACCACACACGCTCGCCGGTGTTGGGGTTGATAGCAAGCACGCTGTCTGAGAAAAGATTGTCACCAAGTCTTGCGTCTCCGTTCCAATCAGGCGCTGGATTTCCTGTAGTCCAGTAAACTAAATCGAGTTCTGGGTCATAGGTCCCAATTGTCCAGGCTGGAGCACCTCCTGTCTCATACGAGTTGCCAGACCAAGTTTCGTAACCAGGCTCACCTTCCGCGGGGACCGTGTAGTGTCTCCAAACCCGATCTCCGGTATTCACGTCATACGCGTCGAAGAATCCTCTGACACCAAACTCTCCGCCACCAACGCCAATTATGGCCAAGTCCTTAACGATCAACGGTGCAGAAGTAGCACTAAATCCCTTAAAATACTCAACGATCTCGGTATCCCATAACAATTCTCCCGACAATCGATCAAACGCCAATATTCTAGCATCCAAGGTCGCCATGAGAATCTTATCCTCGTGGATCGATGGACCCCGATTAGCCGGCCCGCAACAGAGACGCAAGTCAGCAGGCAATTGATGGTCATATCTCCAGAACATTTCTCCAGATGTGGCGTCTAGAGCAATCAGCCGATTATAGGATGTTGTGACATACATAATTCCGTCATAAACAACTGGAGAAACGGCGAACTGACCCGTTGTACCTGACGGGAAACCCCAAGCAAACTCCAAGTTATCAACATTTTCGGGAGATAGGGCGTTAATTGGGCTATGTCTGTTGTTGGAATAATCGCCACCATATTGTAGCCAAACATCAGACCTGGATGACTGAGGCTCTAGAAGCATCTCTACAGACACTGGCCCCGATCCATATCCGATTTCACGATCGTTCGTCCAATGAGTCGTCGATATGACGAGTGCTTCTGCAACATCATCCGGGTCCATAACATTAGAATTTGATTCTGCTACGGAAGGAGAAATGTTCTCAACGTTTGTACTTTCATTGGTCGGCCCACAAGCAACAAATAAGAACAGCATAGCGAAACTGATAAATCGCATATCAATAGCCTCTCTCGGTAATTAATTGAATACCATCAGTCGAAAAAACATTGAATTGAGTAAAATAGGTTATGACTAGGTGCAGGAATCCCTATTAGATTTCAAGAATGCAATAATCCTCCATAAATCACTTTCGCCTTCAGGAAAATTAGTCCCAAAACCAACCATTCTCGTGTTGGGCACTCCATTGGTTACTGTATTGAAGATCTCTCGATCTGAACCACCATGTTTCCATTCACAATCGAACAAGTAAACGGCGTCGACGCGCTCGGGCGTGAGTTTATGGCAGTAGCCGGCGCAAGTTCCTACAAACAGTGATCTTCCGCGCGATACCGCATCGGCATCAGCAAGCAGCGCATCAGCCGGACTACCTGTTTCCCGTGTATCTCCGCACGCCACTACAACAAAGGTAATGATCAAATAAACCGCCGATCTCAATTCAGCTAACATCTTGATTTTCCTGACAGTGGCATATCATTATAGAACTAAAAATGGACTCTTTGCGACTATCAGTCAATACCTTAATCTCGTAATCTGATGCCTATCTTACCTAACTTCGCATCTGACTCGGTGCACTAATTTTGTGCAGCGATATTATTATATTAATCAAGAACTAAGCTTCCTAAACCGGTATAAGTTTCTACGACACTGGGAAACGTGAGTCGCATGATGTAATAAATCAAGCTTAAGTGCCGCTAACTCAGAAAGGCTTTACTCAGAAGAGAAGAATTGCATCCTCATGTTTGCAAGCAAATGGACTGCAGTCAGCTAGTGAATTTTAGCTGCAGAATCTCAAAATGCTCGCAATCGCGAATGAATAGGAATACAAAGCTCACCAAGATGCTTGGGTCGCTGAATCGATTTATGGCAAAAAATCTGAAGAAACTGTTTATTGGTTTGATTGTCGTTCTCGCGCCAATTAGCACCAATGCAGAAGACATTTATGGAAGTTGGTCGAATTCATTCGATTCAGCTTCATATGGATTCAGACCGCTCGAAGCTGGCGGCTTATTGATGGTTGTTTCAAAAAACGGACTCCAAGACATTTATACAGGTTCGATCAGATTCGCGAACTTTGAAGTGTGTTCAATTGATATCGAGCCTTTTACAGCATGCTACTCCGGGGTGATTCGCTCTCAGCATTCAATCAATATGAGTCTGAATTCATGCGCAAGCGACTCGTACAGCCAATGCGCTGGATTACCCAGCATAATAGAACTTGGGAGACCTCAATATCATCAGCTAAGCGGTGTGTTCGTTCGGTTGGACGATTTCTACTTTATGATCAATGAATCCGCCGGAGTTGTGGAAGCCCAGGTCATTAATCTAGAAGATGGCTCAGCAGAGATATTTGCTGGAACCAGATACGGAAACGCAATCTCGCTGCAGTCGAACAGAAACGCAACTGCAGAATTAAAGCTTGATCTTTGGTCAAATGAAAGAATAGTGGCTCAGGTTGAGAGTTGCGAAAATTGCAATTTATTTGTCAGTTATCAACTCGCCAGAGGGGACTCCTTCGAACTAATCAGAGTTACTGACTGAACAACTTAAATCAACTTCATTAATCGATGATTATTAAAGGAGATCAATATGGACCTATCTAAACCAGACGGAAAAGGGGTAGCGAAAATAGTAAGCATTGAGCCGTCCCCATCTTCTACAAAAATTATTTATGAAGGCCCTGTTGATGGGTATGGAACAGTTTATGTCTCACAAACCTACAGCGCGGCACACAACAGTAAAAACTCCGGAACCATGGAGGGAGAAGCAAACGTGATCATGGAGGATGGAACTCTAGTTTCGTCTCCTCTGCGTGGAACATTTTATCGAAATGGGAGAAAACTAAAGATCTTTTTCACAGATGCCGTCAGCAATGGAGACTACAATTTCGTTACTTGGGATGTCGATTTGATTACCAAAAGTGCTGAGATAAGTTACTACCGGTTGCTAACTGTGAGCGTGACAGCGGGATAGGTGCCAAGGCCTAAAGTTTTCTCCTTGCCGGCAAACCGTGCCCTCTGGTTCCAAGTCTTGCCACCGTTAGGATGAATTCGAAGACGTAGGCCACCGCCATCATTGAGATAGGTGACCTTGTTTTTTGGTTTAGCCGCTTTGCATTCGGCATCGGTTAGCAGATAAAGACCAGCCATGAGTGATGCTCCAGTACCCAAAATAATACCCAAACGGTAGCAGCATCGCGGTGAAGTGTGAAGCAGTGGCGTACACAAAAAATACCCAAAAATCAGGGCTTTATGTGATACAAAAAAGTTGGGTGAAGTGGCGTGAAGGGATATTTGGCGGAGAGTGAGGGATTCGAACCCTCGATAGGGGTAAACCTATACGCCCTTAGCAGGGGCGCGCCTTCAGCCACTCGGCCAACTCTCCGTAACTTTCAAGTCACTATGATTTCCGGCCGTGGCCGAAATCGCGCGCATAATATCACAAGGCGGGTGCAATGAAGAACACTCTAGGGTCGGATAATGGCCTGGCCCTGCATGCAGAGGGCTCCTTCATGGTCTGCGACCCAGAGTCGGACATTGCCCTCGCTGTCAGGGCTGGTGGCGCGGATGGTGCAGGCTTTGTTGTCAAATACGGGACGAAGGGCCTTGAATTCGAAGGCGCTTAGCTGGGCCTCCGGCAGGTTTTGCCACAGTAGCTCCAGCATCATGGTCGCCAGCAGAGGTCCATGTACGATGAGCCCAGGGTATCCCTCGACCCCGGTAACATATGGGGTGTCATAGTGAATGCGGTGGGCATTGAAGGTGAGCGCAGAATATCGAAACAGCAGGCGTGAATCTGCCTGAAATTGCAGCTGGAAATCGCTGACGGAGTCTGCAGGTTCGCCAGCGGGGAGTGATGCGCCTGGCTTTGCAGCCTCGCGATAGATTATGTCCTGGGATTCGGTGATGCAGAGCTGTCCCGACCGGGAAATCTCGTGCTGAACCTTAACAAAAGCCAGGCTACCACTGCGGCCTGTCTTTTCTTTGATGCTGTGGATGGTTGAACTGCGAGTGAGCGGGTCGCCGATATTGACTGGCAGGTGAAACTGCAGCTGACTGCCTGCCCACATGCGGCGAGGCAGGACGATGGGAGGTAAAAAGCCACCGCGCTGTCGGTGGCCGTCAGGAGCCAGGTCTTGCTGGGCGGCAGTTTCAAGAAAATACAGCCAATGCCAAAGGGCGGGA
>Ga0222718_10003837_pt1 | contig 12729 bp, 10 predicted proteins | sample C33_27DmetaG_FD_165045 | JGI IMG/M metagenome (GOLD analysis project Ga0222718, IMG submission 165045) | Estuarine water microbial communities from San Francisco Bay, California, United States - C33_27D | ecosystem: Environmental > Aquatic > Marine > Unclassified | place: USA: California... | reverse complement strand
TCACAAACATCTGGTACGACTACGCCCGTAGTGGCAGACAGTGCGCCTCGTCCTACGGCTCTCATGCCTTTATATAGACCGGAGCAATAAACTTCTTTGTTTGCTTTGACTTGCTCTACCGTAGTGCAGGAAACCATAAGCAGGGCTACACTAAATATTAACGCCAGTTTTGCCATTTTTCTGGTCCTCTAAGAATTGGGTTAGTCGTTCTTTGTAACCTTCCATAAAATGGTCGGAAATACGGTCTTTTATACCCCGATCTTTCTTGCGAAGGTATGAAGAGGGGTTGATATAGTCTACTCCGCCATTAGAGAAGTACAGCATATCTTGGGACTTGCTAGGGCCGTAACAGAGACGGGGGATTCTAGCCACAGCATCGCTGCCGTTAACACAAGAAATTTGCGTATCTAACTTCATAGGTCGCTTAAAGCCTTTGAAAAACACGTTCGGCTTTCCAAACGTGACGAGGTTTATATTCTTATAAATGTCTTTATTTCCTTTCTTACTTCTTTTCTTATTTTCCTGCATCAAAATGGCGGCTGATATTTCGGAGAGAGCCCCCGCGAGTGAATGTCCCGTAAATAATGTGCGCTTCTTTGGGTCAATGTGCTTCTTGATCTCTTTCCAGATAGAAGCGTGTTGTAGAGCGAAACCTGCGTGGCACATCCTGCCAGCATACGGAACTGGGATGGCAGTCAGGTCTGTGAGAATATCGTTTAGCTTTTTCTCTGTACCACGGAACGCAATGATATCAATGGTCTTGCGCTTGATTACAAAAGCCGTGGCTCCTGTAATCCTGTTTTCTATTTTGATCGCGTCTTTATTCTTGTCATTGTAAGCCTTCATTGACCATGAGCAGGCCATATTTAGCAAAACAGGATCAAGTTTCATTTGTCGGCCTTACCCTCTAGGCGCTTGAATATCGCGCCAAGCATCTCTTTAATCTCGCGGATGTCCTCACGATAGTCATCCTTGGCAACATATTTCTCAGGTATCTGCTTCATGTCGGCATCGATGCGGTCAAGAAGAACGAAAACGCGGTTGACTAGCCACCCACCGCCGAAGCTTATTATGCCAAGAAAAATGTTAAACCCTGTTTGAAATTCGATCATTTTACCGCCACGCTTGTGATCGCCATAGCTACAACAAAACCTGTTCCAACAATGCCTATTATTGCGGCAACGTCAATCATTGCGGCTCTAGTTTCCGCTTTAGCTTTAGCATCAGCGATTCTCATATTTCGTATTTTGGTTCGCTCTTTCAACATATCGTGCCAAAGATTTGCGTTGCCCGTCCAATAAAATAGGTCTTTTAGTTCTTTCTCTAGCTGTTGAGCCTTTCTCTTCTGGAGCGTTATCTCAAGAGCCTGACTTTCAACTGATTTACCGCCGAATAATTTTTCTATCTTGCTAGGGTTAGTAGCTTTTTGTTCTAAGACACTAACCGTTTCTCGCGCATCCCAGAACTTACCTAAAGCTCTGGTCATGTCACCCAATTCTTTGCCCTCGTTTACCGCCGTCTTCATAAAACGGTAGGCAGAGGCGCATATTTGTACTGCTGCTACTATCTCTGCCGCCATCAGTAAATCCTTATGCCGTCTTGAGTTGGGTCTACTAAAAGCGGCTTGCAGTAAGCTGAGATCGGGCTAGATGTGCTAGGTGATGTGTTTCTTCGCAGTCTGTTTGCAAAATAATTACAGCGATTTAAGTCGTAAAAGCACATCGCCTGATCACAAGTTTCAGACGCTTGATCACCTCCTATAATCAGAACCAAGACAAACACATGAATCACTTGTCATACTCTTGCCCTAAGCAGCATCTTCTATGCGCGGGTCTACCCAACCTTCAACTAAAGACCAAGTGCCATCAGCAGCACAGTTATACTTGCAGCCGTACCAATCGTCAGGAGTAGTCACGCCTTCGATCAGTGTAGAGTTATTAGCGTTAAGGTCGCCAATGATGAAGTCCAAGTTAGCAGGGTCGCCCACTTCGATGTGGTCTGCTGTTATGTTTAGCTGCTTGTCGTCTTCAAACAGGTACTTAGAGCAGTTTTGATCGCATACTATAGTTTTCATAATTATCCTTCTAATAGGATTGAGGTTGATGATAAAGCCCTACCCGCAGGGGCAGAGGAAACTGTTGTTGAGAGAGTGCCGTCAGCTTGGACGTAGTAGTCAGAGCCTGTTGTGAGGCTAGATACTTTATCACTAACCCCACCCTGCACAATCACTGCGCCTGTAGCTGTATCGGCTATGGCTTGGTCTGTTATGCCTATGAAGTCGGCTGAGTTTGAGGATGCGTTTGTGTACACCGCCGAGAATCCTTGGTAGCTATTAGTTGCCCAAGAAATAATATTTTTGGAACTACTTGAATCGTAAGTGACAAACGTACCAACTCCATAAAAAGATGTAGAGCTATAAATTATAGAAGAATCAAAAGTAATACTAGAACCGGAAACAGTTCCTGTGACTAATGTTCCGTAATTGCTATTTGCAGAATCTGAATAAGAAATAACAATTTTATTAGCAAGCGAGTCATAAGCTAAAGAGGTTCTTGTTACTCCGCCACTACTAAAAACAACAGGAGTCCCAAAGGATATACTTGTGCCGCTAATAGTGCCGACTGCAACTGTGCCAAAATTACTATTACCTATGTCCCTGTAGCAATACACAACCTTCAAAGCATTTGAATCATATGCTCCGCTCATGCTTTCTAAATCATTTGTCGTAAATGTAATAGGAGTGCCAAAAGAAATACTCGTGCCGCTTACCGTGCCTACGACCGCTTTGCCGTCTCCTGTATTTGCATCTTGGTAAACAATGGATATTTTGTTTGCATTGGCATCGTACACTTGATTAGGAAATTGACAGAAAACAGTGTCAAAAGTAGACTCAGACCCAAAACTAATTGATGTGCCTGATATTGTTCCTACAATAGCTTTGCCTTGATTTGAGCTACTTACATCACGATAGGCAATAACTGTTTTATTTGCGGAAGGATCGTACACATTATTTGAGTGATAACTGTTACCTGAGTTATAAACAACCGGAGTACCAAAAGATATTGATGTTCCTGAAACTGTGCCTACAATAGCTTTTCCGTAATAAGAGTTAGTTGTGTCTGTATAAGAAATAACAATTTTTTGTGCTGTTGTATCGTAGCTGCTTGAAAGCCATATAGAAGAAACACTAGCCGCCGTTGCCGCCGACCCAAAAGAGATGGTTGTTCCTGAAACTGTTCCTACTATGGCTATTACATGACCACTTCCATTTGTATAAACAAGCACTACTTTATTTGCATTGCTGTCGTAAGAAGAGCTTATATAGTTTGGAAATGCAGAGGCAGCTGTAAAGGCTGAGTTTGATCCTATTCCACTTGATACCCCTGTAACAGCCTCAACAGTCCCATCACTCTTAAGCGCAACAGTAACCCCAGACCCTAACGTGCCACTAGCCACAAACGATGCTGACTTTGCCCCTGCTCCGGCAGGTAGTAACTCACTCAAATTGCTCATGATGTGTAATCCAAGTTAATGCTAGTGGAGGACAGGGCTTTGCCTGCTAGTACGTCTGAGGCTGTCGTAGACAAGCTGCCGTCTGATTGAACGTAATAAAGTGCGTTAGGCGTTAGTCCTGTGACGTTGGTAGATATACCGCCTTTGATTGTCACCGAGCCAGATGCAGTGTCCGAGATGGCAGCGTCTGATATGCCTATGAAGTCTGTGTTGTTTGATGATGCTGTTGTTTGGAAAACTACAGAAGTTCCGTGGTTTGAGCTGCTTGTGTCGCGATAAAGTATAACGGTTTTTTTGTTGGTACTGTCATACGAGGAAGCAATTTCTCCAGTAGAGGCAGAATTAAATAACAGAGACGAACCAAAGCTAATGCTTGTACCGCTTACCGTGCCTATGACCGCTGTTCCGTAATTACTGTTGCCTTGGTCTTGGTATGCTATTACTATTTCGTCAGTATTAGAATAAAAGGTTGTTGAGGTGTAAAATGTTGTAGCACTTTCAAAAACTGTTGCCGAACCAAAACTAATGCTTGTACCGCTTACCGTGCCTATTTTAGATGTTCCGTAACTAGAGTTGCCTTCGTCTTGATACGCCACTACCACTTTATTATTAGTAGAATCAAAAGCCAAAGATATATACTCAACGCTTGCTGTATTAAATAAAACAGAAGTCCCAAAACTAATACTTGTACCGCTAACAGTGCCTACTATAGCTGTGCCTTGAAAGCTGTTACCGTAATCTCTATATGCAAGTACAACTTTATTGGAGTTTGAGTCAAACACTGCCGCGATAAAGTCTAAGTTTGCCGCTTCAAAAGTGACACTAGAGCCAAAGCTAATACTTGTTCCACTTACTGTCCCGACAATAGCTGTGCCGAAATTAGTAGCACCGCTTTTATAGGCAATAACAACTTTGTTATTTAACGAGTCAAACACAGAAGATATAAAGGTAGCCACGTCTGCCAAAAAAGTTACCGAAGTACCAAAAGAAATAGAAGTTCCGCTAACCGTACCTACTATAGCTTTTGCGGTAGATGTACCTACTTCCCTGTATGAAATAACTATTTTGTTGTTGCTAGAGTCAAATACACAAGAAGTTGAACTTGTATTGCCGCTATAAAACACTACCGCTGCACCGAAACTAATTGTTGTGCCTGAAACAGTGCCTACAATAGCTGTACCGTAGCTTGAGTTTCCTCCATCTTTGTAAGCTATTACTACTTTGTTGCTGTTTGCATCATAGGCAGAAGAAATCCATTCTGTATTTGCGCTTTCAAAAACTACAGCACTGCCTGCTCCAGCGCTACTTGATGCAACCGCAGTCACAGTCCCATCAGTCTTAAGCGCAACAGTCTGACCACTAGCAAGAGTCCCAGACGCTACGAAGCTAACTTGCTTGCCACCCGCACCCGCAGGTAATAAATCTGTCAGATTACTCATGTCAAATCCATCATGTTAATCGTGGTTGCGGAGATTGCCTTGCCTACTTTGACCGAGGAGGCTGTGGTGCTTAGTGTGCCATCGTCTTGAACGTAGTAATCAGAGCCTATGGTCAAACCTGTCTGCGCTTCGTTTATACCACCGTAGACGTTTACAGCGCCTGTGGCTGTGTCAGAGATTGCTTCGGCTGTTATGCCTATGAAGTCGGCGGAGTTTGTTTCTGAATAAGCAAGGCGAATTACATTTGCCGTTCTATATAAGTTTGAGCTGTTAGCTAAATAACCGACAACATTAACTTTAGCCGTATCCTCGTATACAGAAAACAGACCGTATTGGTTTGCTGTGGATGAATTAACAGTGTCGTTAGCATTAACAGTAATTGCAGCGCCGGAAACAGTCATTTCTATTCCGTGGTTAGATCCGCTGCTGTAAGTAACTAAAGCATAGGCTTTGTTTGCTGCTACGTTCCAACTAACAGATGACTGAGTAATAGTAGAGCTTGCGATTGTGTATCTAGTATTACTTACATCTATCGTAGACCCGTCCCATTCAATAATTTGAGCATACGCATAATCACTTAAAGACGCGCTACCTCTCCAAGTAAAAATATGGCTATTTGTGTTTGGTATATGACAAGCAGAAGTTTCATGAGTACTTCCTGCGTTCAAACCGCCACTGCTATATTGATATCCTGAGTTATAAGTTAATGTTCCACTATTAAAGTATCCTATCAAAGCATAACCACTATCATTTGAAGAAAGACTGCAATTAATTAAAACTTGCTCAACAACTGGATCGTAAGAAATTCCTCCGCTAAATTTCCAAGGATTTGTTGTATTGAAAGTGCCGCTACTCCAAGAAACAGAGCCGCCAGAATAAGTGGCTTTTGACCAATACAGTCCGCTGCTACCACTGTAAAGAAAATAGCTGCTTCCCGTTTGAGGATTAAAAAAACCTTCTACTACATCTGTTTGGAAAGACCAACCTGTTCTTAAGCTTGCGCTACCCAAGCTTGTTAAGGTAGTCCCTGATATAGAAAAAGAATAGCCTACTAAACTAGTGCCGGTTGGATGTGCTAATGTTAAAATATTATTAGTGGAGTCGTAAGCTAAACCAGAAATCCTATTGGTGTTTGAATCTGTCCTGTAACTTAGCTGCGTGCCAAAAGTTATTGAAGTTCCACTAATCGTACCAACTACCACCGTTGATTCTGTATCTGTAATTCCTTTGGCCTGAACAACAATTTTATTGTCGCCTATAGACACTCCGTTAAGATATAAAGACCTTTCAGTATCTACCGCTGTGCTTGATCCAACACTTTTTGAAATACTTGTCTCTGCAACAGCACTAACAGTCCCATCGCTATTTAAAACAACAGTTTGTCCAGAACTCAGAGTTCCAGACGCAACAAAGTCTACAGCGTTTTGTCCGCCGCCTGTCGGCAGCAGTTCCGACAAGTTGCTCATTTATACGCTCCATCCGATAGTGCCATCTATGTAGGTCATTGTGATTTCTGCGTAGTTCTTATCAAAGACCAGATCAGTTGCAGAGGCTGCGATGTTAGAGCCGTTACGTCCTACAGTGAATGTAGAGGTCGCTGCTGCGCCTGTGCCATCCTTAACAATAACGTAGTCACCTGCGCTTGGTGTAGCGGGTAGAGTGATTGTAATCCCTGCTGTGTCTACCACCAAGAACTGACCAGATGTAGCCGCTGTGTTCGAACTTATTACGGTAGGCTCTGCAATTGCAGAAATTACACCCCAAGAAGTAGATGATCCATCTGTAGTTAAATACTTGCCGGAGTTGCCAGTTTGGCTAGGATATACAGCCTTAGTATCTAGCTGAGTCTGTGCATCTGAAGTCAGGTTAGACGTATAGTTTAGCGTAGTCGCTGTGCCAGTGTAGTCAGAGATTTGGCTAACTGTGACTGAGGTTGCTACTGGTGCGACACTGACCCAAGCTGCGCCGTCATAGACCTTCATCGCGTCTGAAGTGGTGTTGAAGTACAAAGCGCCTTCCACCAAAGCACCGCCTTGGTTGTCCACCGAAGGATCAGAAGCCTTCTCACCTAAGTATCTGGCATCAAACTCGTCATACTTGTCACTAGCTGCCGTGGCTGATCCTGCCGCTGCTGTAGCTGACCCCGCTGCTGCCGTAGCTGAACTGGCTGCACTTGTAGCCGAAGTAGCTGCGTTAGTTGCGGAAGTAGCTGCGTTTGAGGCACTCGTAGAGGCTGCTGACGCGCTGCTAGCTGCATTAGTCTCACTGGTAGCCGCTGCACTCTCTGAGGCCGCTGCCGCCGTTTCTGAGGCCGCTGCTGCTGTCTCACTAGCTGCCGCATTAGTCTCTGAAGTAGAGGCCGCACTAGCACTTGAGGCTGCATTAGTTTCAGAGGTAGAGGCTGCACTAGCACTGCTTGCCGCTGCTGTCTCGGATGCCGCTGCGTTGGTTTCACTTGTAGACGCTGCTGAGGCGCTAGAAGCCGCATTAGTTTCGCTAGTAGCCGCTGCTGATTCACTAGCTGCCGCCGCTGTCTCTGACGCTGCTGCCGCTGTTTCAGACGCTGCTGCATTAGTCTCTGAGGTAGCCGATGCATTCTCGCTGACCAAGGCCGCTGCCGCACTCGCCGCCGCTGCTACTGCACTAGCCGCTGCCGCTGCACTTGTGCCTACCCAGTAGGCAGGTGACGTAGCAGGATCGTTGCCAGTGTTAGAGTTCTGGAGAGACGTGTAGAGAATGCCGTCTGTTCCGACTACGTTCTGATCTTCTGCGTAAGTCGCTGTGGCTATCCAAGCAAACTCTAGTCCTACCCAGTAAGCTGTTTGAGTCTCTGGGTTCTGGTTTAAATTAGATGTCTGTAGCGATTGGTACTGTTGGTTATCATAGGTGACCACTGCGCCAATATCGTAAGTAATGCCAGCATTCCACTCTACCGAATACAGAAGCGTCCAGAATCCAGACGTAGTAGTAGGATTGTTGTTCTGGTTGCCGTTAGCTAGTGACCTGTAGTAAACGCCATCACTGCCTATAACCACTGAGTTCGTAGAGTAAATACGAGTGGCTACCCAAGCATCACCAAAGTTAGTGCCTGTCTCACCGATAGGATCTCTGACTAAAATCTGTACATCGTTCTTATCAGTCAAAATGCCTTTGGCGTTACCGTTAAAGAAGATGTTTGGCTGACGGCCTGCGGCAGTAAGAATGACAGGATTAGTATTAGGAATGGTTAAGTTTATGTCGCTAAACGTATTCTTTGGAGTGGTAGTGCCAGACTCATAGAAATACAGCTTGCCGCTCCCTAATGGATCGCCAGCGTCATCAAAGTATTGTGCGTTAATTTCACCGAATCTAGCCATTTTAGTTTCCTATGCTGTCACCGAAGCTCGTGAGCAATTCTCTCATTGCTTTAAACTGAGCCTCTTGATTTATTCCACGGACGTTATTAGCCGCAGCTCTTGCTGCTGCTGACAACATCTCGCCTCTGCTAGTTGGAATAGCTTCTCCAATTTGACCAGCAAAACTTGTATCAGCTTTAGTTCCAAAAACTCTATCTAAATCCATTGTGAAAGCAGCTTGATTAATTACATCATCATCAAACTGACCATATCTATTACCAAGAGTTTGTAATTCTCTTAAAGAATCAAGCAATCTTCCTCGGTTTTGTATGTTAGATCCTAGTCCTCTTAGCTTTGTCCCTACAGCAGTAGGAGCGCTTGGGCTGTCAAAGTCTATCTTCCTTCCCATTAAGTCTTGGAACTCATTCATTGCGTTAATAGTTTCGGCGTATCTTGTGTTTGCCGTATTGTATCCTGCAAAGTTTTCATCAAGAATATTATCAAGGTTGCGTCTTAGATTTTTTACTACGCTCTCCGCTCGTCCCGCTAATCCTTCCTGCAACTTTCCGTAGCTTACTTGCTCGTCAATAAACTTTTTGAGCATATGAACTTCGTAAGCAGTCATATCTCTTGGGCTTTTCATTCTATTTACAATTCTGTTTAAAAAGCCTTCTACTCCTGCCAATCCTTCAATATCAGAACCAGAAAAATCTAAAGACAAATCATTGCGCTGCCTTATGCCCATATCTTGCAATTCAGACAAAAAATTATTAACAGGCTGATCAAAGTCTACATATTGATTTCTAAGGTTCTGTCTAGCGTAACGATCTATGCTTCTGCCTGCTTTAGTATTAGCTTCTCTAATAGCCTTGTACCTTTTCAGAACAGATTGACCTGCCACATCAGTGGTTCTATTCAGCATACTGAATCTTTTGTTGCCAGTAGCTTGCTCCATTATATCTAATGATTGAAGCATATTCCTGCGATCCGCTGGACTAGCTTCTCGAATCATAGCCACTAAGCCTTCATCAAAGCCTTGTTTGATTGCTTGCTGCTGAGCAGGATTTCTTATAGCTCGCCTAGTTGGAACCGCCTCTGGTAATGGGCCAGCTTCACTTGCAAATGTCGGCGCTCCTTGCGGCTTTTCTTCTAATCGGTAAGGAGCTGTTCTTACATTTGTTGCAGGCATTCCTCCGCTTTCAATATCGACTCTTGCCTGCCTTGCCGCTGATGGCTCGTATTCTCTAGCCATTCTGGAAACAGTAGTTCCACCAATTCTTGTAGGAACACCGACACCAGTTATATTCGTTACAGCAGAAATGTTTCTAGCGGCTCTTGGGTTCTCTGCCGAAAAACTTTCCCATGCCTCGCCGCCTTGCTGTAAGGCTTTCATAGCCATTCTCATCATAGGCTGATCCATGAAAATGCCTAGCTGGTTTATCACTTCATCTTCTAACGGATCAGGCGTAATGTAAGAAAGACCTTCTCCTAATTTTTCAACTCCTGCTCCAATTACATCCCCGGCTACATCCCCAACATAACCTGCGCCTTGGCCTACTGTTTGTAGAATGCCTTCATCTAAGGATTGCTCTCCTCTTAACGTGGCATTAAAAATATCGCGCATGTTTCTGCCGCGCCCAGACTCTGCGCTCATTGCATCGAAAGCAGATTTAGTGCCAGAAACAAGCATGTCTTGTCCCATTGTTAAAGACGATCTCTCAGGCTCAGCAGTTGCTAGAGGCGCTCCTCCAGAAATAAACCTCTGAACCTGCGCCTTGATAAACTCTGGAGTAGAGCCAGCAGGAACTTCTAAAATTCTTCCGTCTGGAAGTTCGACCTCTATAGGTTCCATTCTTTACATTCCTGTTTAATCTATTATATCGCCATCAGCATTAACTTTGATTCTTGGTTTTTGTGGCGCTACCTCAAACAGCAACATATCTTCTATTTCACTTGCTGTTTCAATATCATCATCTTCTTCAGCTCTTGCTATTGCTCTATTGGCACTTTCTGTTGCTATCATCAAAGCCTGTTGAATTATTCTTTGGTTTGATGCAGTGCTTCTTCCAAACCTAGCAGAAAGCCTATCTAATCTAGCGCCTTCTCTTTCAGTAAATGCTGCACCAAAAGTCTCTCTAAGCTGTGATAAAACTGCTCTTCCCAAATTAGCAGAAAGCTCGCCTTCATCAGCTCCTGTAACACCAAGAAAATCTGTTGCTGCTAATTTAGCAGCCTCTAATCCTCCTGTTGGTATGCTGTCTAGTAAAGAGAGAGTCCTTCGTAGCAATGCTGTGCTTTCTGCCGCAGCCCTACCTCTATTTATGACATCCTGAGAACGCTCTTCTTGGCGTTTAGCTAAAACTTGAGCGCCTGCTATTTCTCCAGCTTCCAATATCTCTGATTCAATTCCTTCCTGTATAGCTCGTTCTATTTCTGTTGGATCTGTCAGCCTAATACCGTTTTCATATACAATAGGATCTCCAAAAGCCGGATAGTTTATTATAGTTCCGTTTGTATACTTGACTCCGAGCTTAGCTGTTTCTTGATAACTGCCGCCGCCAAACTCCATAAACCTTCTGTATTGCTCGCTTCCTTCAGGAATGCCAGCTAATCTAGCTCTTTCCTCCAACGCTCTGAGAGTTGCTGGCTTGTCAGGTTCTTCAGGAATAAACCCGGCGACAGTCTGAGCAGTAGGATCACCACCCACACTTTGACGAATAATCTGGCCTTGATCTGTAAGCAGCTTAGGATCAATAACTTGCTCAGGCAAATTGTTAAGGAAGGTGTCAATTTCGCCCATTACTATGTCTGGCCTGCCGCCTATAAGAGCATCTCTTAACATCTTGGTGTCTTCATAATCTTCGCCATCTTTCTCTAGCAAGTTCATGCGATCAACAAGGATGTCTACAGCTTTTGGAATATTCTCTTTTCTTATAGCATCTTGAATAGAATTTGCGTCCATAACTGTAGCTTGCAAAAGCTGCATATCTTTTTGCTTTCGCTGATCTCTTAGAGATTGAACATATTCGTCTCCTGCGCCTACAGAGCCTAATCCAAAACCTTTAGCAAAAGCCCCAGCCTTACCTAAAAAACTAGGCTCTTCTCTAGGTATCGGCCTAAAATTATCCTGAGATGAAGCGGAACGATTAATTCCACCAAAAGGCAATTCAAATCTCGGCTTGTCAACTTCATCAACCATTTTATAATATCCTTGTATAATCTACTCGGAGATAACCGTCATCGCCTATAATTACAGCAGAAGAATCTTTGTTTGCTACCTCTTGAGCAAGAACACCGTAAGACGGCTGGTCTTTAACAATAGAACGACCTATTTCATTCCAATCCCAATTATACCAGCCATGACCGCTTGGAGTTGTGCCTACACGCTTAATGTTTTCTTTAAGTCTGATGTCAGATAAAGCTGCGGCTGCTGCCACTCCTTGCCCAATAGCTTGACCCGCAGCAGGAATAATGCCTGTAACCTGACTTGTTCCACCCAAGCCGGATGGTCTGTAAGCTGCGCCAGTTCCTGTAGCTATTCCTGCAAGTTGACCAGCAGTACCTCCAATCAGGTTAGACATTCCAGAACCTGCATCGCCTTGAATCCCAGCTAAAATATTAGCCTGTTGACCGATTAGATCAGACATCCCTACACCTTGATCTCCTTGGTACTGAGCAAGAGCGTTTACTTGGTTTGTAATGTTTCCAGCGATATCTCGGCCTGCCTGCATTCTGTTTTGAGCCAGAGCGCCACCTGTACCATAGAGGTAGTCACCGACTGTCATACCGCCAGTAAGACTTATATCGCCAAGCTGTCTACCAGCTTGAGAAGCTAACTGAGACTGAGCCAAAGACCTACCACTTGCTATGTCAGCTAACTGAGAGCCTGCTCCTGTAAGAGTTTGCATTCCCAAAGTGCCGCCAGTAACGCCAAGGTTTCCTAGTTGCTGACCCGCACCTGTTAGTGTGCTGAGTCCTTGCTGACCTGCCAGTGTTCCAAGTCCTGCTAACTGTTGGCCTGTACCAAGTTGTGATTGTCCTATCTGACCACGCATTGCAGCTAACTGCTGAGCAGCTTGAGTCTGTAAGTCTGCCTGAGCAGCGCCGCCTTGAGCAGCAAACTGAGCCGCCGAGCCACTCGCTCCAAGACCTTGAGATCCTAGCTGTTGTAAGTTAGCTATCTGGTTTTGTAAATCCTGAGAAGCAAGTCCGGTATTGAACCTAGATAACTCTTTCATGACGTTGCCGCCGCCTACGCCGCCTCTAGCAGCCGCTGTGCGTAACGCCGCTCTTTCACCTTGCTCTCTTAAAAACTGCTGCTGTGGGCTGGCTTGGAAAGCCTGATTAAACGCTTCTTGGCCTAACGCGCCAGATAAAGCAGCTTGCTGCTGTAGCGCCGCAGTGCCTGCCTGACGGTACGGATCAAACATTTGACCAGCTTG
>Ga0222718_10003836_pt1 | contig 12730 bp, 13 predicted proteins | sample C33_27DmetaG_FD_165045 | JGI IMG/M metagenome (GOLD analysis project Ga0222718, IMG submission 165045) | Estuarine water microbial communities from San Francisco Bay, California, United States - C33_27D | ecosystem: Environmental > Aquatic > Marine > Unclassified | place: USA: California... | reverse complement strand
AACGGATCCCAACGCCATGGTGCATATGTGCTATGTCAATATAGCAGTAGCGTTTTGACCCGCAACATGATAAAATAGTAGCAAAAACAAAGGAACACAACAGACCAATGATACCATACACAGACCAAGAGAATGAATACCTGAGCTCGGGCTCATATCGCAAATCCAACCGCAACAAGCACAGACGGGTACGGCAGGAGCCAGACCTACGCAAACACGACTGGGCCATCCGGACCACCATAGAGGTGGACGGTCGCACGTACATAGTGCCCGTGCAGGTCTAACATGTCGGAAGCCCGTTATAACAGCATAGAACGGAATCGAGTGGACACCTGGGTTTTCCTGGGTTTTTTCTGCGCCATGTTCATCATCGCACACATCTAGGTTGACCTGATCAGGGTTATAGTGTACTATAACACTATGCCACTCACACCAATAGTGATAGAACAGACATCCAAGGGCGAGAGATCCTACGACATTTTCAGTAGGTTGCTCCGGGACAGGATAATCATGTTGGAGGGTCCGATAGGTGAGAACACAGCCTCAGTGCTGTGTGCCCAACTGTTGTTCCTGGAATCACAGGATGCCCAGAAGGATATCACACTGTATATCAATTCTCCGGGCGGACTGGTGACGGCAGGCATGGCCATATATGACACCATGCAGTATGTGAGGTCTGACATACAGACCATAGTGGTGGGCCAGGCATGTAGCATGGGCTCACTCTTGGCCTCGGCGGGCACAAAGGGAAAGCGACTGATGTTGCCACACGCACGACACATGATACACCAACCCTTGGGCGGTGCGTCAGGACAGGCCACGGACGTGGAGATAAGGGCCAACGAACTGTTACGTTGGAAGCGAGAACTCACGGAGATCTACCAACAGACCACCGGACAGCCACTTGACAGGTTGAAGGCGGACATGGAGCGTGACAAGTTCATGACACCCACGGAGGCGGTGGAGTACGGCTTGGCGGACAAGATAATCACGTCACGTGCCGAGGACGACCAGAAAGCATGAACACACAGCGATGACGCTGTAAATATCTCGTGACCTTCGAGAGCCTGATCAAAAATCCAAACAACCGACACACGCACATCAAGGCCAATGGCAAGATTTTTTACAGTGACGTGGAAGCGCTCAAGCACATCTCGGAACAACTGAGTCCCAAAGGCAACACTAACCGTCCTGCGTTGGATGGGAGGAACTCGAGGCTAGCAGACTACCTCGCGAGTAAAAGTGCACTGGAGTTCTGTATCAAGGGAGTGGATGACAGCGATGACTGGAAGACGGAGCCCGGACAAACTTTCGAACAACTGTGTGATCGAATGTGTGAAATACTAGAGCAGACATACCAAGAAATATACATCAGTTACTCAGGTGGCACCGACAGTGATACCATCGCGGAGGCGTTCATGCGCAGGGGCACCCGCGGGGTAACCTTGGTCAACGTCGCCAACAATACTATCCAGATGAAGACCGAGGCGAGGCAATGGCTAGCAAAGCACACCGGCGATGCGGTCAAGGCCAAATACGCAGGAGCAATATCTAATCTGGGGTGGAAGGTCTTGATGTTCCAGGGATGGCAACCCAACGACCACAGTCAGTATGAAAAGAACATGGTGGGCAATGAATTCATGTCATGGTTGAACGATTTCACCAACACAAACACTTGGGCTCAGAACAGCGGTCAGGTCACGCTTACCCGTGCCCACAGGAGGTCATGCTGGGTGGTGGGTCTAGAGAAGCCACACCTGACGGTGGACAAGGGATGGTTCTGTTTCCAAATGCATCACAATCTTTTTGACACGGCCCTGTCTTGTGTCGATCCAAACTCGGATCTGATCTACTTCTGGTTGAACGATATCGTGCCAGACCTCATCAAGAAGATGGCACACAGCAAGTGCAGGGAGATAAAGAACATACTCAAGGAACAAGGACACCAACCGACGACTGAAAATGTTGAGAGCATGAATTCCCACAGAGGTCCGCATTACCAACGAATCAATCGTGCGATTGGTCTCGGAGGGTTGACCGGGTTTCTACAGAGTCCCGAGACCAAATCGGGAGGATCGTTCAGAAAACTAGATCTCCTTCAACAACACGTCGTTATGGATGCACACAAACCCACTATCGACAAGATGAATGCCCGGGATCGCTATTTTGAAGAAGTAATTTTAATGCAGACGCACCCGGATTTCATAGACACAGAACAGAAGGCGATACTCCCCATCAAGTCCAAAAGCATACCCATATCGCCCGTGGGAGACTGTTAGCATGGAAACACTTGTAGTTTTCGCGGCAGGTATCGCCAGTGGACTGCTTTCGGGTGTGCTACCGGGTGTTGGCGGCTTTGTGATCATGACGATGGCTTATCCCTTCCTACTGCACTTGGATCCGGTCAACATATTGATATTTTACGTGACCATGGCAAGCATAGATCAATATTTCAATGGTGTAACTGCAATTGTGTTTGGTGTTCCTGGGGCCAGCATGAACATTCCAACACAGATAGAAGGCCACAAACTTTTCAGGCGAGGCAAAGGTAGCGATGCTATAATGTTCAGTGCCATGGGCAGTTACATCGCCAGCATGTTCGCAGTACTGTTAGTGCTGGCCCTGTTGCCAGCATTATGGGGCATTTACGGAATATGGACATCGCTGATGCAGGCCATTTTGCTTGGTACGGCCTCCTTGGTGTTGGTTTGTGTCAGCAGGAACAGTATATGGATAAGCATACTGCTTTTCTCTTTAGGGGCACTCCTGGGCCAGGTGGGGTACCATACCGAAACCGGACATGCCTTCATGACTTTGGGACTAGACGTCCTGTATTCGGGTATACCCACCATGGCAGTGCTAGTGAGTCTGTTCGTGGTGCCCGTTTTACTGAAGTCACATATCAAACAACCAGGCAATTTTGAATTTCCCGGAGTGACCTTCGAAGGTTATATTCATACAATCAGACGTCTCAAGACATATTGGTCCACCCTGACAAGAAGTTGTTTTTTAGGTTCACTGGGTGGGCTGATGCCAGGCATGTCCTTTGGATTCAGCAGTCTCCTGTCCTACATAACGGAAAAGTTTTTAAGACGTCGCAAAGGTATCTACAAGACCGGTGACATGCACTGTCTCATTGCCTGTGAAAGCGCCAACAACGCCGGGGTCTTCACGCAACTTGTCCCACTGTTATTTCTGGGCATACCCATTACCGCCAGCGAAGCACTGATATACAACGTATTAGAAACCAGGGGACTGCCGGTTGACATAGAGTGGTTCGAGAGCACATTCAATCAAATACTGATAGCCTTCGCGCTAAGTTCTATTATAGGATTGTTTCTTTCGGCAAAATATGTTAACATTTTGAAGATATTCAATGGTTTGCCTATTGGAAAAATATATGTGACAATTTTTATTGTGCTGTTGATAGCATTATGGCAGACGGGTGCTACGCAGTATGCAGGGATGACCCATTTATGGATAGCATTGGGATTGATACCATTGGGGGTCCTGCTATACAAACAAGACACCACGCCCTTGTTGTTTGGATTCCTTTTGAGCGAGCCATTGCTGGACAACATAAAACGTGTGCTTGTGATTTATTTTTAAGGAGTAAAAGATGAGGAAGATTTTGATTTTAATTTTGATGCTGGTAGGGACAACCGTCTATGCGGAAAAGATTGACGTGATCAAACACTCACGTGCTGGAGGACTGATTGACAGGATGAATGAAGTGATTGCATCATCATTGGGAGACAGATTTGGTAAGTTTATTAATGTGGGAAATTGTATACAGGCGAAGCAAATACTGGAAAAAACAAACACTCCTGTGCTCACAGCATGGCCCACGGAGCGAGAAGCGTCCGGAAGCCCCTGTAATATCAACAACGACTTATTGATTTCAACTTTTTCAAACAGTCCCTACCACATTACCTACTTGGAAGGCAACGAACAGTCCGCCGATATTAATTTCTTAAAAACATCAGAATCGGTGATCGTTGGTGTTTGGGACAGCAATTTCTGGGCTCCTGCGCAGACAGAGTTCCTCCGCGCGATTAACCCAAGCATAAAAGTAGTGAGATACAAAAGTAAACCTTTTAGGACTGCGTTGACCAGCGGAGAAATAGATTACAAGTTAGTTTCTTTCCCGGGCAATGATCCTGTGTTGGCAATCATGGACGGCAAATCACTTCTGCCCGAACACAAATTCTCAAACATGGGATACTCCATGATGTTCGCCGGCAACATACCTTACGATGTGGAGAAAGTATATTCCGGCCACGCGTGGCGTAATAGGATAGACACAACACACGAGCCATGGTTACAAAATCTATCCAGAACTGACAAGTTAACACTTGTAGAGCAAATGCTGGCAGATATTGCCAACACTAGATAATCATGTGCGGATATTACTATTCTACCCATAGGCATCCAAATAAAATTGGCAACCTTAAAAGGCGTGGACCAGAAGGATGGCAAACCCTTGACAACGAACTAGGAAATTTTGGGCATGCACTATTGAACACAATAGGCGAAAAAGTACAGCAACCATTCAAAACAGATCACGGCGTCCTGTTATACAACGGCAGTGTCTACAACGCCAAACCCAAAAATGACACTAAATGGATAGCCAACAATCTTACGTCCAGTGCAAAAACATGTATTGAGTTTATTAAAACACTAAATGGTGAATACAGTTTGACTTGGGTAACAGATCAGTTTGTAATATTCTGCACAGACACATTTGGAATACGACCTTTGTATTATCAGCAAGAGAATGGTATAATGACCTGTAGTCTTTTTGAAACCTTTGAAGGTCACAGATTTCGCTGTGAGCCAAACACAATTTATGTCTACCATAGGAAAAAAGATTTTATCGAAACTTATAAAAATACAGAATGGGACTTGACCCAATATGATAACAGTTGGGACAGCACGTGGGAGGCATTTGATCGTGCCGTGTTTGACCGGCATGACAACAGCGTCTATGCCGTGAGTGGAGGCTACGACAGCGGAACCATAATGGCCAGTGCTGTGAAGCAGTTTGGAAAAATCTCATGCGTCAATAATATACCCAACGGAGAACATAAGATTATAGTGGAAAGATCCAAGATCAATTCTATTCAACTTGTTCAATATGATAACAATCCCACCATGGTGGATGTTGAAAAATTGTTTGAAATGACAGGCAATGAAGAATTAATGAACTGTATGGCTACTTTTGGACAAAGTGCCTACATAGTCAAGTGTATGATACCTTATGGGAAAAAAGTATTAATCACTGGCGAGGGCGGAGACGAGATGTATTCGGATTATGGTTATCGTGGGCAGAGGATACGTGCTCACAGCAAGACGGGAGGTTACTTTCCTAAAAATCTTTCAACTGTCTGGCCTTGGTATGATAACGAACAAATACTATCAAAATATGTTGGGAGAGCCGAAGCAGTGGGCGGATATTGGGGTATAGAATTAAGACTGCCCTTACTGGACAAACGACTTGTGCAGTGCTGGCTAAACACAACGCATCATCTAAAAAATTCAGAATACAAAGGGTGGATGGCGCAATACATGAGGGACCATGACATGCCTTTTGCACAAGACATAAAGAGTGGATATGCAGAGAAATTTAAAAACAATCAAACACTTAACGGATGATAAAGTCCTACTAATAATTTGTTCGTAAACGGAACCAATGGTATATAATTTTAAAAATAAATTAGGTCAACACTAGTGTTTTTCACAATTTCAAAAGAGCCCTGCAGTATACTGTCGGAGAAGCACACGATAGGCGGCTGGATCATTTCCACGGACAGTGGATGGCGGACGGACAGTCGAGACGGGTGTTTGATTGTTAAAAAAGGATTCGCTAACACCAACTGTGAAATCAGATCAGACGGGCATGACTGGCAGATAGTCACAGACGGGATCAGACGTTTCCCGCTGTGGAGGTCGGACAACGGAGACACAGTTTCCAATCTGCACGTGACAGGAAATCAAATACACAATCCACACAATCCGGTCTACGTGGGTGGCAAGTTTCAGATCGAACAGGGATATAGGCCTCGCAATTTGATAGCAAATCCGGTTGACATAATGTTAAGGAAAACAGTCGAGGAACGCCTCTGTGACAATCTGGTAAAACAGGTTGATGTACTGAAGGACATTGATCTGCCGATTATAGCACCCATGAGCAAGGGAGTGGACTGTGCGTTAGTCAGGGCGACACTAGATTACTGCGGAGTGACATACGCATCGGAAAAGATCAGCGCAAATACTCTAAACAAATCACATCTAACCAGCCATAAGGCATTCTGGGGGTATGGACAGATGCTAGACGAAAGCGAGCCACACATACAGGCTACCGGTTACAACGGTGACTCCTACATGTCTCGAGATCCCCTGCATGTGTCCCTGTATTTGAAAAGATGGAACATAGATATTACAGAGGAGTTTGACAAGGCCGGCAACACCTACATGCGTAATTCATTTGACAGATATTATCGAGATTATCTAGCAGGGTATGACTACTCCAAGACGGCGGAATTAGAATTAGTGGATCGTCTGTTAAACGACTTCCAGATATGGCACATCGATGAATGTTTCACCTGGACACCCTTTGCGGATCTCGACATCATGAGAACATGCCTGCGCCTGGATCCAGAGACCGCAGTAGATCAGTGTGTCAACGCTGGCCTCTCGCGATCATTGATAAAACGACTCAATCCGAAAAGGCTAGACGAAATACAGGAGGACCACAACGGCAATCCTCCGATCTGATTCACGATAATTAGATTGGGTATTGGCGCGTACACACAACTTTAAAGGACCAATACTTATGCAGATTAATCTATTTAGACACGGCAACAGAGCCAATGGGTATGTGAGTTCGTCTTCTACTGGTAAATCATACAGAACGCTTACCGAAGCGCTGGTCAGCGGACAGGAACGCATCAAAGACTGCAATGTGGAATGGGACTTAGGACAAATAACCGAAAGCAAAAAAGAACTAGACCAACTCTACGATGAGCAGATGATCTACCTGCGCGAACGTTACGATTTGCTCGAACTTTCTTATGGCGGAGGCTATGATTCTTCTTACCTGCTGGAGATAGCATCACGGAACAACATACAGATAGATTTGATCAGCATGATAGGTGTGGACACACTACAGACCGAACATCCTTGGAACAAGGAGTTTCATTGGAATTGGAAACACATGGAAAGGTACCTAGACAAATTTCCCAAGACCAAACTAGAGTTTATGGATTTCGGAAAACTTTGGAGCATGGTCCAGGAACAAGATCGTGATTGGACGCAAAGTAAATTGGGATTGGAGGACATCTGCGGTTTGGCAAGCGATCGTTATCTGTCCAGGCGCACGTCCGACAACAGAGCCCTGTTGACCGGCCGGGGTTGGAAGAAAATTTTGTATAACAAGGAATTCGATTGTTGGAGCATGTTCCAAGTCAGTGACCAAGCCCATTCGGTGTTGTGTTACAGTGATGTCAGCGATGTGGTGTATTTCTTTGGTACACCCGATATCATCATGAAGCAGTGTCGTGATGCCAGGGATCTAGCGATCAATACCGGTCAGCATCATAGATCCAAGGAAAATGTTTGGGTCTGTGACGACACATGGATGCAGAAAAACGTACTGTACAAGAAAATGCCTTTTGAAATCAAACGTTTCCCAAAGGTATCTAAAGAATTTGATCACCAGTTTAACCATCCCAAGATGTCATGGTATTGCCAGGACAAGACACCAACAGATCCAACACTGCACTACAAGTATTGGAAATACATCAATTACGTAAATGAAAAGGTCCACAGGGAAGACGTTGGAGGTGTTTTACCTGAATTAGCCTTTCCAGATATAGTAAAGGTAGTTGACTTTTGAAGCGTGTGTAATATACTATCATGATGTTAGATTTTATTCCTATTGACGTGATTATCATGTTGCTGGGTGTGTTTTTGGGTCTCGTGGCCGGAATGCTACCAGGTGTTGGCAATGTTGTCACACTGATGTTGGTGTATCCGTTCATCACAGATTTCAATCTTTTTCAAATAATCCTATTCTACCTTTGTCTGGCCTGTTCAGCACAATACACGGGCAGTGTGGTGGCCACGACCCTGGCGGTTCCGGGAGAAACCTCCAGTTTGCCAGCGGTCAGGGAAGGACACGCCATGTTCAGAGACGGCAGAGGAAACTATGCCATCAGCAATTCGGCGATAGGCAGTTTTGTTGGATCGGGCATAGCGTCACTGATAATGTTGGTGTTCCTACCAATATCGGTCTACTTCATATCAGAATTCTATAACACACACATACAGGTCATCATACTGTGTGTGGTCAGCCTGTTCTTGATCATCACTTACGGTGGACAGAAATGGTATGTGAACCTGGGACTGTTCGCGCTGGGATGGATGCTGTCCCGGATAGGGTTCAACAAGGAACTGTATCACTACAACTTTGACCAGATCATAGATTACCAGAAGTTCTACTTCCTGCATTTTGGTCTGCCACTGTATCCTGTGGTCATAGCGCTCTTTGTGTTTCCGATATTCCTACAGAGCTGGAACAGGCCCCGACCCGACGCAGGTGCGCTGGACAGACTCTGGGACAACAAGTTCATGATGCATGTGAGAGAGTACCTCAAGAACGTTGGCTCCAGTGTCCGAGGCACCCTGATAGGGAGTCTGTGTGGGCTGGTGCCACACCTCACGTCCACCCTGGCAAGCAACGTGGCATATGTTTTCGAGACCAGGAGACAGAAGAAGAGAAACGAATACAACACCAAGGGAGACATCAAAAGTTTGGTCAGCGCCGAGACTGCCAACAACGCGGCAGGACTGACACAGTTGGCACCTCTGTTATTGATAGGCATACCCATCACCACCAGTGAGGCCATAGTGCTGAACATTATAGAAAACAACATGGAGGTGGTGAACTGGACTACCACTATCAGCACGGGCATGTTCAATCAGCTCTTGGTGTATTTCGTGCTGATGAATCTCATCTGCGTCGCGGCGGCATGGCCATTCGCCAAGCACCTGCATGTCATATTCAAGTTGAATCAAAAAACGCTCTACTCCCTCACATTCCTGGTGTTGGTGTTATTGGTCTGGTATCTGGGAGACATGAGACAGCAGAGTGCCTTCTACCTTTACGTGCTGATGGCATTGATGCCCCTGGGAGCCCTGTTGAGGAAATACGACACATTGATACTGGTGTTCGCATTTGTGCTCCAGACACAGATCGAGTCAGGGATCATGAGGCTTTTCTACATATACACAGATTGGCTCAATTTCAGAGGCATACACAATATCTTTGGATAAGTAGATTCCAGTAGCGCCACTCACAGTGACGCCGGGAACAAAAATGACGCCTGAGTGAAATGTATGCCAATACTCCTCACTCTTTACTCTAGTTGAGAACGCCATCCCGTGTGCGGACCATCCGCTAACTTTTACCAGACAGACAGGAATTATTATGAAACATCATTCCCTATCACTAATCTTTCCTGTCTGTTGACAACCTAAGCGATCTGCTTTACAATCGTTTAGTAAACTAAAAAAGGAAAAAAAAATGAAAAAACTAATAATATCATGCATGATGATGTTGATGGCGTCGTTTGGTTTAACTACTGTTGCCAAAGCCAAGACCATTGACTATCTAGTGCTAGGAACACCCGGCGGGTCTATGTATGACAACGCTGAAATTTTTGTGCCTCTCCTAGAAAAGGAAACAGGCTACAAGATCAACAAAGTGGTAGTCGAGAGTTGCCTAGGAGCTTCCATCTACCTTAAAAAATCAAAGAACCCAACACTTTGGATACATGCTTCACTGCTTCACGAAGAAGCTGGTTGCGAACTGCAGGCACAAGAGGACACCCTGATCGGTGTTTCTTGGTCAAAAGCCATGGCATTCTGTTCTATGGATGACTTAGACACTGCGATCTCCAGATTAAAAGGTGGCAAGAGATTGACGTTTGCGGTTTCAAACTCATACGGTCAACACCTGATCGATCCTTTGGTGAAAGTTACCGGAACGCCGATGAAGTTCGTTCCTTACGGATCATCAGGCAAGAGTCTCACTGGCTACGTTGCTGGTGACACAGACATGCTTTACACCAATATGCCTAAGGCAATTTCTGGTGTGAACAACAACGGTATCTCTTGTTGGATGACCACAGGTCCGTCAAAAGTTATGGACATGGAACCAATGAAAGATATATTTCCAGAATACAAGTACAACGATCTTACTACGTTTACGTATCTGGACTCTGCGAACATGAGCAAATCTGATGTGAAGAAATTCAGAGCGGCATGGAAAAACGTGCAGAAATCAGAACCTGTGTTAAACAAAATTGAGAAAAACAAATTGTTTAGCGCGGCTATGTATGGCGACAATCCAGACTGGATTGCTATTCTAGATAAATCTGGAAAAGCCTGGGTTGGCAAATAGCCTCAACTAGGATGGGTGGTCGTGGCCTCGACCACCAATCCATGGATTATCCATCTCTATGACAGTATTGATATGCGGAGCAAACGGATCCATTGGATCAGTGATTGCGAGACAGGAGGCCAAGACAAACAAAGTCGTGGGCACGTATAGGAAACATGATGCACACGCTCAGGAACTAGAAGCCAACCCCAACATAACTTTAGTAGAGAAAAATATGTTCACGTCCACTGACATGAAGGACGTGGTCAAGAAAGCCAGAGAACATGGCCCCATCGAAAAGGTATATTACCTAGTGGGCGAGGGGTGGAACATAAGATGGGACACAGTAACACTGAAAGATTTACAACAAGGAATCAAGGTGTGTGCAGAACCATTGGCGAGCCTGCTTATCGAGTGCCGACCCGAGTTGATGGATGAGTACAACACCACGCGTTGGGTCAATGTTTCAGGCATAGCCGCAATGATATACGCCGGAGGTCCCAATAAGCCTGCGTCTGGAGGAGCAAAACACCTAGCGGAATTCTATATGAAATCTGCCAGCGGCTTCTGGACATGGAAGAAGAACATCTTTAACAATGTCAGACTCGGTATGTCAAAGAGGACAAAAAATTTCTATGCAGGGTATTACGGTGATAAAATGCGAAACATATACAAGAAAGATATACCCATGGGAGATGGCACCAATCCAGGTGAGGTGTCTAAATTTTTACTCTGGATCAACAGTGATGACAACAATTTCATCACTGGCCAGGACATAGTGTTTGACGGGGGCGAGAGCATAAGGACCAGAGACAACATCAAAGACACTCCATCGGAACCACACCCAAAATATTATTAAGCAAATTACCAAATAGGTAAGTAACTACATGTCAGGAAAATGCATAAACACAGTCCCCGGTCAGCCACTCAAACTGCCGTTGTTCGAGTTCGCCAAGAAACAAAATCTCTATCACTTTGATCCTGACAAGCCCGACGACGATGATCTGATCCTCAAACCCAAATTCAAGGGCGACTGGACTAAGGATGTGGAAAACTTCAAGTCCGAACATTACAATTACGGAATGGACAAGGAACACATGAGGATGCAACACGAGGAATGGAACAACCTCCGGTATGACATCTCTAGGTTCCTGACAAAGATGCACGTCAATCCCGAAACACAACCGGTGTTGGAAAAAATGAGGAAACAGATTCCCTTGGATCCAGAAAGAAACATACAGGTGCAGATGACCTGCCAACAACCAGGGCAATACATTCCATACCACATGGACGTGCTCACGTCCACGGGACTACAACCAAAAGAAGTTGTAGAACGCGGTCGCAGGATAATCGTTTTCCTAACCGATTGGTTACCGGGAGAATTCATGGTATGGGGGAACACTTCAATTTCACACTGGAAGGCAGGGTGGATATTGACCTACCCAGCACTGAAATATCCGCATGCTACGGCCAACTCCAGCCACCACGCAGGATATCGTCTACGTTGTAGTGGAGCCACAACCCAAGCGACGCTAGATTGGATCAACAGCGACGAGATCATAGAGTTATAATAGACTCGATTCCAAATTCCAGATAACCTTGTTGATGCATTTATAAGTAGATGCGAATAATAACTATTCGCAACTAGGAGATAAACATGAGCTTTTTACTACACGAACTGATGGAAATAGGACTGCTGATCAGCGCAATCGCTGTGACATGGGCAGTGCCGCGACCGGAATGGGTTTCCAAACTGTACACGAGGATCGCTAGGTTCTTCGGATCACAGAAGACTTTCAACTAATAGCACACTATTTCTTGCGCTCTGAAAGAGTAAGTACTTTTATGTACACTCTTGAGAAGCGCAAGATGATCTACATAATGACACGCAAGCCGGTGTGGTACCACACGCACTGCATAACACCATGGCGGGGAACGCCCGTGTACTACGATCCCAATTGGGTCATCGGTGACTGCGAACTGTGTCGCATGGACATAGAAGGTCAGGACTGGTGGAACGGCAATTCCTACAAAAACTCACAGAAGAGATTGTTTGATAATATAGAATTGAATAAAAAGTATTGGTACTGATTATTTCTGATATCTTGTGCGAGGCACGGGGCTCTTGCTGAACTGTTTCTTCTTGATGTACCGCTTGGTGCCTATCTTATAGACGACGGGTGACACGTCATACTGTTCCAGTGTGAATCGCTCATATCGTTTGTACAACTTCTTGATCCATTCAAGCATCGGTCACCCTCCGTCATTGTGATTACTTCTTCCAAA
>Ga0222718_10003834_pt1 | contig 12736 bp, 11 predicted proteins | sample C33_27DmetaG_FD_165045 | JGI IMG/M metagenome (GOLD analysis project Ga0222718, IMG submission 165045) | Estuarine water microbial communities from San Francisco Bay, California, United States - C33_27D | ecosystem: Environmental > Aquatic > Marine > Unclassified | place: USA: California... | reverse complement strand
GCAGGCCTCGCGGTTGCCGTCAGCGTGGCAGCTCCGCTTGCGGCGATGAACCTGCAATGGCCGACCGTAGCTGCGGGCCTCTCCGTTCTGATCCTGACAGTCCTCAGGGATCGTCGTGAGGGTACGCTTGGCTGGGTATTGACCCTGATCCTGGCCATGCCGGTGATTCTCCTCCTCGAGCCCATCGTCGAGTTGATCTGGTTCGCCCTGACGTTGCGGATGGCGGGGATCATTGGTGTGCTGGTGGCGCTGATGTTGTTGCTTTGCCTTCCGATGCTCAACGCACTCCGGCATCCGAATGTCTGGTGGGCACCCCTGACCGCCCTCGTGCTTGCCGGTTCCTCACTGGGCGTGGGCGTGTTGGGTACTCGTCCCAATGCGGACCGCCCGGCGCCCAGCACTCTGGTCTACGCGTACGAGCACGGCAGCGGTGACGCCCTGTGGGCCACGTCGCCAGGCGACCGGGATCGGCCCGGTGTGATATGGGCGGCGTCCACGGCGCAGGCGGCATTCGATGAGACCAGGGATCTTTCGGCGTTCGGTTATCCGGGCGGGGACGTTCCTGCGGCGACGGCTCCAATCTTCGAGGTGATGCCCCCGGAAGCCTACGTCCTCGCCGACAGTGTGGAGGACGGTGCACGTGTCGTCGATCTTCGGGTCCGTTCCCGGATTGGAGCAGAGGCGATGCAGTTCCACCTGGCCGATGGTGTGATCTTACGGTCGATGAACGGTGTGCCCATCGAGAACGGAGCCGCGGTCCGGATCGCGGAGCACTGGGGTGAACCCGACGGCGCAGTGGCACTGAGTCTCACGATGCCGGCCGGCTCACCCATTGGCGTGCACGTCGTCGAACATCTCCTGCGGCCTGACGAGATCGTCGGCGAGGGGCGCTTCGACCGGCCCGGGCGCCTTGCGCCGAACGTGAACTGGATGAGCGATCGGGCGATGATCCGGTTCTCCGTGGCCGCGTTCGCGGACCCGCAACATGCGATCGTAAATGTCACGGCTCCCCCTGCCGCGCTGTCCGATGGATCAGGCGCCGTGGTTGCGGACACGCTGGCCGTGGATTCACTCGTGGCGGATTCAGTCAGAATCGATACGGTGTCTGCGAGCGATACGACTACCGCCAACGACACGGCGACCTTGGACACCGTCCTGAGCGAGCGACGCGTTCCGTGAATCGACACGCCCCGGTCGGCTCCTCATTGGCTACCCTCACGTTTGGCTGTCTGCTACTGCTGGCTGCATGCACGCCAGCCGAGGATGAACCTCGGTCGTTCGCAGGCGACCCGGTCTTCGACATTCCGGCCTGGTCCGGTCGGTGGTACAAGGGCAACACGCACGCGCATACGACGAACAGCGACGGTGACTCCCCCCCGGAGTACGTGGCTGAGTGGTATAAGGAGCACGGGTACGACTTCCTCGTTCTTTCCGACCATAACGTCTTCACCGATCCGGCAACGCTCGCCCATCTCGTCGACGACGGTTTTCTGCTGATTCCCGGCGAGGAGGTCACGTCCAGTTTCGACAGCGCATCGGTGCATGTGAACGGCCTAAACCTTCCGCACTTCGTGGAAGCCCGGCAGGCGGAGACGCTGATCGCGACCATCCAGGCGAATGTCGATGCGATCCGTGAGGTCGACGGCGTGCCGCACATCAACCATCCGAACTTCCGCTGGTCGTTCGGTGCCGCGGAACTCGCGCAGGTCGAAGATGATCGGCTGCTCGAGATCTGGAACGGCCACCCCACGGTTCATAACGACGGCGGCGGTGGTTCACTGTCACTGGAGGAGATCTGGGACGTTCTGCTGACCGGCGGGAAGACCATCTTCGGTATCGCAGTCGATGACGCACACCACTTCCAGGGGGAGTTTCACCCCGACCGGGCGAACCCCGGGCGTGGCTGGGTTGCGGTGAGAGCTACGGCTCTGGACGCCGCCGAACTCATGGCAAGTCTGGAGGCGGGACATTTCTATGCCAGCACCGGCGTAGAGCTCGTCGAGATCGGGGTGCGGTCCACAAGTCTCGAGGTCCACATTGCCGAGGACCGTGATTTCCGATTCGTGACGACGTTCATTGGTGCGTCCGGCGAGATCCTGCTCGAGACCGAGGATAATCCGGCGGTCTTTCATTTGAGCGAAGACGTCGGCTACGTTCGTGCACGCGTGCGTAATTCCCGGTCCGACTATGCGTGGACCCAGCCAGTGTTCGTGACCCGACGCTGATCCGACCCGCCATGGAGGTCGAGAGTCAGACCGGAACACCCCTTCAGAGGCTCCCTGAGTTGGTTTTTAACGCTTGAGTGGTTGAGACACTCTCCTTCTTCACAACGGTGCGCGATCAACCTCCTGGCGGAGCAATACAATGAAAGAGACGATGTGGTGGCTTTCCCGAAGTGCACTTCTCGCGGTTGTGATGGGAGTCGCAGCGTGTGACGACGCGACGACGATCCAGAACCTCGATGACACACTCCTGATCGACGCGGCGATGCTGGCGGCCGACGCGACGATCGAAGAGGCACGCATGTGGCGCGAACCCTTCTTGTTCGGGCCCCTTCCGGGAGAGGCGTCTGGCCCTCAGCAGGTTCCGGGGGCACGTCCGGGCGGTCGCGGTAGCTGGAGCGGTGAGCTGGAGGGTACGCGGAGTGTCGTCTTCTACGACGCAGACGAGGTTGAGCAGGACGCATATGATGAGCTCACGACCGAGCAGATCCACATCGACCACCGGGTCGCCGGCCTGATCGAACGTGATCGATTCTCAGCCGAGATCGAGCGCAATCGGATGATGGTCGTCAGCGGGCTGGCCGACGAAGAGACAACGCGCACCTGGAATGGCTCCGGAACCAGCTACATGAGCCGGAACGGCGTGCTCGAGGATGGTACGGAGCGATCGCACACGATGGACGGTTCAGCCGTCTATGTGAATGTCGCCGTCCCCATACCCGGGACAGAGCCTCGCTACCCGTTGTCCGGTACCGTCGATCGGGCGATGACGGTTACGAGGACCTCGACCGAGGGGACGGAAACCCGCGAGGTGAGTATCGTCATCACCTTCGATGGGTCTCAGTATGCCGATGCCGTGGTCAATGGTGAAGCCATCGAGATCGACCTTGCTGCGGAGGACGGGCGCCGGCCGTTCCGCCGGAAACGGGGCGGATGAGCACTAAAACAGAACAGGCGTTCTGAAACGAGAGAGGGGGGGGTGGCGGATGATTCTTCCGCCCCCCCCCCGCCCGTTCAGGCATATACGTGGCCGAGCATGGCCCCTGAGACCTCAGTAGATCAGTTCGGCTCGAAGTAGCCCATGTGCTGGAGCATGTAGTCACGGATGACGCGTGACAGGATCGCCGCGTACCTCTGCTGGTTGAGATCGGTGTCGCGGAGTCCCCGGAAGTGGTGCTCCAGCTGAATACCGCTCACCAGCTCCGTGTCGAACAGAGAGCCGTGCTGCCACGTGCTGTATCCCCCGGTAAAGTAGGGGTCGTCACCAGGCATGGGACTCGTGGGGCTCGGGATGGCGGGCACATCCTCTGCCTCCAGCATTCCTCCGAAGCTGACGGGCCCTCGAAGGACCTCGGCGAACGGGACCGGGGAGTCGCGACCAATCTCACGAATGCTCGATCGAAGCACATAGCTCAGTGAGCTGATCGAGGCGTCCGAGCGGTTCAGGTCTTCCGGCGTCAGCAGGTAGCCGAGTTCGACACGCTCGATCGCATGCCCGTGTCCGTGCATGTCGAAGTACATGCCTTCTCCGCGGGTCGCGATCGTGGAGCGAGCTGTACGGATGAACTCGTGATACTCCGTCCACGCTCGCTCCGCGAAAGGATTGCCCTCCGCGGCTTCGACGATCTCTCGGTTCGGATCGAGCTTGGCACGATGGAGGTGCGAGAGCACGACGTGCGGAGCCAGGCCAGTCAGTTCGATCAGTGCATCACGTACTGCAAGTGTAAGCGGTAGCGTGTTCTGATCGCCGACTTGCGTGCCCCCTTTGCGGTTCGCGATCTCGAGAGGCCCGAGTCCACCATCGTGCGGTGCAGACAACACGACAGGGAGCTCTCCGGGAATGTATTCGACGTAGTCCCTCCGACCGAAATAGCTGGCTCCAGCCTGGAATACCTCGCGAGTGGGTGGGTCGTACACCTCGACTCTGACCGTGTCGGCCGCTGAGGCGAGCTGTGCGATGAGGAGGATCTCCCCAGCGGCGAGCCCGCTCACGAGCCCGTCGGCACCCACGGAGGCCACCGTTGGGTCCGTACTCGACCACCGGACCCCGGCGGCCGAGGCGGCAACGCCGCCACTGCCCAGCGCCTGCAGCGTGAAAATCTCCGTGTCCCCCAAGAGCACCAGCGCGACCTCCGGGGAGATCCGTATCTGGCGGACCTCTATGCCCACCGGTTCTTCACACGAGGTCGTCGCGAGGGCCAGCGCGAGGAGTAGCGCGCACAACAGGGCGTGTTCAAACCTTGAACGACGCGTCTGCGATGTCGACGTGCCTGGGGCTAGTGGGATCATGGCAGCAATGTACAATCCGTTGGCACTGTGGCATCACATGTACGTGGTGCCGGTAGCCTCGGAGATGATATGACGAATCGCCTGTTCTCAGTATGCCTTACGGTCCTCACGCTCATGGGCGCGACGATCGACGCGAGTGGGGCGCAGACGATGCCGGCCGCGGCCTCGACCGATACCGCCTTCGCACTCTCCAGCCGCGTCGAGATCGTGCGGACGGAATACGGGATACCGCACATCTTTGCCGACGACTGGAAGGCCTTCGGGTTTGCGATGGGCTGGGTGCAGTCGGAGGACTACGGGGATCAGGTCGCCCTCGGGATCGTGCGGCGTCGTGGCGTGTTCGGCCGCTATGTCGGTCGGGACTCGATTGCTGGGGATTTTGCCGCGCGAGAGGCGCATGCGGTCGCGGTAGCCCGTTACGGCTCTCTCGAGCCTCGAGCCCGCGCCACGTACGACGGCTTCGCGGAGGGGGTGAACGAGTACGCGCGTCAGTATCCACAACTCTTTCCGGACTGGCTGGTGCCCGACTTCACCGGCGTTGATGCGCTCGCCAATGACGTGTACACCTGGAGTCGGAGCGACGCTGCCGCGTTCCTGAGAGCGGAAGGACGCCGGGCCGCGGCCCGGAACGCTGAGCCTCGCGCGCCCGATCCCGATCCGTCCTTGTCCGATCGACTTGCGTCCTGGGACCACGCGGAGGAGCAGGCGTCTTTGTTCGACCCGGTCGCAGACGGATCGAACGCGTGGGCCCTCGACGGATCACGTACGACCTCCGGACACGCGATCCTGCTGCGAAACCCCCACCTGTCATGGTCTGCCGGCTACTACGAAGCCCATGTCCGAATCGGAGACGAACTCGAATTCTACGGAGACTTCCGTATCGGTGGTGCCTTCGGGATCATCGGCGGCTTCAATCGCCATCTGGGCTGGGCTACCACGAACAACTCACCACGCTACTCCCAGGTCTACGCGGTTCCGCGTCACCCCTCCAGGGCTGACCATGTGCTTCTGGATGGCGAGGCCGTCGCCCTGAGTGACTCGACCATCACCGTCGACTGGACCGAGCCGGATGGTAGCACGGGCACGGAATCCGAGGTCACGCCGTGGAGTCCATGGGGCCCCGTGATTCACGAGGACGACGACTACACGTACATCATCACCGATCCCCGCGACGGTCAGTATGAGCGGGGCGAACAGCTTGTCCGCATGATGACGTCCGAGTCACTGGACGAGTGGTTGGACATCATGAAGATGCGGGCCCACGCGAGCTCGAATTTCACCTATGCCGATGCCGATGGGAACATCGCCCTCTATTACAACGCCCGTATTCCGGACCTGCCTCACGAGCCGACCGGAGACTCTGCGGCCGTCGCACGTTCTCGCTCGGACATGTGGAGCGAGGTTGCACCGTGGGAGAGCCTCCCGCTCTACGTGAATCCACCGGGTGGCTACGTACAGCAGGCTAACGACCCACCGGATTTCATCAACCTGAACGTGGCGCTCGAGCGTGACACCGTCACACAGAATCTGCCGGACCCACGCCTTCGGCTCCGCAGCCAGCTCTCTTTTGACCTGATTCACGGCGAGGATCAACTGAGCCTCGAAGACGTGGTGGAGAGGAAGCACTCACCTCGGATGCTCGCAGCCGAGCGCATGCTCGACGATCTCCTGGCGGCCATCGGTGCGACGGAACCGGAGCCCTCTCTGGAGCGTGCACGAACGATCCTGAGCGAGTGGGATCGCACAGCGGCCGCCGAGAGCCGAGGTGGTGTCCTCTTCAAGGCGTGGTTCAATGCCTATATGCAGGTCACCGACACGCTGGAGTACCGTGTTGAGTGGGACGCTGCCGCCCCCGTCGAGACACCGGTGGGCGTGGGCAAACCGGGACGTGCGGTCGCCGCGCTGCGGGTGGCCATGGAAGATCTGTCAGAGGCAGGTATCGCACCCGACGCGATCTGGGGTGACGTGCACAGGGTCGTTCACGGGGCCGTCGACGAACCGGTCTCCGGTTGTGAGGGTGGGCTGGGCTGCTTCCGAACTCTCTCCTTCACGACGCTGCCGGATGGCCGGCGCGCCGTGAACCGTGGCGATGGCTGGGTCTTCGCCGTGGAGTTCGGTGAGGCGCCCCGTGGTTATTCGATTCTGGCGTATGGGCAGAGTCGCCTCGAAGGCTCTCCACACCACGACGACCAGGCATCCATGTTCGCACGAGGTGAAATGAAGCCGATCCTGTGGACCACACCGCAGATCGAGCGCTCCGTGGTCCGGAGGTATCGACCCGGCGCAAGGTGAGGTTTGTCATGGGTGCGGGGTGCCCGGAGTAGAGACGCCACGAGGTAGCGCGTCGGGTGTCTCATCCCCATCGTGGTTCTGGGGCCAAGCTCGGGCGGGAGACAATAATGAGCGACGATGGCATGGAACTCGGAGCGTTCTCAGTCAGCATTGCAGTCAGAGATCTCGGCGCGTCGCGTGCCTTCTACCAGAAGTTGGGCTTCGAGCAGGTCGGCGGTGATCTTGAACATGATCTGATCACGGCGACCGGTAGGGGTCCTGCGCCCGTGGCGTTCTCCGACCCAGACGGGAATCCTATCCTGATTGATCAGTCCTTTCCCAAGCCGGAGAGCTGACAAAGCTCCTCGCTACGCCGTTGACGAGGTCGACCCACTGAACGATGTCGCGGTACCATCAGACAGCTTCCGCCTGAGTCACGAGCGCATCCAGCTGACGCGCGAAACACAGCGGGAACTGCTCTTCGGAGTCATGGAGGTCGAACGGTGAACGTGTCGCTGTTCGTGACGTGTCTCGGAGATCAGTTCTTCGCGGATGCGTGCGCCGATGCGGTTCGCCTTCTCAGACATGTAGGTGCTGAGGTCTCCTTTCCCCTGGCGCAGACCTGCTGTGGGCAGCCGGCGTACAATTCAGGGCATCGAGACGAGGCGCTTCGGATGATGAAGCATACTGTCGACGTATTCGAGGATGCCGACTATGTCGTGTTACCCTCAGGCAGCTGTGCGGGTATGATGCGGACACTGTACCCCGAGCTCGCTGGATCCAGTCCAGAGGACGACCCGACTGCTGCGGAGACGATGCGGAATGCGACGCGTGAACTGGCCGCACGTACCTACGAACTATCTCAGTTCCTGGCGACCGTCGTGGGAGTGCAGCATCTGGGTAACGGTCTCGATGGTCAGCGGGTGGCGTACCATCATGGTTGTCATGCGCTGCGCGAGCTTGGTGTCTCGTCCGAGCCGGTAGCTCTTCTGCGTGGTGCGGGTGCCCGTGTGATGGAGTGGTCTGCGGACCAGGAATGCTGTGGCTTCGGAGGTACCTTCTCGGCCAAGCTTCCCGAGGTGTCGGCAGCAATGGCGGATCACAAACTCGACACACTACCTGAGGTGGATGTCGTGACGTCGGCCGATGGCGGCTGCCTGCTTCAGCTTTCTGGTCGAGCCCTACGTCGTAGCTCTGACGTGCCGTTTCGACACCTCGCCAGCCTGCTCTGGCAGGGAGTCACCGGCACGGCCGAATCAGAGGGACGAACGTGAGCGGCAACTCGTCAACGTTCCGTCCAGCCTCGTATCGCGAGGCCTCGGCTCGAACTCTGCGGGACACACCGGAGGTTCGTGACTCCGTCGGGTCAGCGACAAGAACGTTCGACGCGTTGCGCACCAAAGCCTATGCGGAGGTGGATTCTGATCGCTGGCGCGATTGGGCTCAGGACGTGAAGGCACACGCGCTGACGCACCTCGATGAGTATCTGGAGCAGGTAGAGCAAAGCCTCGTCGCAAACGGAGCCCACGTGCACTGGGCCTCCTCCGCGGATGATGTCCACCGGTTACTCGAAGCGATCGTCGTAGAGCACGAGGTTCGGACGGTCGTGAAGGCGAAGAGCATGCTGAGTGAGGAGCTCGAGGTGAATGCCCACCTCGACACGCTCGGCGTCCGCTCTGTGGAGACCGATCTAGGAGAGTACATCATCCAGCTTCTCGGTGAGCCGCCCAGTCACATCGTAGGGCCTGCCATCCATCGCAGCCTCGAGGACTGTCGGGCGCTTTTCCACGAGGAGCTGGGTACGCCGATGGACGCCGACCCCGATGAGCTTGCTGCGGCCGCGCGCGCGGCGCTCCGGGGGGACTTTCTCGCCGCCGACCTAGGGATCTCGGGAGGCAATTTCGTGGCCGCGGACACCGGTACGATTGCGCTCATCGAGAATGAGGGGAACATCCGACTCACCACGTCCGTGCCGCGCATCCACGTCGCCCTCGTGGGGATCGAGAAGATCGTTCCCAGGTTCGAAGACCTGGCAGGATTCCTTCAGCTGACGGCTCGTGCCGCGACGGGCCAGCCCATTGGCCTTTTCGTATCGCTCATCCAGGGTCCGCGTACGGCCGACGAGGTAGACGGACCCGAGGAGGTCCATGTTGTCTTCGTGGACAACGGCCGCACGGCGCTCTATGAAGACGACACTGCGTGGGAGGCGCTTCGTTGTGTACGCTGCGGCGCCTGCCTGAATATCTGCCCGGTCTATCGGCAAACGGGTGGGCACGCGTATGGGTGGACCTACTCCGGGCCGATCGGGGCGATTATCGCACCTGGTCTGCTGGGTCTGGATCGTGCGCTGCCCCTTCCCCATGCGTCGAGCCTGTGTGGGGCGTGCGTGGACGTGTGCCCCGTCCGGATCCCCATTCCTGAGCTTCTGGTGCACTGGCGGGAACGGACGGTTGAGGAGGGCCGCAACTCCGTGGGTGAACGGCTGGCCATGCGCTCTTATGCCGAGCTGGCCGAACGACCGAGCGCGTTCTCCACGGCTGGTGAGGCTCTCCGCTGGACGCCTTGGCGAGCCGTGGGCAAGGCACTGCCGGTACTCAGTGGCTGGATGCAGGAGCGGGAGGCTCCCACTCCCAGCCCGAAGTCGTTCAGAGATCTGTGGCGCGAGGGCATTGAATGAGCGCGCGCGAGCAGATCTTGGCGTCGATCCGGGCAGCGAGGGAGCGTCGTGCACAGGTCGACCACCCCGGTCGATTCGGAGCGTGGCGACCGGAGCCGGCCCCATCTCCACTACACGGGTTCGAGACGATGTTCACCCAGGCCGGCGGTGAGGTCGTACACGTCTCGAGTAGCGCCCAGCGTGATACCTGGCTGCGGGAGTTCCTGTCCGGCTTCGATGAACTTTCGTTGGGCGTAGGCGTTCCGGCCGAGGTGGCCGGGCTCGGGCCGACCCCCGTTCCTCACGGATCCGAGCACACCGCGCCCGCAGGCGTTGCGGTGGCGCGGGCGGCTGTAGCTGAAACCGGCTCCCTGATGATGGACGCTCGGGATGGACGTCGTGCGCAGCTGCTGCCTCCGATTCTGGTAGTGCTCGTCGACGCCACGACGGTTCATGCGACGCTCGCCGATGCGCTCGGGGCGGTGCGAGCTGATCTACCGGCCGCCATCGGTCTCCATTCAGGCCCTTCGAAGTCGGCCGATATCGGGCAGGTCATGGTGAAGGGCGTCCATGGACCCGGCCGCGTGATTGCCGTAGTGGCCCAGGCTGGTCTCGGCGCGTACCGTCACGCATCTGAACGACCCTCTGAGCGTGAGTGATACCTTGAGCGATTCAAGCCCGCCGCAGCTGAAACGCGTCCTTCGTATTCGCGACGGCCTTGCCGTCACGGTCGGGATCGTGATCGGGGCCGGTATCCTCGGCACTCCGGGGCTCATCGCCGGCTATCTGCGCGATCCGGTCGTCATCCTCGGGATGTGGTTCTTCGGCGGCGTGATGGCCGGGCTCAGCACCCTCATGCTGGCGGAGATGGCGGCCGCCTTGCCCGAGGCCGGTGGCAAGTACGTGTACGCCCGGCACGCCTGGGGCGATACGATGGGCTTCGTTGCAGGCTGGTCAGAGATTTTCGTCACGCGTGGCTTCAGTGGGGCATCCAAAGCCGTTCTGATCTCCGGCTATCTCTTCATGCTTGCCGCCGGGACGACGATGGTGCCGGACACCGTCTTTTTCGTGCTCACGGGCCCTTCCTGGCTCGGTGACATCAGGCTGTCGTGGGTCGGTGTTGTCGCACTCGCCGTCGTCCTGGCGTACTTCCTCCTGCACACCCGAGGCCTGAAGGCGAGCACCACGTTCCAGAACATTACCACCGCGATCAAAGTGGTGATCGTGCTGGCCATCGCGGCGGTCGGGATCGTCGGCGGCACGGCCTCCGCAGGGGCCGGCGCGCCACTCATTTCGAGTGAAGCTACAGCCGGACTCTTGGGCTATGCCCTCGCGTACCAGTCGATCTCGTTCGCCTACTACGGGTGGGAGGACGCGGCGAAGATGTCGGAGGAAGTTGTGGATCCGGGGCAGTCGCTGCCGAAGATCCTGCTGGGCGGTGCTGTCGCCGTGATGGTGCTCTACCTCCTCATGAACATCTCTTTCCTCTCGGCGATGACGCCCGAGGAGATGGCCGGCGCCGATCTCGTGGCCAGGGAAGCCACCGCCGCGGTCTTTGGGGAGACGGCGGGCCTGGTCGTGCTCGTTGCCAGCCTGCTGATTCTCGTCAGCAGTGCCAACGTGAACTTCCTGGGGCTGCCCCGGGTCGCGTTCGGGCTGGCCCGGGAGGGACTCGCGCCTCGATCCCTCGCTGATGTGGACGCGAGGGGCACGCCCAGGAATGCCCTGTTGATGATCACGATCTGGATCGGCGCACTTGCGCTCACGGCCAGCTTCGAGACCCTGATCCGCTTCATGATGACGGTGGCGATCACGGTCGACACGATGGTTCTGCTGGGGTACTTCAAGCTGCGGGTCTCGCGACCCGACCTCGTCCGGCCCTTCCGGATGCCGGGATACCCGGTGCTCCCCGCGATCACGCTCGTTTTGTACGTCGCGATTCTGGCCATTCTGATCTACACACAACCCGATCTCGCCAAGGGTGCGGGGTTGATGCTCGGTGCGATGCTGGTTGCCGGAGTGATCACCACACGTCGGAACGCCGCGAGCAGCTGAGTCCATGGCACGTCGGAGCGTCGACGCTCTCCTGCGCGCAGGGGTCACCCACGTCGTCGGTATACCGGACAACACATCGGGGCCCCTGTTCGACACGGTCCAACGCCACCCGACGATCCGTCTGATCACGGTCACCCGGGAGGGTGAGGCGTTCGCGCTCGCCTCGGGCCTCTGGCTCGGTGGAGCCACACCTCTCGTCGTGATTCAGAATACGGGCCTGCTGGAGGCAGGGGATGCGATCCGCGGCACTGCCCAGCGCATGGGCGCACCGATGCCGTTCATCGTGACCGGTCGTGGATACGCGAAGATGGAGCATGCCGGTGTGACACGGGACGCGGAGCGCACCAGAGAACTCCTCACACGCCCGGACGTCGATTCGACCGCACTCTTCACCGAACCGACCCTCGACGCGTGGGGGATTCCGTGGGGTCTGTGCTCCCAGGAGGACGACATGGTAGAGGCCCTGGGCGACCTGATCTCCGGCGCGGCGACCGGACTACGGCCGACCGCCCTGATCGTCACCCGGGGCTTTGACTGATGCTGACCGTCGGTCAGCTGCTCGAACCATTGTCGCGTCACCGGACCGACGAGGTCGTGGTCACGACCATGAGCGTCGTTCGTCCCTGGGGCCGTCTTTCAGACAGCGATCTTGACTTCGCGTCTGCAGACAGCGCGATGGGGCACACAGCCGACTTGGCTCTCGGGATCGCTCTCGCCCAGCCGTCGCGGCGGGTCGTCTGCCTCAATGGTGACGGCAGTATGCTGATGTGCCTGGGCACGTTGGCGACCGCAGTGGACGTAAGGGCGGCCAACTACATCCTCGTCGTCTGTGACAACGGCGTGTATGAGATCACCGGTCACCAGCCCGTCCCGGGGTCAGGGCAGATCGACTACGCCGCGATGGCCCAAGCCGTCGGCTTCCGAACGGTGCATCACTTTGACGATGCCCGGGCATGGGCAGAGGCTGTGCCGGAACTGCTCCGGGAGTCCGGGCCGACGTTTGTTCATGTACGGACGGAGCCCGGCGACCAGGGGCCGATCGGCCGGTGCCCGGAGGAGGAGGCCCGATACCTCCAGCACTCGCTTGCCGAGTGGTCGGGTATCATGCGTGATGCTCTCGTCGCGGGGCCCTCAGGACGCACTTAACGAACCGACACGGATTCGACTCCAATACGCACATACAGTGGAGCCTGCAATTCAGTGCTTCACACCCCTCAGTTGGTGCGCAGGAGTCAGAACCATG
>Ga0222718_10003833_pt1 | contig 12737 bp, 5 predicted proteins | sample C33_27DmetaG_FD_165045 | JGI IMG/M metagenome (GOLD analysis project Ga0222718, IMG submission 165045) | Estuarine water microbial communities from San Francisco Bay, California, United States - C33_27D | ecosystem: Environmental > Aquatic > Marine > Unclassified | place: USA: California... | reverse complement strand
ATCCATCTACACTTTGGGCAATGAGCCGAACTTCGTAATATCCTGTATCGAGAAACTCATATTGAAAGGCACTATCCATTCCCCAATAATCATTGTCGATAAACCAATCGATACTTTCCGCGCCAATACTTTCGTCTGAAAAGATTACAATCGGTTCCAAGGTGGTTGGTATTGACGGTAAATAACTCAAATCTGCAATTGGCGATTCTAAGATATGAATCATACACTCTTCCGTTACAGATGCACTACAACCGAAAACCGTGGCTACTTCCAATGTTACATCATAGCATCCTGGTTCTGAATAGCTATGCACCACAGAATCAGTTTGACTGTTAAATGCTGCCGCTCCATCACCAAAATTCCAATTGAAATCATATCCAGATTGGAAAGGGTTTAATGAGAAAAACTGAACTTCTGCATAGGAGCACGCCTCGGTGGGCGTAGCTTCAATTACGGGGATTTCTGGAGTGCCTACATGAATGGTAACAGTATCAGCCCCAGCAGGGCTCAAGCATAGATCTGTTATGGAAACAATGTATTCTGTTGTTTTTAGAGGTCTATCAAATTGAATCGGATTTCCTGACCAATTCGTTTTATTCCAAGTAAATCGGTATTCATCAGGACCACGCCAACCACCTTGTCCCGAAGCGATTAGATATAAGCTCTTGCCTGCGCATACGGAGTCTTCTTCAAGCTCTATGTGCGCTTGTATTCTTGGATATCCTCCAACTTGTACAAATACACTGTCTGTATATGCAGGCGTACCACAAACGTCTGCTACAGTAACCACATACCAAGTGGATAAATCAGGACTGACAGTAATGGTTGGTCCAAAATCACCGTTACTCCAAGCGAAGCTGTAGAGGCTATCTCCACCTGTACCTTGCACGGTAATGTCAATAGTGTCATACGGACAAATGGTATCAATATTTGGAAGAATGACTCCTAGGTCTGGCCTCACTTTGATCGTGACGCTTGCCGTATCACCTGGACACCCATTCGCATCTGTAGATGAAACAAAGTATTCTGTTTTCTTTAGTGGTTGCACCGATGTTGCCGCACTGAATGCGATGGTGTCACCCCCTATGCTGTCTTGCATCCATATGTAATCAAATGGTCCAGTACCTCCAGTTGATGACGCAGTGAGTGCAGCAAAATTTGTTTTGCAAATTAAAGTATCTGTAAATCCAAATGTCTCTATAGAGTCAGGCACCCCAATAATTATATATGCGGTTGAATCGCATCCGTTGGCATCAGTCACAGTGAGCCAATTTGTGTCTTGACAGAGTGAAACTGCAAGTGGAGTTGTTTCACCATTTGACCATGCATAGGTATAAGGTGTAACACCTCCAGCACCACTTCCAAGTGCGCTCGCATCGCAAGCCAGTGCCTCAGGGCAAGAAACGGCTGTAGGGTTAGAAATAGAAGCCGCCATTAAGGACGGCTCATTAACAGTGACGCTACCTGTAGAGATCAAGCATCCGTCAATGGTCACATTGTAAGTACCTGCACCTACATTTACAAGTGAATTTGTGTCGCTTGTAGACAATAATGTCGAATCGAATAAATTACCTCCCTCGGACCAGTAGTAATTATAAAAGCCATCCCAATTTAATCCTGTATAGCCATTGGAATCAATAGCCATGGCTATACCAGTAGTATCTCCAAAACACAAAACGTCCTCACTCGAGGATAATATCCCGATGATTGAATCCGGTTGGGAGATTGTGGCCGAATTACAAGCAATCAAACCATTATCATCCCTTGCGTAAACCGTGTATGATCCGGCTGGGATATCGAAGAGCGTGTCCACATCATTGATGGACTGATGCGTGGCAATGGTATCATTTGCTCCATCAACCCAAAAGAAGGTGAATGGTGCAGAGGTTTGTGTCGAGGTATCTGTCGCTACCAAAAATCCTGTTGAGTCATTGGTGCAATCCACGTTTTGTGAATCAAGCATAACCTCAATGGCCGAATATTGTATGTATGTGCTATCGATGACTGTGTCATTATCGCATGTAACCCCATTAGCATATACATAGGTAGATTGTGTTGCTAAATACTCAACCTGATTACCAATTCCAAGCGTGTCTCCATTGGGTAATGTCCAGGTAATTGGTGAGGTTGGGATAAATCGAACGGATTCGTTCGTTACTGTAAATTGAGAGTCATTTCTGCCATTAACTGCAGTAGCTTTTGTGCCATCATCATTATGAACACCATTGGTGCCATCACCTCCTCCCCAAGCCAAACAAACAGGTACATTGGTTAAATTATTGTGTATGATGTTGGATGATTCATGGAGGACAATTTGAAAAGTACCAAGATTTGCAACACAACTAAACATTGGCACAGCATTCCACGTAACGACCAACTTTCTATTCGGAGCTACACCTGTAGTTTGATAGGTAATGTATTGAATGTTCGTTGTTGGCCTCCAATCCCGCCAAGGCCCCATAATCGTGTTTTTGGGAGTGTTTGCCGCAACGTTTGGAATGGATTGCACAACCCATGTTTGAGTTTGTCCAGCACTAAATCCAATCCATCCATTGGAGCATATATAGAACTGTGTGAATTGACCGCAGTAAAAATTAAAGTCAAAACCAATATTAAAGGGACCTAATACTTGGTCATCAAACATTGCCACGTTAGTTCCCCCTACGGGCTCTGTGTAATAGGGTATGGTATCATACGTGTAATCAGACGAATTTGCAGAATCCGTAAATACATTTAAAAGGTTGCTTCCTGGTGAGCATCCAAGAGCAATTGTATCGAACTCCGTATAAAAATTAGATTGTCCTATACCAAATAGAAAGGCGAAAAGTAATGGTATGAAAGAGACAATTTTTTTCATCACGCGAAATTAGCTTTCTGGAGATTTAGACGTGTAGGATTTTTTAAGTTGCTTAGCACTCTGCGAAGTTTAGATTTGCAGTTAAATTCAACTCAAAATCAAAAAGAAAATCAAAGAGAAATGAAAGTAACCGTTGTCGGAGCAGGAGCCGTAGGGGCAAGTTGTGCTGAGTATATAGCAATTAAGAATTTTGCGTCAGAAGTCGTACTCGTGGATATCAAAGAAGGATATGCAGAAGGAAAAGCGATGGATTTAATGCAATGTGCTTCATTAAATGGTTTCGATACAAAGATTACTGGAAGCACCAATGATTATTCAAAGACCGCGGGTAGTGGTGTTGCTGTAATTACGAGTGGTATACCAAGAAAACCGGGAATGACCCGCGAAGAGTTGATCGGCATAAATGCTGGGATCGTAAAGGAGGTGAGTGAGAATATTCTTAAGCACTCTCCAGAAGCCATCATTATCGTGGTCAGTAACCCTATGGACACGATGACCTACCTCGTGCACAAGTCCACCAACCTGCCAAAGAATAGAATTATCGGAATGGGTGGAGCACTCGACAGTGCTCGATTCAAATACCGCCTGAGCGAAGCCCTAGATTGTCCAGCGTCAGATGTGGACGGCATGGTGATCGGAGGTCACAGCGATGTGGGTATGGTGCCATTGATTGAAAAAGCCGCTCGAAATAGTGTGAAGGTTTCTGAATATTTAAGCGAAGAGCGGATGCAACAGGTTGTGGAAGATACTAAAGTTGGGGGCGCCACATTGACTAAGCTTCTAGGTACCTCTGCTTGGTATGCTCCAGGTGCTGCTGTGAGTGGTTTGGTCCAAGCCATTGCATGCGATCAAAAGAAGATGTTTCCCTGTTCAGCACTACTTGAGGGAGAATACGGTTTGAATGATCTTTCCATAGGGGTGCCTTGTGTGCTTGGAAAGAATGGAATAGAAAGAATTGTAGAAATCTCCCTTTCTGATGCAGAAAAAGAGAAGCTACACACAAGTGCCGAAGGGGTTAAGAAGACCAATGGATTGCTTGATTCATTGCTTTAATTCTTAGAGATTTAAACGAATTTGGGGTCCACCGAAAGGTGCACCCCTTTTTTATTTGAAGCAATTCTATTCATAGAACACTTCGACAACATGAAATTCTATATTTGCACGCCCTTTTTAAAGGGCTTTTTACATTAATTTATTTAGAGCAATGCAAAATAAATCAGCAATTTGGGCATTTACAATTCTGCTATTCGCAGCATGTCTTTATCAATTGTCATTTTCGTTCGTGACATCAAGCGTAGAAAATACAGCTAGAGAAGAAGCCCAAGCTAAACGGGATTCATTGGTAAATGTCGTGGATACATTAAACGCAGAAGAGCAAGAGTTGGCTTACCAAAGGTTTGAGCAACGTATTCTGCAAAAGATGAATTCTAAGGAAGTTTATCCACTTCTAAACTTTACTTATGCATACTGTAAGCAAAACGAGATCAACCTCGGTTTAGACCTTCAGGGAGGTATGAACGTGACACTGCAGGTGTCTGTCAGAGATCTGATAAAAGCTTTGAGTGATGAAAGTCAAGATCCAATGTTCACTAATGCGCTTCAACGTGCAACTGAGTTGCAACGTTCATCACAAGAGGATTACGTTACGCTGTTTCAACAAGCTTGGAATGAAGTAAATGGAGCGGCACAGATGTCAGCAATTTTTCACAATCGTGAAAACAAAGACATGTTTCCGCTCGATGCCACCAACGAAGAAATTATTGCTACTATCTCAGATCAGGCAGAAGCAGCAGTTAGCAGAACAGAACAAGTTTTGAGGAGAAGAATTGATGGGCTTGGAGTCGTGCAGCCATCGATACAGCGTCAGGCTGGCACTGGACGAATCATTGTTGAACTTCCAGGAGTTAAAGATAAAGAGCGAGTAAGAAAGATACTTCAGGGAACAGCACAACTTGAGTTTTGGTATACCTATGATAATGGTGAAATTTACCAAAAAATGGATGCCGCTAACACTATGTTGGCAGAGCGTTTATCCAATAGAGATAAGAAGGCAAAGGAAGATGAACCAGCGAAAGAGACTGGCAAGGATACTACAATGGCTGTTGAGGAAATTGAGGATGCTCCTGTTTCAACAGAAACCTCTGACGAAGAAGGCGCGCTAGTTTTAGAAGATGATAATTTGGCCAGTGATTCTGGTGATATTGAGCTCAGCGAAGACAGCTTGGCTCAGCTTCGCGAAGACTATGCAGAGAATAATCCGCTTTTTAGCATTTTGCGTCCAGCCATCTATCAAGATCCAGACGATCAGAAGTATTATGCAGGCAAAGGGCCAACAGTTGGTTATGCATCAGTTTTCGATACTGCGGATATCAATGCCTTGATAGAGCGTAAAGATTTCAAGCAGAATTTCCCGAGAAGAACAAAATTTCTTTGGGCAGCAAAGCCATACGATGAGGACGGTAAGTTCCTTCAACTCTACGCAATTAATGTGACGGACAAGGATGAGAAAGCTCCGCTTGAAGGTGACGTAATTACCGATGCACGAGTGCAGAGTGATGCACTTGGAAACCCTGAAATTGGTATGAGCATGAATTCTGAGGGCGCAAAAGTGTGGAAGGCGATTACTGCTGAAGCAGCCTCGCAAACTCCAAGTGGTTCTATTGCCATCGTTCTTGATAATAAGGTTTACTCAGCGCCTAGAGTTGAGAATGAAATTGCTGGTGGTAGTTCTTCTATCATGGGACAGTTCACTTTGCAAGAAGCAGAAGATTTAGCTAATGTTTTGAAAGCAGGTAAGCTTCCTGCTCCGGCACGAATTATTGAAGAAGCGGTCGTTGGTCCAACTTTGGGTCAAGAGGCTATACAATCTGGTCTCTTTTCATTCTTGATAGCATTGCTATTAATTCTCGCATACATGGCGTTTTATTACAACGCAGCTGGAATTGTGGCTGACTTGGCCCTTCTTGCCAACTTGTTCTTTGTAATGGGAGTGCTCGCATCTTTGGGAGCTACACTCACTCTGCCTGGTATTGCGGGTATTGTATTAACCATTGGTATGTCGGTTGATGCTAACGTGCTTATTTATGAGCGAATACGAGAAGAATTGAGGGCAGGTAAAGGGGTTAGGCTCGCAATTGTAGATGGTTATAAAAATGCTTACAGCTCAATCATTGATGCGAACATCACAACACTGCTTACAGGTATTATCCTTTATATCTTCGGAAGCGGTCCAATCAAGGGTTTTGCTACAACGCTGATCATCGGTATTGCTACCTCACTTTTCGCAGCTATTTTCATAACAAGACTTTTGTTTGAATGGAGGCTTGAACAAAATGCAAAACCATCATTTGCGAGCAAGCTTACAGAAAATGTAATGACCAATGTGGCTATTCCATTCGTGCGTAAGCGTAAGTTGTACTATATCATTTCTGGATTGATTATAGCGCTTGGTGTAGGATCACTTTTAACACAAGGCTTGAATTATGGTGTTGACTTTACAGGTGGTAGAACATACACCGTGCGATTTGATCAGGCTTATCCTGTCGGTGACATAGCGAATGCTCTTGCAGATGAATTTGTTAACGAGCAAGGTTTGAAACAGACGCCTGAGGTGAAGACTTATGGGGTGTCTAATCAAGTGAAGATTACCACCAAGTATTTAATCGACTCAGATGAGGAAGGCACTGATGAAAAGGTGGAAGCGAGCTTAAATGCAGGCTTAGCAAAAATCAGCAGTGATTACGAGGTGATGAGTTCTCAAAAGGTAGGACCTACCATTGCTGACGACATCCGAACAGCAGCATGGTATTCCGCAATTTTTGCTTTGTTGATCATCTTCCTCTACATAGTTATAAGATTCAGGAAATGGCAATTTGGTTTGGGAGCACTGGTAGCGATGATACACGATGTGTTGATCGTGTTATCTCTATTCTCGATCCTATATAAGTTTATGCCATTTTCACTTGAGATTGATCAGGCCTTTATCGCTGCCATACTCACGGTAGTGGGTTATTCAATTAATGATACCGTGGTAGTTTTTGATAGAATTCGAGAATTCTTGGGACTTCACAAGCGAAAGGATCACGATGTTGTGATTAATGATGCTTTGAACTCTACGCTTTCGAGAACAATCAATACCTCGCTCTCTACTTTGGTGGTGTTGCTAATGATATTCTTTTTCGGTGGTGAGGTAATACGAGGTTTCGTATTTGCTTTGATCATCGGGGTAGTTGTTGGAACATACTCTTCTCTGTGTGTTGCCACACCTGTTGTAGTTGATTTAACAAAGCCAAAGAAGAAATAGGAAAAAAAGACACATTGTTAAACCCTTATGGTATTTGTATGCCATCAGGGTTTTTTTGTACCCTACATTCGCATGAGCGAAGCGCATAATTATGATCACATTATTTTTAAATCTTGGTGGCGGAGAAATATTTGTGGTATTGATGGTGGTGCTTATGTTTTTCGGTTCAAAGCGCATACCAGAAGTTGCTCGAAACCTTGGACGAGGTCTGAGACATTTTCGAAATGCCACAAATGATATTCAAAGAGATATTACCGACTCAGTTACTGAGGTAAAAAAACAAATCGAAGACGATAAAGACTAATGTAGATAGGACTTATACAGTTAGTCATTGGTCTGATCGTATTAATCCTTGGAGGAGAGTTTTTAATACAATCTTCTGTTAAGCTTGCGCGGTATTTTAAGGTTGACCCAATTGTGATAGGCTTGACTATCATTTCTTTCGGTACTTCTTTTCCTGAACTTGTGGTTAGCTTAAACGCGGCTTTATCCGGGCATCCAGACATTTCTTTGGGTAATGCAGTAGGCAGTAATATCGCGAATCTCGCGTTGGTCCTTGGAGTAGCATCTGTGATAAAACCAATTAGCGTTTCCTTAGATACTCAAAGGATAGACTGGCCACTATTGATTTTCATTACCATAGTGTTTCTTCTTACAGCTTGGTTTTGGGAGTTTAGCTTGTACGCAGGTGTTGTCTACGTATTACTGCTGCTCGCTTATAATTTCTTCATGATGAGGCGTGGTAAACTTACTGCTGATGAAGTGGAGGAGGTTCAAGTCATCGACTCGAAGGGTCAAATGATAAGAACCGCTTTGATCTTAATCCTGAGCTTTATTGCATTGATTTTTGGCTCTGATGTATTAGTTGATGGCGCAGTTGCTATAGCGCAATTCTGAGATGTTGAAGAGGTTGTCATTGCGGTGACAATCATTGCGTTTGGAACCAGCGTTCCCGAGTTAGCTACTTCGCTAATCGCCATTCGAAGGGGTGAGCTTGGCTTGGGGGTTGGAAACTTAATTGGTTCTAATATTTTTAATGTTCTCGGAATTGTTGGGATTACCTCGCTTTTTGAAACACTGGTTATAAATGATCACTTACTCAATTTCGACTTATGGCTTTGCTCGGTCTTACCGGTGTTCATTTTTCCATTCATAATCATTCAGAAATCAATTTCACGAGGCTTGGGATTCATACTTCTGGCCTCTTATCTAGGGTATATTTTATATTTCTTCTAATTTGTAAAATACGTTTAAGCTCCGATAGGGGTGTTTAAATTAGGGGTGTGAATAAAAAAACATAACTTTTTTGCCTGTTACCCCCATTCATCTTTCCATTTTTGCCAAAAATTTATTGAAATGGCAAGGTTACGATTTGATGCGCTCGAAAGCGCCATGAACAGAAAACCACACGATCCTAAAGAATCTTACGGCTTAATATCTGAATATTATGGGACTGCTGTCTTTCATGATAAGACCATGCAGCAATATCTGCCCAAGAGTGTTTACAAAAAACTAAAGGAGTGTATTGTTGACGGTAAGCAACTCGACAGAGAAATGGCACAGCATGTTGCTTCTGGAATGAAGGCTTGGGCAATATCAAAAAACGTTACTCACTACACCCACTGGTTTCAGCCATTAACAGGAAGAACTGCTGAAAAGCATGACGCTTTTTTTACGCCAACGGAGTTGGGTGATTCTATTGAAACTTTCGGTGGCGATCAGCTTGTGCAGCAAGAACCAGATGCATCTAGTTTTCCTAACGGAGGGCTCAGAAACACCTTTGAGGCCAGAGGTTACACGGCTTGGGACCCAAGTTCACCGGCATTTATCATTGCAGGTACACTTTGTATTCCAACAGTCTTCGTTGCCTATACCGGCCAGGCGCTTGATTACAAAGCACCATTGATTAAGGCATTGCAAGCGCTGAATGAGTCAGCAGTGCCAGTGGCTCAACTATTTGATAGAAATGTGAAGAAGGTTTCAGCCACATTAGGCTGGGAGCAAGAGTACTTTCTAGTTGACGCGTCATTATACCACGCAAGACCAGATTTGGTTCTCACTGGCAGAACTTTGTTTGGAATGAGTTCTTCTAAAGGTCAGCAACTAGATGATCACTATTTCGGATCAATACCAGAGCGAGCCACAGCCTTCATGAGAGACTTTGAAGAAGAATCATTGAAATTGGGAATACCAATCCAAACAAGACACAATGAAGTTGCGCCAAATCAATTTGAATGTGCTCCACTGTTCGAAGAGGCCAATTTGGCGGTTGATCACAACCTATTGGTCATGGACGTGATGGAGAAAGTCGCACATAGACATCATTTCAGGGTGCTGTTGCACGAAAAGCCTTATGCTGGTATTAATGGTAGTGGAAAACACAACAATTGGTCACTATCCACAGATACAGGTGTGAACTTGCTCAGTCCAGGTAATACACCAAAAACGAATTTGAGGTTTCTAACCTTTTTTGTGAATACAATCCATGCGGTTCATAAGTATGCTGACCTACTGAGAGCTACCATAGCTTCTGCAGGAAATGACCATCGATTGGGGGCAAATGAAGCGCCACCAGCCATCATTTCAATATTCATTGGTTCACAGTTAACCAAGGTGATAACTGACCTTGAGAAGCGGGTTAAAGCCACGGGTATGTCACCTGATGAGAAAACAGAGCTTAAATTGAATATTGGTAAGATACCCGAGATTTTGTTAGACAACACCGATAGAAATCGAACTTCACCATTCGCCTTTACAGGAAATAAGTTTGAATTCAGAGCTGTGGGAAGTACTGCTAATTGTTCGGGCCCAATGACGGCTCTAAACACGATTATGGCTCGACAGCTCAGGCTTTTTATGTCAGATGTAGAGGCGTTGGTGAAAAAGGGTTCAAAAAAGGATGAAGCGATTCTGAATGTGCTACGCAAATACATTATTGAGTCGAAGAATATACTTTTCGAAGGAAATGGATATGGCGAAGAGTGGGTGAAAGAGGCTAAAAAGAGAGGGCTTTCTAACTTGAAAAAGACTCCAGAGGCCTTGGCGGCATACTTGACCAAAGACGTTGTTGAGCTTTTTGAAAAAGAAGGTGTATTGACTCATGAAGAACTTGAGGCACGCACCGAAATATACTTAGAGAAGTATCAACTCAAAATTCAAATTGAATCTAGAGTAGCAGGCGATGTAGCAATGAATCATATCATACCCGTGGCACTCAATTACCAAAAGCGAATACTAGACACATCAACAGGCATCACAACCAACTATGATGCAAAAACCGCCAAGGTTTTGTCTAAGCCTCATCTTGATATTGCTGCACAGATTTCTGAGCATGTCAATAACCTTCAGAAAAACGTTTATGACATGATTGAAGAACGTAAGGTGGCCAACAACATGGATGATATTATTCAAAGTTCCAGACACTATTGTGATATGGTATTTCCATATCTCGAGTTAATTCGAAAGGACTGTGATAAGCTTGAGCTACTTGTAGATGATGAATTATGGCCGCTACCTAAATATCGAGAGCTTTTGTTTACTCGATAATTCGGAGGATTAATCGACAAATTTGAACTATTTACAAGTCAATATCATATTTCACTAGATTTGCCCACTTGTCATTTTATTTACCTTAATCAGGTGACAAGAACTGATTAGAACCATTGACCCGTATGATACACATGAGAGGAGCGCTGAGCCTAATATGCATGATTCTAATATCAACCACAGCATTGAGCCAAAAGAATTGGACTAAAGAGGCTGATATGACATTTCAAGCGGAGGCGTATTTCGAGGCCATTGATACATATAAGAAAGCCTATTCTAAGGAGCGTAAGAATTCTGAGAAAGCGCGGATATTATATAGAATTGGGGAATGTCATCGCCATCTCACGGACGCTTCCGAAGCAATAATTTGGTATGATAAAGCTGAAGCGGCTGAGTATGCTGAGGCAGATTTACCATTGCACTATGGTGATGTGCTTATGAAATTGGGTAAATATGAAGAGGCTGTTGAGAAATACAGGAAGGCACTCAATCAAGGCAATGCTGAGGTTAAAAAAGCGGCTCAGGTAGGTGTAGCTTCTTGCGAAAAAGCTATACAGCTATCTAAAGAACCAGCGAGGTATGTCATTAAAAATGAAGTGCAGTTAAACTCTGCTTATTTTGATTTCTCTCCATACTTTGCTGATAAAAAGCAAGAGAGTATGATGTTCTCTTCATCTCGCCCAGCAGGCGCTGGTGGAGGAGATGATCCAATTACAGGTGAAGGGTTCAGTGATATTTTTTACACTCAGCGTGACAATAAAGGTAAATGGCAGGCTCCTGTACCATTAGGTGAAACAATAAATACAGCCGCCAATGAAGGCAGCCCATTCTTAGATTCTAAATACAGTCAGCTTTACTTCACAAGATGTGGCTATGAAAAGAAGAAACCATTTGGATGTGAAATCTTCACAGCACGGCAACAAGGTCAGGATTGGGCAGAACCAGAAAGGTTAGATTTCGGTATCGACGATACAACTGCTGCTGGTCATCCTGTTGCGATTAATGAAGACATGATACTTTTTTCATCAGACATGTATGGAGGTCAAGGTGGGAAAGATCTTTGGGTAATCCAATTTGATAAGAAAGAGAAGATATGGGGTCCTGCAAAGAACTTAGGTCCTGACATAAATACTCCGGGCAATGAAATGTTCCCATACATAAGAGATAATGGAGATTTATATTTTGCGAGTGATGGACACATTGGAATGGGGGGCTTAGATATATTTTCATCTACGCTCAAAGGAGAAGATCCAGAATCATTGAACTGGGGCAAGCCAGAAAATCTTGGTGCACCAATCAATAGCTCAGGAAACGACTTTGCTATCATTTTCGTGGACGAGTCAACCCGAGGATTCTTTACCTCTGACCGAAAAGTAGCTGATGCTAAGGGTAAAGATGATATCTACAGCTTTATGATGCCTCCGGTTATATTCAAATTATCAGGTACTGTGACAGATGTATATGATAATACTCCACTCGGAAACGTGTTGGTAAAGCTTCTTGGTACTGACGGTTCCATTGGAGAACAAATGACCGATCCTACTGGTGCATATGATTTTGAAGTTAGAGAAAATGGTGATCGATATATTTTGGAAAACACCTCTTACACCATTGAGGTTGACGGAATGGCCCAAGAAGCTTCCAACGGCCAGCGCTACCTTGGCTCTAAGGGACAGGAAACTACGGTTGGTTTAAAAGAATCTACAGCGTTTGTAAAAGACTTTCAGCTTCAATGTGCTACTTGTGAGTCTGAAATTACAATGCCTGCAGTGTTCTATCCGCTTGCAAAATGGGATCTTGTTGTTAATGATGAAATCAACTCAAAAGATTCACTTGACTTCCTTTACTCAACGCTTATAGACAACCCAACCATTATCATTGAATTAGCAGCGCACACAGATACTAGAGGTAACGATAAATCGAACCAGATACTATCTCAAAAAAGAGCGCAGACCTGCGTTGACTACTTGGTTGGTAAGGGCATTGATCCTGCGAGAATGGTGCCAGTTGGATATGGTGAAACACGACCAA
>Ga0222718_10003831_pt1 | contig 12739 bp, 4 predicted proteins | sample C33_27DmetaG_FD_165045 | JGI IMG/M metagenome (GOLD analysis project Ga0222718, IMG submission 165045) | Estuarine water microbial communities from San Francisco Bay, California, United States - C33_27D | ecosystem: Environmental > Aquatic > Marine > Unclassified | place: USA: California... | reverse complement strand
TGCCGCAGTAGGCGATAATACAGGAACAGTTGTCATTGCAGGTAATCTTCAGGTTGATGGTACGACCACAACTATTAATTCAACCACAATGGAAGTTGATGATTTAAATATTACTCTTGCGAGTGGTGCGGCAAATGCGGCTGCAGCAAATGGAGCAGGTATTACAGTTGATGGTGCAAGTGCTACTATTACATACGATGGCACAAATGATGAGTGGGACTTTAATAAAGATATAAACGTAACAGGTACAGTCACGGCTAATGGGCTGACTGTGGAAGCCGCATCGCCTACTCTTATTCTAAAAGATAACGATAGCACAGGCGCACCTGCTAGCGGTCTGATCAAGTTTAATGAGAGTGACAACTCTACATCTGCTCAAGTGGGCTTCGGCAGCACTAGTAACTCAGACTTTGACATATTTCAGGCTGAGAATGCTTCCATTGATATGTGGACTAATAGTACACAAAGACTCCGCATTAATGGCTCTGGAAATATTGGAATTAACACCATCGCACCAGCAACTCTTTTACACATTAAAGCAGATTCAAACTCAGCAACAGATTTTCCAATAACTATTGAAAACGCAGCAGACAGCTTAGATGTTGGTATTGGTGCTTATGGTTTGTCTAATAAAGTTGGCACATCTCAAACCTCAGACTTCACCATGACGATAGGTGATGATTTATATCTCGCTGCTGATACTGTTAGATTGCCTGATGGTGCAGATTTAATAGTTCAAGAAAATGATTCAACTACAAGTGCTATAAGACTTGCTTCAGATGCAGACGAAGGCTTTTTACAAGTCTATAGAGCTGGAGTTCAAAAAGTACAAATTAGAGGTAATGGCGATAATTATATTATTGACAACAATTTTGGTGTTGGTACTGCGAGTCCCTCTGCCTCACTGCATGTCAATTCGGGGACAGTTAATATCGCCTCTATTTTTGAGTCTACTGACGTTACAACCCAAGTCTCTTTTAAGGACACAAATCAAGAGTCTCAAATTCTGGTGACAGATGGAGAGACTCGCATCAGTGCTGACGTAAATAATGAAAACGCTAATAGCGCATTTACGGTTCGGATTGACAACACAGAACGTATGCGCATTGACTCAGCAGGCATGGGAATTAATCAATCCGCACCCACCCAGCAGTTAGTTGTTAAAGATGCGACAAATTATCACGGTATTTTGGTTCATGGAAATAATGCACCAAACATTTCTTTTGATAGAGGTGATACACAAACACCTGAATGGAAGGTTGGTGTAAGTGGAAATACTGGAACAAGTTTTGCAATCTCAAAAGGCACTGCAAATGATGACAAATTAACGATTGGTAGCTCTGGAAATGTTGGAATTGGAACAGATAGTCCTACTGCTAAATTACATACCTATCACTCAACAAACGCTAGTGATACATTGGTTTTTGTTGATAATCTTCAAACAAGCCAATCTGGGGTTGATTACAATAAATATGGAATTGTAGGGCAAACAAGAGGTGCTGATGCTTCTTGGTCAAGAGGCGTAGGAGTAAGTGGGCTTGGTGATGCTGCTACTTTCCATAAAGCAATAGGGGTCTACGCAGGATTAAATACAACACTACCTACAGGTTTTGCAACCGATTCTGCTCTTTATGCTGATGGCAATAGTCTTGGTAACTCAGCTATATTTATGAATGGCAACGTTGGAATTGGAACGACTTCTCCTGATCGCGTATTAGAAGTTTCACATGATTTAACCGCACACACGCCAGTTTTAAGACTTACAGGAACATCTACCAGTGCTTATGCAGCAGGATTAGAATGGTATACTGGCTATGGTCCTAAACAAACTACAACCATGTATAGTACTGCTAGTGGCTCACAAGGGGCAGAATTTTGGATGGAACATAGAAACCAAGATTCAAATACCTTAAAAAGAGTTTGGCACATTAGTAACACAGCAAGGCATACTTTTCACGGTCAACATAATGGAGATTCAACAGGACATTTCTTATTTACTAATTCCCTTTATGATGCAACAAGTACAAATTGTACTTTAGCAGTTCAAAATGGTGGAACCTTTATTCAAATTATGGGTTGGACAACGAATGGTGCAAGAATAGGAACAAGAACGGGTGGTTGGAACTCTAATTCTGGAGGTGATGTATATCTTACAAGAAATGATGCTACATCAATAAAATTAGCTAGCTCAGGTCCACAGCTTTCAAATGGTACAGCAATTAGTTCAGATGAAAGGTTAAAGGAAAATATTACCAATATTTCTGATGGTCAACTAGCTAAAATTAATGCTCTTACTCCGAGAAACTTTACTTGGAAAGACCCAAGAAAAACAGGAACACATGAAGGATTTATTGCACAGGAAGTAGAAGCAGTAATACCAGAAGCAGTATATGAAGATAATTGGGCTCCAGACCCTGATGATGATTCAAGAGATTTTGAAGGTGATATAAAATTAATTAGACACGAAGTTATAAATGCAAGATTAATCAAAGCTGTACAAGAATTAAGTGCAAAATTAGAAGCAGCAGAAGAAAGAATACAAGAACAACAAACAATAATAGACGACTTAAAGTCAAGATTAGACGAGGCAGGATTATAACATGGCACTTACAAAAATACCAAGCACTTTACTCGATACTACTTCAGGTTTATCACTGAGTGGTGATATTACGCTTGCTGATAACGACAAAGCCATCTTCGGAGCAGGTTCAGATTTACAGATTTATCATGATGGGTCTAATAGCTATGTGAAAGATGCTGGAACAGGGGATTTGTATATTCAAGGAACGCAACTTAGATTGCAATCCGCTACTGGAGAAAGTTTTTTTGTAGGTGTAGCAAATGGTGCTGCTTATGTTTATCACAATGGTTCAGCCAAACTTAACACCACCGCCACAGGCATAGACGTAACAGGCAACATAACAGTATCAGGAACAGTAGACGGTCGTGATATAGCAACAGACGGAACAAAGTTAGATACAGTAGAAACAAATGCAGATGTAACTGATACAACAAATGTAACAGCAGCAGGTGCTCTAATGGATTCAGAAATTACGAATCTAGCACAAGTAAAAGCATTTGATTCTTCAGACTATGCTACTGCTGCTCAAGGAAGTACAGCAGATTCAGCACTACAAAATATTGTAGAGGACACATCCCCACAACTAGGTGGAACATTAGATACGAATAATCAGCTTATTCAATTCGGTGATAGTTCAGGTTCAACAGTCAATAGATTAAGTTTCGGAGCTAGTTCAGACCTACAGATTTGGCATAGTGGTTTGGGTAGTTATATATCAGACACTGGAGCAGGTAGTTTAAGTATACGTGGCACACATCTTAACTTAGCAGATTCAGGTGGAAATATTTTTATTGAGATGACTGATACAGGCACTGGTGGCACTGTAGAAATAAAACATGAAGCTGTAACCAAGCTAACCACTAGCAGCACAGGTATAGACATTACTGGCAACATTACAGTTTCAGGCACAGTTGATGGAAGAGACCTTGCTACAGACGGAACAAAACTTGATGGCATAGAAGCAAATGCAACAGCCGATCAAACTCAATCCGATATTAATGCACTGGCTATAACAGAAGTAGGAACTATATCAACTGGTACGTGGCAAGGAACAGCAATTGCTTCTGCTTATCTCGATTCAGATACCGCTCATTTAAGTGGTGCACAAACATTTACAGGAGTCAAAACTTTTGCCAGCCCAGTAATTAATACTGGAATAAGTGGTACAGCAATATTAGATGAAGATAATATGGCATCTAATAGTGCCACTCAATTAGCAACACAGCAATCAATTAAAGCATATGTAGATGCAGAAGTCGCAGGTGTCGTAGATTCAGCTCCAGCTGCATTAGATACACTGAATGAATTAGCAGCAGCACTTGGAGATGACGCAAACTTCTCTACAACAACCTCAACAGCATTAGGAAATCGCTTACGAGTTGATACAGCAGCTCAAGGTTTAACTGGAACACAACAAGCAAACGCAATTACGAATCTCGGAATTACAGCGACAAAAGCCGAACTGAATTTTGTAGATGGCGTAACAAGTAATATTCAGACACAGTTAGACGGTAAACAAGCTTCTGGAAGTTACTTAACTGGCAACCAAACAATCACACTGAGTGGAGATGTTAGTGGCTCAGGCACAACAAGTATTGCAGTTACAATAGCAGATGATTCACATAACCATGTAATAAGTAATGTTGATGGGTTACAAACAGCACTTGATGCTAAATTAGCATCTTCTTCATACACAGCAGCAGACGTACTTACAAAGATTAAGACAGTCGATGGAGCAGGAAGCGGACTAGATGCTGATTTATTAGATGGTATTAGTTCAGCTTCTTTCCTAAGATCTGATGCCGATGATACTCATAGTGGAACATTAACAGTTACAACAGCATTAAATATTGCGGATAGTAATACTTCTTTACAAGAAGGGGGAGCTGATACTTTAAGAATACAAACTGGAACTGGATATATAGATATTGGTTCAAAAAATTCAAGTTATGCTCATTTTGCAACAGATAGAGGAAAATTTTATTTTGATTCAGCAGTTCATTTTGACGGGCAAATTTATAATTATGTAGCTGGAGGAACAAGTGATCCTTATTGGAGAGCAGGTAATGACGGGGCAGGCTCTGGTCTAGACGCAGATTTACTTGATGGACAACAAGGTTCTTATTATGCTCCTGCTTCAACTGCTTTAACAACATCTACATCTTTTGGTGGAGATGTGTCGGGAACATATAATGCAATAGTAATCGCAGATGACTCACATAATCATGTCATCTCTAATGTAGATGGATTACAAACTGCTCTAGATGGAAAAACTTCACTTGACCATATCCGTTCTTTAGGGGTTACTGCATTTACTGGAGGCACAGATCCGAATATAACTACTGCTCAATATATTTCAGAAATGGAAGGTGACGGAGCATTTGACTCTTATTCTTCTGTATTTAAAACAACATGGAATTATGCGGGTAACTATAACTTATCAGACGCAGGAAGTTTTGGACCAACAGAAACTGCTGGTATGTCTCACATTACTTGGACAGATAACTCAAGTGACTCTACAAGAGGAAATATTACAGTATTAGCAATCGCTCCGACTACTGGAGGTTCTGCAGGAGGAGTATATGTTTATAACGATCAAGGTTCTAGTTATACTCCCGGTTGGAGAGAAATATGGACATCGAGCACAGATGGTGCTGGCTCAGGACTTGATGCAGATAAATTAGATGCTCAACAAGGTTCTTATTATCTTGATTACAACAACTTTACAAACACACCAACAATACCTTCTTTATCAGGTTATGCAACAGAATCATATGTAGGAACACAAATCAGTAACTTAGTTGATTCTGCTCCAAGTACTTTAGATACATTAAACGAATTAGCGGCTGCCCTCGGTGACGATGCTAACTTTAGTACCACTGTAACAAACAGTATTGCTACTAAAGCACCATTGGCGAGTCCTTCATTTACAGGAAATATAACAGTCGCAGGAGATGGGTTCTTTAACGGAACAAAACTCGAAGGCGATAGCAAAGAGATGCTTAGATACAATGATTCATGGCTAAGAGTAAATCCTGCAAATGAATTCACTAGCGGTATATATTGTGGAAGTGGATTATTAAGAACAGATGGAGAATTTCAAGTAGGCAGCAGCGGTGCCTACTTTAAAGTGACAAGTGCTGGTAATGTTACTCTTGCTGGCACATTAGACGGTAGAGATATTGCATCTGATGGCTCTAAACTCGATGGAATAGAAAGCGGAGCTACAGCAGACCAAACTGCTGCTGAAATCCTTACAGCAATTAAAACTGTAGACGGGTCTGGTTCAGGATTAGATGCTGATTTACTTGATGGTCAATCTTCAGCATATTATCAACCTGCTTCAAGTGCTTTAACTACATCTACATCTTTTGGTGGAGATGTATCAGGAACTTATAACGCTATAGTAATAGCAAATGATTCACATACCCATACCTTTGATAATTTAACAGGCAAGCAAGCCGGAACAGGCGATTATTCAACCAGCGGAGATTTGGTTGCAGGTAGAGGATCAGGCTCTATTGCAATGACAATTAATGATGGCTATGGAAATAGTAATTTAACCTTTAATCATCAAAGCGGAACACCTGATCAAAATGGTAATGCTGCAAGAATTGAGGTAAACACAGATTCTTCAACCAATGCTTCAATGAACTTTGAAGTTAAAAGTGGCGTAACTGGCGGAACTCCTGTAGGTCTAACCACTGTTTTAAATCTAGCGGAAGGTGTAGCAGCAGTTACAGGAAACATAACTGTAACAGGTACAGTTGATGGTCGAGATATAGCATCCGATGGTTCTAAATTAGATGGCATTGAATCAGGTGCTACAGCAGATCAAACTGCTGCTGAGATATTAACAGCGATTAAAACAGTAGACGGGTCTGGTTCAGGTTTAGATGCAGATTTACTAGATGGCATTAGTTCAGCTTCTTTTGTTAGAAGCGATGCTACTGATACATTAACAGGCGCTTATACCTTTACAAATAATACTAATTTAAAAATAAGAGCAGCAACAAATGCTGTAGGTACTGGAATTGAGTTTAGCGATAGTGCAGGTAGTAGCTATGCACAAGCAGGTAGTTTAGAATTTTTTCATTCAGATGGAATGTCTTACGGATCGGGCGCTTCATTTATTTTAGGTAGCACCGAATCTACTACAACAATTCTTGCCGATGGTAAGTTAATGTATGGTGAAGGTATATATTCTAAACCTAGTAGTGGTACTGGGGCAGGCACAAGAAAAGATTCAAATTGGGATACTGCTTACGGCTGGGGCAACCACGCAAGTGCAGGATATATTACAGGCAACCAAACAATTACATTAAGTGGTGATGCATCTGGTAGTGGTACAACAAGTATTGCTGTTACAGTCGCAAACGACTCACATAATCATTCTTCAAGTAGTGGAGACTTTACTATTAATGGTGGTAACTTATATACCGGCACTAGTCAGCAAAGAGTAAAAGTAGCTGTTTGGTCTGGTACTACCTATGGAATTGGTATGCAGTCAGGTTATACTTTTGGTGGAATAGGTAATGAGTATGTCTTAACAAACCAAATGAGTAATACTGATGCCAGAGGATTTTGGTGGGGAGATAGTTCACACACGAATGCTCAAGGAGCAATGGCTCTTACTACTCAAGGATATTTAACTGTAGCTAATCGTATACGTGTAGGTTATGGTGAATCTGACACAACTACACCAAGTAAAGATCTAGATGTTAGTGGAGAAGCTAGTATTGGAAGCCTAATGGTTGGTGCTACAACAACACCAGCAATGCAACTCCAAGTAAAAGATACTACAAATTATCATGGTATTTTAGTTAATGGAAATGCAGCACCAAGTGTTTGTTTTGATACAAGTACTGGAACAACTCCTGAATGGAAAGTTGGTATAAGTGGAAATAATGCAACAAAATTTGCAATTTCAAAAGGAACTGCAAATGACGATAAATTAACTATTGATAGCTCAGGAAATGCTGCTGTTTCTGGAAACGTAACTGCATACTCATCAGATGAAAGATTAAAAACAAACATTACACCAATTGAAAATCCAATAGAGAAAGTAAAACAACTTAATGGTGTAGAATTTGACTGGAAAGATAATGTAGAAGAATTAGGATTTACTCCAAGAGTAAAACACGAAACTGGAGTAATTGCTCAAAATGTTCAATCAGTTATTCCTGATGCAACACCAAATGCTCCATTTAATGAAGAATATTTAACAGTACAACATGAAAAAATTATACCCGTACTTATTGAAGCTATCAAAGAGCAACAAAAACAAATAGACGATCTCAAACAACAGATTAATGAACAAAAAGAGATTAAATAATGCCTTTAGAAACTAGCGGAACATTATCTATAGGAGGAACGACGACAAATAGGTCGATTAATCTTGAGTTAGGTCGATCCGCAACTGCAACATCTTCTTTGGGTGAAACAGATTTAAGAGACCTTGCAGGCGTCGCTTCAGGTGCGATAGGCATAGATGATTTTTATGGTGCTTCAAGTGGTTATAATGTTGAAAATTCCATAAAAGTTCAAGCCAATTCTGGTAATGAATGGTTTTATCGAAATAGTCCAACAGCTGGAAATAAAAGAACATTTACCTTTAGCTTTTGGCTTAAAAGAACGCAACTAACAGGATTTCAAGCGGATCCTTATTTAATGAGTCAAGGTACAAATGCTCGTTTTCATTTTGCAGGTGATACTTTAAGATTTATGTTTGATGGAAATTCAACAGAAATGGAAGCTGCTGGTAAATTAAGAGACTGTACAGCATGGTATCACATAGTATTAGCTGTAGATACAACTCAAGCAACAAATACAAATAGAGTAAAAATGTATGTAAATGGAGAAGACTATCCATTTAATAATAATGATTGGCCAAGTCAAAATCAAGAAAGTAGTTGGATGTCTGGAAGTAGTATGTATTTTAATACAAGAGACGGAGATGGTTCATATGACAATTCAGGTTACTGGGCAGAAGTTGCTGTAATCGATGGATCGGCATTAACTCCAACAAGTTTTGGTGAGTATGATGACAGTGGTACATGGAAACCTAAAGATTTAAGCGGTTTAAGTTTTGGAAATCAAGGATTTTATTTAAAATTTGACAATGCGGCTTCACTTGGTGCAGACTCAAGTGGTAACGGTAAAAATGTTACTCTTAATAATATTACATCTGTAGACCAAGCAACTGATACACCTACTAATAATTTTTGTACACTTAATCCTCTATTCCCTCTTGGATCCAACGTAGGTAATTTAGACATAACTGAAGGTGCAACGAGAGCTTCTAATACTGTAAGTTCATATAAGTTTGCCACTTCAACTGTAGGTGTAACAAGTGGCAAATGGTATTGGGAAGTCAAAGCAACTTATGTAAGAACAATATCAACCCTAGGCACAACTCAACCTTTTCATTGGGATCAAGGCAATATTGCTTTTAGTGGTACTATTTATTATGCTCAAACGGGGCAAAGGTATAATAATTCTTCTGCTAGTTCTTTTGGTGCGGCATGGGGAGATGGAGATATAATTGCATTTGCATTAGATATGGATGCATCTACACCAACTTTGACAGTTTATAAAAACAATACTAGTCTAGGAAATTTATATTCAGGACTTACTATTAATGGAACAGGTGCTGCATTTTTACCACCTGTAGATGACGGTTATTTTGCAAAACTTATAGGTTATAGTACAAATACTTTTGATGTAAATTTTGGTGGATATACAGTAGCAACACCATCAAGTGCAGCAACAGATGCTAACGGTTATGGAACTTTTGAATACGCGCCTCCTTCAGGTTACTATGCAATATGTACAAAAAACTTAGCAGAATACGGAGGATAATATGGCAGCTTTTACAACAATAGATGACCCATCAGCATATTTTCAAGTTAAACTTTATACGGGTACAGGTGCTACTCAAAGTATTACCAATGATGGAAATAGTAATTTAAAGCCTGATTTCGTTTGGATAAAAACAAGAAGTGTTGCACATTGGCACAATTTATTCGACTCATCGAGAGGAGCAACAAAACTTGTATTTTCAAATTCCACCACTAATGAAGCAACGCGTTCAACATCATTAACTTCGTTTAATACCGATGGCTTTACTGTAGGTGCTGATACGGTTGGGACTGATGTAAATGGACTTAATAGAACTCATGTAGCATGGCAATGGAAAGCGAATGGTGGTACGACCTCAAGCAATACGGCTGGAACGATTACTTCTACAGTTCAAGTTAATACAACGGCAGGACTTAGCATCATTACTTGGACTGGTACAGGTTCAGCAGGAACAATAGGACACGGTTTAGGCGTGGCACCTACTTTCTTAATTGTAAAAAATAGAACTACAGCACTTGATTGGGCTATTTATCATAAAAATATGATAGATGCAGGATACACATTAGCAATTAATACTCAAGATGGACAACTTGATAGTGGAACAAACAGATGGAATCATACTGCCCCAACTTCAAGTGTGATTCATATAGGTGCAGGACAGCAAACAAATCAAAGCTCAAATAACATGCTTTGTTATGCTTTTGCAGAAAAACAAGGCTACAGTAAGTTTGGCAAGTATGCCGGTAATGGCAGTGCAGATGGTCCGTTTGTTTATACAGGATTTAAACCTGCTTTTGTGATACTTAAAAATGCAAGTGCAAGTAGAAATTGGTATATGTGGGATAATAAAAGAAGTCCATTTAATGCTATTAAAGATGGATTAAATCCCAATACAGCCAATACAACACAAGGAGCAGCTTATGAGATGTTAGATTTTTTATCTAATGGGTTCAAAATACGCAGCTATGCAGATGGAACATGGAATGGAAGTGGCAATACGCATATCTACATGGCATTTGCAGAAAATCCATTCGTAACATCAACAGGTGTACCAGCGTGTGCACGATAAAAAATAGGAGAAAAATATGTGGGCATTAGTAGAAAATAATGCAGTAACAAGGGTCTACATGAGACCGACAGAAATAACTACTTTAGACTATGTTCCAGCAACGTATTATGGAGAAACAATTTTGTGGGCGGAAGGAGACGAGCTACCAGAAGGAGTGACTGTAGGTAATGTAAAACATTTCGTAGGAGATATAAAAACAGAACAAGTAGGTTCTATTTATTCTCGAGATGTTTTTACAACTTATACAACTGAACAGCTTGAAGCTATTGGTATCTATGAAGTTGTTGTTGACAATACAAATTTTCAAGACAAAGAATTTTATATTAATACTGATCAAAGTTTTGATTTTGCTGACGGAGTAGTCACTGCAAGTTATGGAGTTGCAACACCTAAAGTTTTAGATGACGTATTGTACACAGCACAAGATGAAACCGATGGTTTTGGTATAGAAGGCGAAATTAAACAATATGGTATACGACAACGTTATATAAATAGTATAAATACAAATGCTGGAGCTATTTTACAACCTACTGACTGGATGGTTATAAGAGAAGCCGAAGGTGGTACAGCAGTTCCAAGCGAAATAACAACGCAACGAGCAGCAGTAAGAACAAAGGCAAATGAAATGTGTACAGCAATTGAAAATGCAGCAGATCTTGATGCTTTGATAACTTTATTAACATATGTTAACACGGGAACAATGGAAAATCCAGTAATGGCAAGACCACTTGGGGAATTACCAGAGGTAAATTAAATGACAACAAAAATTAAAGCAGGAGTTATAGAAGCTGGAGCAATAAGCACAGCTTCGCTCGCAGATACAAGTATTACAGCAGCAAAATTAGCAGGAACTTTAGACTTGACAGGTAAGACTGTGACTGTCGCAACGGCGACCGCCGGGGACAATGATACAACAGTCGCAAGTACTGCATTTGTAACAACAGCTATTGCAAACTTAACAGATAGCGCTCCTGCAGCATTAGATACATTAAACGAATTAGCTGCAGCTTTAAATGATGATGCAGACTTTAGTACAACAGTAACAAATAGTATTGCTACTAAATTACCTTTAGCTGGAGGAACACTCACAGGCGATTTAAACTTTGGCGATAGCGACAAAGCCGTTTTCGGAGCAGGTTCAGATTTACAGATTTACCATAGCGGCACTCAGTCCTACATTACAGATGGCGGCACTGGTGATCTAAATATTCAGGGTAATAACTTAGTGCTAGAAGACCCTTCTGGGAATAACTATCTGTTTGCTACATCTGGGGGTGCAGTCAGTTTATTTCATAATGCCTCAGCTAAACTATCCACAACCTCAACAGGTATAGACGTTACTGGCACAGCTACAATGGATGGTTTGACTGTTAATTCAGGAGCAGCAGACCAAGTTGCTTTATTTGAAAGTACAGACCAATTTGCAGATTTAGCTTTAAAAGATAGTGGCGGTACTTCTTACATTCGTCAATCTAATGGTTCTTTAATTTTAGAAGCAGATAGAGCTAATGCTTCTGCTAGTTCAGTTGCAATTATTAAAGTTGATGATACGCAGGTAGCTAGGTTTGCATCAGGCGGCGACATCTCTTTCTATGATGACACAGGCTCAACTGCTAAGCTGTTCTGGGATGCAAGTGCTGAATTGCTTGGAATTGGAACGACTTCGCCAACAAGTCCTCTAACTATTAAATCTAGTTCTGTTAGTTCTTCAGCTTCAGGAATGTTAATTCAAGCAAATGGTAATACAAATAATATAATTGCTATGGGAGAAAAATCTACAGATGGTGGTAGATTCCATATGTATGATGGTGGTGTAGAAAAAATTGCTTTTTATACAGACGGCACAGCAAACCATATAAGTGCAGGCAACGTTGGAATTGGTACGACTTCGCCTACATCTAAAGTAGATATAAGAAGTCCGAATGGAGCAGTGCAAAGTAGAGGTCAGCTTTACCTTACTAATACTGATAGTGCTGCTATAAATAATGGAAGTCAGATATCTTTAGGCGGAACATACTCAGGAACATCTGATACATTCTTTGCAAGTATAGCTGGTAGAAAAGAAAATAGTACTGCTGGTAATTTTCAAGGCTATCTACAATTTGCTACAAGACAAACAAGTGGCAATGTTGAAAGAATGCGTATCGACTCATCAGGCAACGTGGGTATTGGAACGACTTCGCCAAATAGTTTACTACATTTGCAAGCATCAAACCCAAGTATTTATA
>Ga0222718_10003825_pt1 | contig 12750 bp, 12 predicted proteins | sample C33_27DmetaG_FD_165045 | JGI IMG/M metagenome (GOLD analysis project Ga0222718, IMG submission 165045) | Estuarine water microbial communities from San Francisco Bay, California, United States - C33_27D | ecosystem: Environmental > Aquatic > Marine > Unclassified | place: USA: California... | reverse complement strand
AAAATAAAAAAAAAAAAAAAATAAAAAAAAAAAAGTTAAAAAAAAAGTAAATAATAAAAAAAAATCAGTAGATAAATTAAAAGAAACATTATCACAATTTGATACTTTATTAAATGAGGCAAAAGAAAATAATATTGAAATACCTAAAGAATTAGGTGAATTACCAGTTAATATTGAAGATGTTAATTCTATAAAAGAATTGAATGAATTAAATGAAGAAATAATGAATAGAAATTTACAAATTAAGGGTTTATTAGAACAAGGTATAACAGAAAAACAAGAACCCGAATTTGGAATTATACCAATTACTGATTCTGGAGGAATTCAAATACAAGCTCCAGTTCAATTACCGTTTCAGGCCGGAATGCAAGCACAAGCACCACAAATTATCCCACCACAAATAATACAACAAGACGCAGAAAAAATAAACATGTTAGAAGAACAAATAGAAGAATTAACAAAATCAAAAGATAAACCAAATGTTTCACCTGAACGAAAAAAAGATTTATCTGATATAAAAAAACAATTGGAAAAAGAACAAGAAGAAATTATTAATAAATTATCACCAGAAGAACAAGAGAAAGTAAGAAAAAAACAAGCAGAAATAGAAAAAGAAAAAGCATCTGATTTTGATAAACAAGATTCAAAAAAAGATCCTCGTGATTTACCACCAATGAAAGCCGGATTTCAAATAATTACTCCAGAAAATAAAATGGATCAACAAATATTAGGTAAATCATTTGAAGAACCTATTGGTTTATATGATAGATGGGAAACAATTAAAGGAATGGTTGAACGTTTACAAAATATAGGTAAAGAAGATAATAGAGAACCCAATTTAGTTAATATATCTAGAAAAGATTTTGATAGTTTTAAAAAAGACCAAAAAGAACGATTAAAATCATATACTATTTTTGTTAAAAATTTAAATCCAATGCAAACTAAAGCAATACAGGGTGAATTATCTTCTGCTACTAGAATTAATAAAGAAATATTATTGATTTTAAATAATAAACCTAAAAAAGTATTAGAAAATATATTTAGTTCTAAATTTGGTCGTAATGTAAAAATTAATATTACTGGTTCTGAAGTATTACCTAAACCTAAACCAAGAGTTGAAAAAATTAAAAAAATAGAAGAAACTCCAGAATCATTAGAAGCTATAAAAATATTAGAAGAAATGAGAGATGAATTAGAAACACCAAATCGTGCTAAAAAAATATCTGATTATCAAAAAGAACAACTAAAAATAATATTAACTAAACTAAAAGAATCTACAGATTTAAATAACAATCGTAATCCTGCATTAATAAATAACAGTATAGAAGATACATTTACTGTTTACATTAGAACAAAACCCAAAAATCAAAAATTAAATAAACTTAAACAAATAATAAAAGAATATAAAAACGTTATTGGTGGAATAGAAGCAATTGATATTAATAAATTTAAACCACAAGAACAAGAACTAGACGCTATTGATCCAGAATCATATCAACCATCACATGTAAATCTGCCTATTAGTTATGGAGAAAATGTACTTGGTACTATGTAATAATATAATAATTAAAATATTGTATATAATTATGAATAAAGATAAAAAGAAATATTTAGATAATATAAATAATAAATTGAGATATTATAGAAATAAATATAATTATGATTTAACAAAAAAACAATATAAAGAGTTTGTAAATAATATTAATATTATTAAAAAAATTTATAAATATCATGATTTTATATGCAATATTCCTAAACATAAAATACCTTATCATCTAGTCGATTTTTATGGTAAAAATTATAATATATTAAATCAAGGATATTCAATTAAAAACTTTTTATTAAAATTAAAAAAAATAGAAAATAATGATTTAAATCAAAAATCTGAAAATAATGATTTAAATCAAAAATCTGAAAATAATGATTTAAATCAAAAATCTGAAAATAATGATTTAAATCAAAAATCTGAAAATAATAATTTAATAATAATCAGTTTTTGAAATATTTATTTAGTATATAATTTAAACTATATATAGAATTATTTTCTTATATATATATATATAGAGGACAAAATGCCTTCTAAAAATTATTGTATGAGATTAAATCGCTATTATGAAAATGCAGAAGAAAAGAAAGAATTAGATAGAGCACATGATAATATGCTTACTAAAATAAACTATTGGAAAAGAAAGTGGAATTACGACATAAATATTACAGATTATAATGAATTTAATAAACATGCAAAACAGATTAGTAAAATTAAAAATATTCATAAATTCTTTTGTAATTTAGATAAAGATAATATTAAATCTAGCGAAGAACTATTTTTATATAGTAAATTTCATAAACAGATAGAATTTGCTTGGCCTGCTCGTCATTATATTAAAACATTAAAAAAAATAAATGATGATAAACTAGAAGAATTATCAATTTCTACAGATTCTGATTCATCAGAAGAAATACAGTAATAATAAATAAGGGTTAGTATAAATCATAATTATTGAAAATGTTGATTTAAATAAAATTAATTTATTCATATTCTTAATCAAATATTTTTTTTTTATTTTATATTAATATAAAAATGGTTGTAAAAGTAAAAGTTGGAAAAGCGAAAGTTGGTAAAGGAAGACGTGGATTAGGCGGTGCTAACTGGGGAATAGTTGGAGATATGATAAATGCTACATTTGGTAATATTTCTCGTCTGGGCCGCGCGATAGATGATTTAAACCCTGAAACAAAAAAAAAGAATATAAAAAAAGATGAAGAAAAAAGAAAAAAAGGTATTTACAATGCTTATGAAAAAATGGGATTTGGACCTGGTGGAAGACGCTCTGCACCAAAAAAATCTGATCCTAAAAAAACAAAACCTGTAAAAAACAAAAAAAAATAAATATTCTAATCAAATTTAATTTTTTATTTTTTATTAATTATATAATTTAAACATTTAAAAAAATAATTTCTAATAATATAATATAGAAATGAAAAAAAAAATCTCAAATGATAATATGACGACACAAACTTTTAATGATGAATTTAATATTGAAAAATGTAAAATATTATTTTGTATGAATGATGATGAACTATTAAAATATACTAATTATACTGAATATAGTGATTATGAAAATACAAAATATATTAAAAATATTAAAAATTCTTTAAAAAAATTAATATTAAATGAAACAAATATTATTGAAAGAAAATATAATAAGTCTGGTTGTAATAGAATATATTGTGAAGGTTTTGGATTACAATATTTTTCAAATAATATTTTACAGTTTATTTTACCAGAAAATACATGTGAATATGATATGAAAAATGCGAATCCTCAAATACTTTTACATTTATATAAGAAACATGATTTAAATCATAATCATTTAGAATATTATTGTAAAAATAGAGATGAATTATTAAAAAATCATAATTTAAAAAAAACAGATATTATTAGTTTATTAAATCAAGATAAACCAAAAAAACAAAATATTATATGGCTATCTGATTTATTAAATGAAGTAAATCAGAATAAACCTCTTTTATTAACTTATGAAAATGATAAAATAAATAAAGAATATCAAAAAGAAAAACAAAAAACTAGTAAAAATTATTTATCTTCTATTTGTTCGTCTATAGTATTTTATTATGAAAATGAAATATTACAAAAAGCAATAAATAAATATAAATGTATTGTACCAAAATATGATGGGTTCTTATCAAATGAAGATAATAATATAGAAGAATTAAATCAATTGTCATCAGAGTATGATGTAAAATGGGACAAAAAATATTTTGATAAACCTATTTTTACGAAAACCTATGATAATGATTTATTAAATAATTTACTTTATCCTTCATTAATATATCATTATTCATTTAATACAACATTATTATTAGCAGAAACTATTCAATATGAATTAAAAAAAGAATTAGTTTATTGTAATAATAAATGGTATGTTTATTTAAATAAATTATGGATAACAATCAAAAATCCAAATTATATTATTAGTAAATTTATTAATAAACAATTAGATAAGACTTTAAATGAAAAATTAAAAGAAAATGATATTGATGAAGAAGAAGAAAAACAAAAAATAAATAAATTAAGACAACAATTAGATAAATCCGCTTTTATGAATGCACTAATTAAGAATTTAGAATTACTTTTATTAGATAATAAATTTACTGAAAAGTTTGATAAAACTGAATTTAAATTTGTTTTTGAAAATGGAGTATATGATTTAAAAAATAAAACTTTTAGAAAAGATATTTTAAAAGAAGAATATATTAGTAAAACATTACCATATGATTATAATCCTGAAATTAATAAAGAAAGTCGTGATTGGATATTAAGAGAATTACTTAAAATTTGTAATATGAATGAAAAACATTTAGAATATTATTTATCTATTATTGCCTTTTGTTTATGCGGAGTTCCACATCTAGAACAAGAAATATATTGTTTAATAGGACAAGGAGCGAGTAATGGAAAGACAATCGCCCTAGAGGCATTAATGGACATATTCTCAATTTATATTACTAAAGGTGATACAAAAATATTTGAAAGTGATTTTACTAAAAAACATAAGTTCGCACTTGATTTTGTAGATAAAACAAATAGAATCATTATTTGTAATGAGTTTGATGATAAAAAAGAAGTCGATAGTAAATATTTTAAGGAAATAGCAGATGGAGAAACAACTGCTATTGAAATAATGCATGGAACTAAAATCACAGAAAAAATAAATGCAAAACCATTTATTATTGGAAATTATACTTTAAAATTTGATAAACAAGATAAGGGAATTGAAAGAAGATATAAACATCTACAATTTAATACTAAATTTTTAGATAAAGATGATTTAGATCAAGAAGATCCTGAAAATTTACAATTCTTTAAAGATAAAACATTTAAACAAAAATTAATTGATAAAAAAAATGAATTTATAGATATTATTATTGAATATGCTAATAAATATTATATAAATGGTAAATTACCAGAAATACCTGTTGAGTTTAAAGAAGAACAAAACGAAGTATTAAATGCTAATAATGATTTTATGAACTGGTTTGATGATTTAGATAAAAATATTGGAGATGATGAATGGTGTTCTGCTAAAGAATTATTTGATTTATATAATTCTTATGCAAGTGATTATAATTTAGAAAAATTAGGAAAAAATAGGAATTTAATAGATAAAATGAAACAAATTAATAAATATAAATATGAAAGGCAGAAAATGGTTAATAAAATGAAAGGTGCTTTTAAAGGTTTTTCTATTAAAAAAGAAGAAAAAGAAAAACAAAATCAAAATCATGATTTAGTAATTTCTGATTCAGATTCAGATTCTGATTAAAATTTACTTTTTAAAAAAAAGTAATATCAAAAAATATTTCATATTTCACTTTTTTTTTGGAATTTCACTTTTAAAATTTGGATGTGAAATTGAAAGTGAAATGGATTTAATAGTGTTATTACTTATTATTTATATTAATATATATATATATATTATTTATTAGTATATTATATTATATATTATATTATATATTACTTATATAGTTCTCATTTCACTTTTCACTTCACTATTGTTTTTTTTTTAATTTTTTTTTTTTAAATATTTATATTTTTATTTTTTTATATATTTACAAAAATGATATGAAATGCAAAAGTGAAAGTGAAATGTGAAACGGATGTGAAATATTAAATACAATATAAACTATTCAAAAATAATTTTATACTATATATATACGATATAAACTATTCAAAGATAAGTTTATACTATATATATATAATGGAAATAACTAAAACCTTTAAAGTATCACGAAATAATATTAATTATTTTGTTTATGAAGGATTTTGTGATAATGTAGCAACAAAATGGATTACTAAAAAAAATGAATGGGATAAAAAAATTACATTAAAATTTAATGGATCTGAAATGATTTATAAAGATACATTTGGAGAAGATATAATTATATTAGAAAAAGATGAAGATGAATATTGGGGTTGGATTGATTGTATGAAGAATAGAGAAAATTGTAATTGTAAAACTATTGATTATTTTAATAAACAAAAATATATTGATTATGTTAGTAAAAAATTTAATATAACTGATTCACTATTACATACTTTACATTTATCAACAAGAGAACAATTAAAATCATATATATCAGAAAATCATAAATTTAATATTAATGATTTAGATTAAAGTATCACATTTTCCATAATTTTATTAAATTCTTTCATATAAGCACTGGACGCATCAGATGATGTATGATATAATCCAAGATTCATTAATTTACCCATAATAGTTATTTTAGCTATATACTTATTACCAATTCTATAAACGCCCCGAGGTAAGCCATTTTTTTTTGTTCTTTTCTGTCTCATTATATTTTGTACTCTAGTACATATTTGTAAATTATGTAAGTAATTATTAGTAGGATTATTATCAATATGATCAATTGTTAAATTTGGAGCTGGTACAAAATCTAAATAAGCTAGGGCAACCAATTTATGTATATGAAAAGTATAAGGTTGTTTTAAATCACTTCTTATATCAACACGCTTATAACCATCTTTATCAAATCGTGGTTTTAAGAATTTTTGTCTTTTAATCGAGTATATATCTCCACTATTATAAATTAAATAATTTGAGAAATTTTGTATTGAACTCATCTTATATCAGTATAATATATTTTTTTTTCTAATTATAAACTAATTTATTTTTTAATTAATAGATTTTTATTTCATAAATATTTTCTATTGTAATAATATAGCTATGAGTGATATTGAATCTGATGAATCTCTACATGAAGAAGAACAGTATAATAACGACGAAGGAGAAGTGTACGAGACTGTAATAAAGAAAGGATTAGATAGGAAAACTAATAAAGAGATTAAAGTAAAAAAACCTAGAACACCAGCTCAGATTGCAGCAACTGAAAGAATGCTAGCTGCCAGAGCAGATAAAAAGAAAGCAAAAGAGGAATCTAAAATTGAAAATGAAAATCAAATTGATACTGAAAATCAAACTGAAACTGAACCTGAAAACCCTAATAAAAAAATATCTAAAAAACACATTAAGCATATTAATTCAATTGAAGAAGCAAAGAAAGCTAATGTTAAAATAACTAAAAAAGCTGTTAAAAAAATCAAACACGAAATTAAAAAGGAAATGCCCCTTAAAGAAGTCTATAGGGAGAAAGTGATATACATGATCCCGACTCAAGATGGATTTATTCAATCTGATACTATTCCCCGCCTTACAAAAAATGAGTTGAAAAAAATGGAGAATGATCAGATAGTAACTCAAAAGGAAATTGAAACAGGAAAAAAAATATTAAGAAAAAAGAATGGAAGTGAAGATCAACGAAATAAGCCTCGCTCTGAAAAACAACTGGCTCATGCACGAAAATTATCAGAGATGAATAAACAGCGTAGCATAGATAAAAAAGCCAAAAAAAAAGAAGATCTTAAATCCGAGATTAAAAGTGCTTTGATTGATGTTGTTAGTCGTCCTATTGACGAGGTTAAAAAAGAAATTGAACCTCCAAAATATAATTTCGATGTGTATTTTTAATCAGAATCACTAAATAGACATTCACTAAGTAATACACATTTGATACTTTTTTTATGTCTTTTTAAATTTATTTTATTAATTAAACAATCACATTTATCACATTTAATTTTTTCTTTTAGTTTATCTTTATTTTCTTGATAATATTCTTTTTTATATTCATTTAGTTTATTTTTATTTTCATGATAATATTCATTTAGTTTATCTTTATTTTGCTTACGATATTCTTTATTATATTCTTTTTTCTCTTCTTTTGTAATATAACATCGATAACTATTTAAATTACCATTTAATGATTTTCTATAATCTTCTTCAATTTTTCTTAATTCTGCATTAGAATCATATTCTATATCGGCTACCCATATACAATTAATATAATTAATATTATTTTCAATACATGATTTATATAATTTTCTATGTGTAAATTTTTTTAAACTTTGATTATGTTCTGCCTGTCTTCTGCATAATTTTGCTGTTGTAGAACCAACATAAATATTATTTTCATTTAATTCTATTTTGTAAATCTGTCCTTTCATTATGGTTTATTATGGTGTTTTATTTCTAAATCATTTATATATATAATCTTATTTACTCATTTTATCTAATAAATTATCAAGTATTATTCGTTTTGTTTTATGCTCTACTTCACTAGTATCCTCTAAAGCATGACTATCATCAATATCTTCTTTATCTAATCTAGGAACTGGTTCTTGTAATATATTTTGTTGGTTTTGTACTGCTCCAACCTCACGCTCAGCAGTCAATATTCTTCGCGTATTTGATTTAGTTTGTATAGGAAACAGTTCAATTAATAAGCTGATTTCAAAATTTACTCCATTTAAATTTAAAATTTTATCATCTTGATTTGTTAATGTCATACTAATAAAATCTATTGTTGTAGCACTAATAATTGATGTAGTCCGATAATCACTGTTATTTAAATATATTAAAAAATTTGAATTTACATCAATACTTATTTTCTGTAAAATACTTGAATTACCATTTCGGCTGGATTGAGTGTTTGCATCGCTCAAATTAGACCTTACCATAATGCTATGAACCGTACAAAGATTACATACATTAACTGATTCAGTTGAATTACCAGCAGATATAGTAATATCAATTTGATCTTCTTCAAATCCAATTACTTTATTAATAGTTGAAGAACTAAAATTTATTGTGTGATCTGAACCAGAAATATTTTCAAATGTGATTTTATTTTTTTGAGTATTATACGTTGTTGTGAATAATGCACTGAAATTTGTATCATCATTAAAAAACTTTACTAATTCAGTTATATTATAATCTTGATTAGTAAATGTTAATGTATTATTAGTATTATATACTAATATATTATTTTCTAAATCCGATGATATATTATAAAATGAATATGGTATCTCTGCAGATATCAAAGTAATATGTGCTTCTTGGTTTTCTTTTATATCTATTGCAGATAGTAATTGAACTGTAAAATCTGTATTTAAATTATTATATTTTGTTTCTTTACTTCTAATATGAATAATATTAGAATTAATAGCTTGAATAATCGGCGTATTCATTATAATATAATATATTATTTTTTTATTTTATTATAATATATATATATATGAATTTTGAAATAATCAAAATTACAGAAGAACATGATATGTTTAAAGATACAGAAAAAAAAGATAAAGCTCCCGATTTAGAGCGTAATCGTAAAACTGAAAAAAAAAATAAAATTCAAAAAAATAAAAAAGGAAAAGTATTTTAATATAAAATAAAATATTACAGTATAATATAATGGCTCGTAATTTGACAAACACTAATTCAACGACAAATGTTTATGTAAATACTAACCTATCTGCTATACTACCATTAGAAGAATCACAGAGTTCATTTAATAATCCTATTGTAATTAGTATGAAAGGCTTAACTGGATTAGGAACAGCAGGACAATATATCAAAATGAATGCTGGGGCAACCGCACTAGAATATGGTGATGCCGACCCATCTTTTATTAGAATAGCAGACGAAACTATTGGTTCAAACAGTTACGGTATTTTATACGACCCAACTTACCCAAAAAGTCTAGCTAATGCGTATTTGAAATATCATACAAACGGAACTGATTTGAGATTAAATACTCGTGTAGGAACTTCAACAGGTATACATTTAGATTTTGGTAATAATAATGTTTTCTCGTTTCTAAGTGGTGGAACTATGAAAGTAAAAAATTCAGGACAATCTCAATATGAATTTACTTATCCTAATCAAAGTGGGACAATAGCTTTAACTAGTGGAATACCTACTCAATATTGGAATTTTTCTAATACTAATACTGGTATTCTTTATCCTACAAGCACAGCATATAGTGTCCTTATTGGAACAAGCACACCAAGTTCTGTTTCATATTCATTAGAAACAAGTAAATCTATTTTATGTGGGGATAAGTTAGATGTGTTAGATGATTTAACCGTAAGCAATATTTGGAGAGTGGAATATTCATCTCCTTATACTTATTTTTATGATCCTACAAATTATAGTATCAGTAATCCTTACAATCAATATCATACGAACGGTACATTATATTCAAGTAATCTACCAGTTAATAATGGAACAAGCAGTAATTTTAAATGGTCTGTTGCTAATTCAAAACAATTAATGAATTTAGACGCGAATGGATTATTAACTGTATTTGGAACAACCCAAAGTGAAATTAAAATTATGAATGATGGTAATACTAATGATGTAAGTATATTGAATTTTACTAATAATAGTAGTCCTGATTTCTATAAATTTGAATTTAAAAATTCAGCAAATACATTTACTTTATGGAATTATACAAATCCTGTATTTAATCACGACGCAGTTAATGATGTTTTTACTGTTGAAGCTGATTTAACAGTAAAAAACAATATATATAATACATCGGTGATAGATATTAAATGTTCTAATGTTGCTGGTGCTAAATCTATATTAGATTTTTCTATTGCTGGCGTTGGGATGAAGTTTCAATATATATACGACCTCAATAGTGATTCATTTTTATTAAAAAATATAGCAGGAACAACCCTAACATCAATCAATACATTTAATGAATTCACTACTTCTATGAAAACTACTATTCAAAACCAATTAATTTTAACTGGTTCTGCTCCACAAATATCAAATGGAACTTATACATATACTCTACCAAGTTCTTCAGGGACTTTAGCGTTAGAAGCTGGTGGATGGGAAAATTTCAATTCTGTTACATTAAAACCCTCTAATACAAGTATAGAATCAATTTTAGTAAAAAATGCTATTGAACTTTATGATAGTTATTCAAGTCCAACTGAAGGATACCAAATTTTAGTTAATCATACTGATAATACATTTAAAATTACAAATTTAGCAAACAACAAAAATATATTTACTTTTGATAATGATACAGATATTGTAACTTCATCCATGCAGCACTCAATAAGCAATCAATTAGTTTTAACTGGTTCAAGTCCCCAAATTTCAAATGGAACACAGACCTTCACATTACCAAATAGTAGTGGAACACTAGCATTAACAAGCAACATCCCTTCTTTAACAAATAATATTAGACTCGCAGATATTACAAATTACGGAATAATTTACGATCCTAATTATACATTATCGCTAGCAAATTCTACTTTGAATTATCATACAAACGGAACAACTGTAAGATTAAATTGTAGAGTAGATAGTGGCGGTAGTAGTTCAAATATAGGTTTAGATTTCGCTAGTAATAATGTTTTTAGATTTGATAGTAGTGGAACTATTAATGTTAAAAATTCAGGACAAAGTATGTATGCTTTTAATACACCAAATAAATCAGGCACAATAGCATTAACAGATGATATTTATTGGACTAAGGTGGGAACTGAACTTCAATACGGCGCTGGGGATGTGAGATTTAATAGTCTAGTTGCTTATAATAGTATTAGTAATAAAATTATAAACAATACAAGTTATGGATGGCAATTTCAGGGGACTTCTGGTCGCCAAATATCAATAACTGGTGCTACATCTTATTATCCTTTCATAGGTTCATCTTCATCATATCCGTATGTAAATCATATTAATAATATTGGTGATGCTTATAGAATATCTGGGACTTCATCCAGTAATTTACAACACGAATTTTTTGGTAGAGTTGGTATTCAAATCGCAAGTCCAGCAGTACCTCTACACGTAGCATCTCAAAGTAGTGGCGGTGGGACTTTTACAAGTGGATTTTATGCTCGTTCTTATGCGGCTGGAGGCGGGTTTGCGAGTAATAATGGATATTCTGCTTGGAATACTGACCCTATTAGTATAGTAGGTGAGGGTGGTGGATATTTTAAAACTGGTTATATAGTAGCATCTGATAGAAGAATAAAAACAAATATAGAAGATGTGCCTGATAATTTAGCATTAGAATATTTAAGAGATATACCGTGTAGATATTATGAATATATTGATAAAACCCGTGGTTATGATAAAACAATTGGATTTATAGCACAAGAAGTAAAAGAAGTATTCTCTCTCGCTGTTTCACAAGGAGAAGAAATTGTGCCTGATGTTTATAAAAATATTATTTGTATATGGACTGAAAAACAAGATAAATTTATTTTGAGTTCGCCTGATTTGACTAATGTTAGTGGTATTGAATATCTATTTTATGGACTGTGTGAAGGTGAAGAATGTGAAGAAAGAATACACGCTATTGGTAATGAAGATAACACATTTACATTTGATAAAAAATTTGATAAAGTATTTTGTTATGGTAGTGAAGTGAAAGATTTTAATAGATTATCACATGAAAAATTATTTACTTTAAATTTTAGTGCTACACAACAAATAGATAAAATACAACAAACACATATAACAGAAATAGCGTTATTAAAAGAAGAAAATGAAACATTAAAAACAGAATTAGAAACAATAAAAAATGAATTGACTTTAATAAAAGAATTATTAACAAAAAATAATATTGTATAATATTATGATGTCAGGAGCAGAACTAATAGCTATAATTTCGGTAGGAGCAACAGCATTAGGTACACTTATAACAACTGTCTTTACAAGTATGAGTTTATCACGATGTAAAAATATTAATTGCTGTTATGAGTGCATTTTGTGCGATAGAGAACTAGTTAAAGATGAAGTGATAGCTCGTCAGGTTGAAATAAATGCAGAAAATAAT
>Ga0222718_10003824_pt1 | contig 12752 bp, 8 predicted proteins | sample C33_27DmetaG_FD_165045 | JGI IMG/M metagenome (GOLD analysis project Ga0222718, IMG submission 165045) | Estuarine water microbial communities from San Francisco Bay, California, United States - C33_27D | ecosystem: Environmental > Aquatic > Marine > Unclassified | place: USA: California... | reverse complement strand
CCAGCGATTGACTGGGCAGCTGTTGCATTTGTAACGGCCTTTAAGTTACCTTCAGAGGTGGTAAAGTTTGCACCTTTTCTTAGTGAATTCCAAGTCGCAAAGTTATTAGTCGGGCTGTCCGGCACGACATCGCTTGCGGCTAGGCCAGAAACAGCAAAGTGATTGCCATTACCACTTGTATCTGCTCCTATACCACTTGCATTTTGACCAGTGCCAATCTGCTCAAATTCAAGACGATATCCGTTGTTGCCGAAAGTTAAGCCACTTGTGTCCTTTGGCACCCAAATTCCGTTTTTAGTCTCCGCAAATTCTGTCGGCGCATAGCTTTGACCATCACAGAAATTTATGTCTGCAAGGTAGTGGTCACAGCCAGGATTGCCATTTGCAATACCAGTTTTGCCGCCCCAATTTTGTGACACGCCACTTGCATTAATAAATGACCAAGTAGACTGCGTAATACCATCTGATGTCGCTGTGTATTCTACACCGTTAACATACATTCGCAGTCTGTTTGCTTGTGTTCCTTCATTCAGATCTGCTCTAAAAACGAAGTGATACCAAGCAGATGAATCACGCCAGAGTTGATTTGTCCAGTTTTTGTTTCTACCACCCGGCAATTCTGTTTGATGCGTAATATAGTGGTTAACAAATGAAAAAAAGCTGTAAGCAGAGCCGCTAGTTCCAGCACTAAAAAACTCATTAACGCCTTGATTAGTGCTTTGATTCCACCGCTTAATCCAAAAACTCATAGTCCAAGTTGTTGAACTGCTTGGCGTTCCGGCTGTCCATTGTAAAGTGGTGTTGTCAGCGTCAGACATACGCAAAGAGTTATCAATGAGGTATGGGTAAAAGCCGCCACCTTGTGCAGATGCACCAGCAACATTAGACATTGCAAAATTATGTATTGACATTCAATAAATTCCCTACTATAGTTTATTATGCAAGAGCAAGAGTTGCAACTGCATGAATTTCAGTTGCAGACTTAACTACATAATCAATTCTATCAACACCGGCAGCAGTGGTTGTTAATGTTGGTGCTGTTCCACCAGCGAACTTCCAGTAAGAACCCCAAGATGCAGTCCTTGAACCTGTTCCGTCTTGTGTGATAAAGATTGCACCAGCCTGTCCAGCGACAAGGTTTGATGGATTTGCGAATGTAGCATTAGTGTCCAGAGTAACACTAAAGAAATTTGAATCACTCATGTCTGCTGTAATCGTTGCTGCACTTGTTAGTGCAGTAATCTCACCACTCTGTCCAGCAGTGAAGTTTTGAACCGTATCTGTCTTTGCAGTATCAGCATCGTATCCTTGAACAGATACACCAATCGCTGATCCAGCAAGTGCCGAAGTTCCACCAGCGGTAGAACCATCGTGAACTCTTAATTGTTTGTTCGTAGTATCGACAGTGATTTCACCAACTGCACCAGTAAACGCATCGTTCTCTGCAGCGGTGCCTCTACGAAATTGTACTTGTTTTGCCATTTATGAAACACTCCCGAAGTCTAAGTTAGAATCTAAAGAACCAGTGACAAGACCCCAATCTTCACCAGTTGCAAGTTTAGCACTTGTTATTGCACCGTCTTGAATCATTGCAGTGACAATTTGATTGTCTGCAATTCTACGAGCAGTTGTGAGAAGTCCTAAATGTTTGACTTCAATCTCTGAATCCTCATCTGGAGCAGAGGTAAACCGCAATGTATCATTCGTTACTGTTGTCGTAACAAGTGTATAGTTAGTTGTTGCCTTCTGAACAATACCGTCAACAGTCACAAGAATTGCACCGATAGCGAATGGTGCTTGTGACATAATATAATCTGTCTGAGATACCCCAGCAGTAAATGCATCTGTGGTAAATGATCTCAATCCAGCTTCTAGTGTTGCAGCGGTTACAGAACCAGCGGCAGGTGCAGTATTGATTGTACCAATACCACGATGAACGACATAAATTTCAGCAGTGGAAGATGGAGCTTCTGTGAAACGAAGAACCTTATATTCACTACTACCATTCTGTTCAATACTAAATGCAGCAGTTGGTTCTTGAACCACGTTGTCCAAAACCACATAAAGGTTTTCTTCATTGCCACCAGGCACTTCATTAGTAAGTGTAAAATCTACAGTAGAACCATCTCCATTAAAATCTTCTTTAACGAAGTTTGGTGATACTAGATTTGTATATGGTGCTCCAATGTAATTAGACATTATATACCCCTTATGTTACATCTTCTAGAATTGATGCAACAACATCTACAGTTGCAGCAGTAGCATATACTTGAACTTTATCATCACCATTCAACACAATCTTTTGTCCAGCCACAACTTTCAAAGCAGAGCCTGATGGAACTGGTGCATTCTTCACAATGTGATATGAGTTTGTAGAACTGCTATCATATACAACAACTGATACTTGAACAGCAGATGTTCCAGTATTCGCAACATCCAGTTCGATAAGAATTGAGTTGACGGCAGTACCATTATTTGCAGTATATACATCTGTCGGCGAACCACTTGAGGTGGAAACACTCGTTGCAAATGCATTCTTAAAATTGTTTGCCATTCTTTTATCTTCCTTTGTTTAATCTATTTATAATGATTACCCGAGCGCTACCGCCAGAGCAATACCAAATCCTTCAGTAGCTATTCTACCACCAATTGTAGGAAATGTCAATGTGCCAGTCATTGTTCCACTTGAATCTGTAATTGCACCATTAATACCAATTCCAGTATTTACTGATGAAAATTTTGTTGCTCCGTTAAATTGAACATCAACCCCAGATGTTGCATCAACTTCAGTTATATTATTACTATTAATCTTTAGGTTGCCAGTTCCATTGTGAACTACTTGTGAATGTGTACTATCGTGAAATATTTGTAAATCATCATCTGTACCAAATTTAATTCTTTCACTGGCAACACCAGTAGAATCATCAAAGTCGATAACTGTAGGAAACATTACGGAACTCAAAGCACCCTCTAGTTGTGCAATTGCTTCGACAACATCTGTTACTGCATTTCCATTCACAGAAGAAGGTAGATTTGCAATATCACCCACATCAACTGCGAGTTCATTGAATTCTACTCTCCACTCCTCAAAGGTAAAACTAGCTGGGGCGTTACGATCTGCCATTATTTCTTATCCATCATTTGTATTAATAGAGATTTAATTTCATGCATCTCTGACTTTAAACTATTTATCTCTCTTACTGCATCTCTTAGTTGATCTTTTTCTTTCTTTTTATTTTCCATCATCTTCATATAATTATCAAATGTACTTCTGTCAGTATTAATAATAGCTTTAGAGTTTTCTTCTCTTACAAGGTCACCATGACCATCTACTTTTATATAATTACTCATATTACAACGCCAATGCCAAAACTCTAAGGTTTCTAATCTTTGGCACTTCTACAGTAGATGTTGATTTAAATTCTATTTTAATAGCACAATTTGAGAATGCAGACAATCCACTAATAGTATATTCTCTTTCTCTATAGATATCTCTATTTTCGTCAGGATTGTCTGATACTGCAAGTTCTGCCTTAACATATGGAATATCATCAAAGTCTCTATCATCACCCTCAGAAGAAATCTTATAGTAAATATCTAAGATTGCTGGTTCTGGACGATTTGCCTCATACATGATTCTCAATGCAGTTGCTGGATTAGCAAGACTAAATCTTTTTGTTAGATAGTTTGCAACATTTGATGTACCCTCTGGAGCAATACCATCAAGATAATTTTCATGTTGAGTTATAGTAATTGATGAACCAGCACTTTCAGTTGTTGTTGCTGGAGTGACAGTAATAGTAGAACCATCTGCAGCAACAGATTTGATTGTGAAAGTTGTATTGTTATTAGAACTTCCAGATATAGTAATATTCTTACCAATATCCAATGTTTTAATTTCATCTCTGATTGTACCAGAAGCTGTAGCTGATATTGTTGAACCTGAGAAGGATATACCAGTTGATGCACCCAAATTCCTATCATCAATTTCTGTTACATTTATATCATTTTGTGCATAGTTAGTAATTCTATTTGAAGTCATACACAAAGAAACTCGTTCTGTATCAATCACTGGAGAAAGATATGAGTTTGTTGTTGTAAGAATTGCTTCTAGTTTTGCAGAAGTTCCACTTATAATATTATTTGTTCTTCCACCTGTTAGTTTAACAACAGCATTCTCTTCAGAGGCAATAAGATTTCTAAGTGGAGGATAATAGTTATCGTTTTCTTGAACCGTAATCACGCCCTGTTTAGAATAACCAGTAGACATACCAGTATAACGATATACTGTTGAGGTCTGTGGGAATTTAAGTTGAGATATAGAAGGTTGAACAATATCACCAACTAATTGGTATGTAGCTTTTACTGCATTTCCACCAAAGAAGTCATTACCTAAAACAGAGTTTGATCCTGTAATATCTGCGTTATCAAGTGTGATAACATAAGTGTCAATTGTAGTTTCACTAACTTGATGTTGTGCATTTAATGCTTCAGCATCTATACCCTGTGTTGTAGAATTTGCGCCATAGAAACCATCAGCTATATTACTAAAGGTTACAAAATCATTATCTTTGAATCCATGATTCTTGTGTGTTACACGAACTTTATTAGTTCCTGTTGCACACTGGAAAGGATTGTTACTCAAAGTTCTTTTAGGAAGAGCGTTATTCACAAAAATTGGATTACCAGTTGCAGTTGTATCAAACTCTGCACGATTAAGTGTAAACTTAATATCTCTATATTGATGCGGCGTCCATGTCTGTCCATTCTGTGATAGGAACAAAGTTCCCTTTAGTGGATTAGAGGACACGATACGATTATCTGTCAAGTTAGTTTGTCCAACCTCTGAGAAGAATATTCTCAACCCAGGCTCATCTACCTTGACTAAGAATGCATACTCAATATCATCCTGTAGATATACTGGAGAGTCAAATGTAAATTTTGTTGATACGGTTGCATCATCAGAAACATTTATATCTTTTACATCTAGAATTTTTTGTGTTATAATTTTATGAGAAGGATGTCCTTCAATGGTATTTACAATCTGAACAATAACGGGGCGTGTTCCAGCAGTCTGGAAGAATAAATCTATAGATGTAATGAACACACCATTTTGTCCAGCAGAAATAAATGTCTGTGCCAGTGGATCGTGTCCGCCGCCACCATCACCGCCATCACCGCCATCGCCGCCGCCGCCATCGCCGCCGCCACCATCACCGCCATCACCGATTGCCTGAGCCCAGTTTAATGATGTTCTAGAAGAAACTGCACCACGAACATCACGAGAAATAATACGAGTATCTTGTACCCTATCACGAACAAATTCAGCTCTTCTAACATTAAGAATTGTCTGTTCTCTTTCTTCAGCTATACCTGTTGCAGAGTAAATCTTTTCTGCTTTTGAGGAGTGTAGTCCTGTTTCTGGGTTATTATTAATATTATCAATCAACCTAAGAACACGTTCACCAGTTCTAAATCTAAGATTATCTTGGTTTGGAATGTAAAATACACCAGTAAATCTACCAGTATCATCTGTAATAAGATTATCAGTATCCGACTTCATTGGTGGCACTGTTGTTGTGGAAGTTGTTCCATTAATGCCTGCCAGTGTACAAGTATTTGTTGAACCATTACTAATTCTAGGAATAGTTCCCAAAAGAACATCATTGATAGCAAATCCATTTATCACATTACCAACTTTAATATCAACAGGAAGCGATGTGCTTGAATCTGAAGGATTTTGAATTGTTACATGAGCAGATGCTTGTAGTCTTTGACAAGAACCACCAGAAGTATAAGTACTAATAGTTCCCAATACACTTCCATCAATGTTTTGAATGGTAATATTATTACCACTTACACCAGTTACAATGTAGTTATTATTTGCTGAATTTCTGTAATTTAATTGTGTCGAACCACCAACACTACTAAACTGGACATGGTGTCCTACACTAATACCACTCACACTTGCAAGTGTAATTGTTGCGGTAGTATCATTAGTTTTTACTACAGCTGATACGTTTGTTGCAGTATGTACTTGGTTTTTGATAATATCACCAAAACTAAATGCTTGAACTTGTTCGCCCGCAAACGATCTTGCTGGATCAGTTGAAGCTTCGGGGCCAGGATCTTCAATATTATTAAAGTCAAAAGTATCACGAGATGAAGATGTTACTGTAAAAGTATTATCTGGGCGAAGATAATCGGTAACATTCTCATTATCAAAGAAAGCATAAACTTTTGTGTTTGGTCTCAAGTTTTGAATAATGAGTTGAATTGGGCGTGATCTCATAAATGGAATCATATTAATACCAACAATTCTATCACCAAGATTTTTGCTGTCCATAGTAGATTCTATTGTTGTTTGTAGTCCAGAACGAACTTGCCCTACTTGTTGTGTTCCGACTTGTCTAGTAGAAGTAGTTGTAAAGTTTGACAAAGTATTACCATCATTGCGATTAAAAGTACTACTCCAACTTTCTGTTCCTGTCCAAACTCTTTGACCAAACCAATCATTCTGCCAAGAGTTCCAAACAGTTCCAGTTACACCCATTTCTTCAGCAAGTTTATTGATAACATCAAAGTTATTATCATCATCAACAATAACATCAGGTCTACGAGTAACATCATTCCAATCATCAGAGTATGGAACAAGAATCATCTCACCAGTAAATGGTGCAACCTTATATGGATTTCCATCAAAACTGTCTGATGCATATGGATTTTCAATATAAGCTTCTTCTGTATAAGGAAGAGTAATAATACCGTCTTTATGTTTTTTGTATCCAGAAGAAGCTCTAGCAGAAGCGGTTGATAGGGTTTCAACCATACCAATAGTATCACTAAATGCCATTGGGCGTGCTGTACGATTTTGGAAATCTACAGCAATTCTGTAGTCTGAACTTTCATAATCGCCGATAGCATGACCAGTAAAGTTGTCTACAATAAATCCATTTTTGAGTCTGTCGTTGCCATCTTCATCTTTAATAACAAGAGATGCAGTTTCTTTTTCTAACAAATTGAGTGATGTGTAAAATTCTAGATTAGATATTCTTTTATCCAGTTTACCAATATCACGCATTGTGTATCTACGATTGTCGAATTTCTTTGTTTGAATTTCATTTAAGTCAACAACATATGGAGACATTTTAATTTCAAACATAACCATACCACCGTCTGGAGACTGTGGTGGAAGGGGATTTAGAGCTGGAACACCAGAAATAACATTAAAGTGTCCAAGTCTATCCATGTAAATCAAATCTGTTCTAGCAAGATAAAATGAGAAATCAGCAGAAAGATTTGTACCAATATGAGGCAACTCTGTAATAGATGCGGTTGCACCAGAGAATGTTCCACTGTCATCAACACGAGGTCTAAAATCAAAAGCATCTCTTAAATCAAAAGATTTTCCAGAATCTCTAGAGGTAAAGGAAGGAATGTTTTTATAGTCCAAACCAGAATATGAATCTACTGAAAAATAATCTCCAGCTCCATGTGTAAAGTAATCAAAGGTTACACGAAGTGAACCAGTAGGAACTGGTTGGCCAGGTTTAAGTCTAATAGATGCAAGATCATAATATGCATCACGCATACCGCTATCAAAAATATATCTGTTTGTTATGTCAATGGCATTAGAAGAACTATACGAACCAAAAGATGATGCCATACTAACAGAACGAAGTCTATAACCATCAGCTTTACCTAGAGTTACAGTTGTAATTGCTGCAGCAGCTGATGATGTAATATCAACTGATGCATTTTCTACCAAACTCTTTGTTTTTTCAACAGCAGCAGTCGCACTCAAGTCAATTGAAGCAATAAGTGCGATAGAGTCAGTAACCGTAATCGCATTTTGTGATAGTGAAGAAAGATTTTTTAGTTTTACTTGCAGTCCACCACTAGAAACCTCAATGTTAGTTGTTGCTAAATCTAGAACTTGATTTTGTGTTGTATTAACAGCAACATAGTTCTGAAGATTTTGTGCAGAAGAGAAGGATTCGTTTTCTTGTACAGCAAAGGTAACAGAACCACCATCAGAAGCAATAGATGCAGTAGCAGGAAATTGTCTTCTTACTGTATATGAAGTAGATTGTTCATTATCTGGATTGGTTGTAGAATCGCCCCTAATCTTTCTTAGTCTGAAGAAATTACTATCAAATACAAGGATTTTTTTATTTGCTTCAGCAATAGTTGCATTAAATCTTTTTACAGTTCCCCCAGAAATAGTTGTTCCAGCATATGAAGGAATAGTTAGTGAAAGGTTGTTTGTCACAGTAACAGGGCCAATTGGGCCTACATCATTTACAAAGATATAGTCTCCATTTTGTAACTCTGTGTTAAATAGAGTACCAACACCAGTAACAGTTGTAGAAGAATTTGTTACAGTAACAGAGCCGAACATATTTGTTTTGGTTGCACTTGTGTCTGCTATGAAGTTTGTTCCATCAAAGGATTTAACATCTCTCTCAAACGTCTTACCGTCATTCATTGAAATATCAAACAAACCTAACTTAAAACGAACCTCAGAAATTGTTCCAGTATAATCTCCATCGTGTAGAGAGAACGAACGAGCTCTTGCTGTACCAACTGCTGTACCGCCGCCAGGCTGTCCACCAAAATCATCATAAAGAGCAAGTTCCTCAAATGCATTAATGTCTGGAATGTTTATTGCGTTTTCTACAAGAACATAATTTCCTACAGGGGTTTGAATTGGTCTGTCAACTTCTCTATCAAAGGTTCTTGGTTTATCTACAGAAACGATCTGCGAACCCATAGTTTCAAGTTCATACCCCTCAACATAAGCTTTTCCAGGCGCTATTGAAAATGCAACTTTAGATTCCGCCCCGCCAGAACTTTCTAGAAAAACTCCACGATTGCTTCCATCGTTTAGGTGTTCTCTTTTTTCTAAACTAAATGGACGAACTTCATAGTTACCACTTTCATCGTAAGTTCTACGAGCAAGGGTGTGTTCTAAAACAGAGTAATCTGCATACTTTGTAAATTTTTGCAGTTCACCATTTTCTACACGAGCGAGTTCAATAAAGTCTGTATCATCTGTTGCAGTTAGTAATTTTTTAGTAAGTGTTAATGTGATTTTGAATCTGTGAGCGCCAGGGGCATTAACATTAGAAGAACCTTGTGCATTATCAAGAAGAGAACTATCCTCTTCTGGTGTGACAAAATTTTCAGAAATTTTCCAACCAATACGATATGTTGGGGTATTACTATATTTGTCTAATAGAATAACTTGTTCTGAATTTTCGACAAAAAATCCGTTTACAAAATAAACACCCTTGTGAACTAAGAACGCAGAACCAATACCAACAGATCCACTAGCGCCTTGAATAGCAGCAGAGCGTTCTACAGTTTGATTTGTTGTAAGTTTGAAGTTTGTAGTTGTAGTGTTATTTGCATTGGTAGAAGTAATTGTTTCACCAACACCAAACTTTTGAGTAATACCATCAGTACCAGTATTCTCATATTTAACATAAAGAGTAAGAGGGTCAGTGTCATTTGCAGCAACAGTTCCAATAACTCTTGCCTTTAGTCCAGAAGTTGCTGAAACAATAATCTTGTCTAAAAATTCTGTTCTATAGTTTTCAACAGTTTGTGCATTAAAAATAGAATCTAGCTTTATATAATCATATTCTTTATCATAATTCATATCGCCAGGAATTACCATAGAACCCTGTTCAAATATATGTTGTCCTAGTTTATTAATTTGCTCCTGTAAAATAGTTTGCAGCTGCGTAAGCTCTCGTGCTTGCACAGCGAAACTTGGACGAAACATTACACGATGAAAATTTTTATTCGTAGCGTAATCGTCATTGTATGGAGATACATTAAAGTTAGTTAGCGTTTCAGCCATTTATATACACCTTTTCAATTAGAATTCTATAACAATTTTAATATCTTCTGTCTGATCTGAAGCACGAGATATTGGTCTTCTGTTTTCTACATAAAGAATTTTACCACTATCTGGTTGTAACTCTGGATTTGCATAACCGTTTGCATCAAAAGATAGAGTGTTACCACCAGCAAGTGTTACTGGATTAGTAGATGGTTGTGCTGGAACACCAACAGAACCAGAGGTAGCGCCAGTTATGTCTCCAGCACCACTGAAGGCAACATAATCGCCATTAGTATTTACGCCATAGTTTTCCCAGCGTTCTTGTAGGTAGTATAGAATTTTGTTTGTTGCATCATATTCAACAACTCTACCTACTGCACCAGTAGTTGTTTGTGAGATTTTTTCATCTGGTTCAAATATTGTAGATGCTGAAGAGAATGCAACCGCATATGTTTGTCTTGCAGTTGTTCCATTATATACGCCACTACCACCATTAGTAGTTGGATCAACAACAATACCAACTTCTCTAAAATCATTTCCTACAGCAAAGTCATCGCCTTCTGCTTGTTCTAGTTTAGCATTGAGCATAACATAATGCCCACCAAGTTCAGAAATACCATTATGGCCGTGTCCAACAATAGGAGAGATAATGGGGATTATAGAACCAGAAGTTCCAGCACCAATATTTCCAGCTGTGGTTAGTGTGTTGTTAGTATAGATATCAGTTAAGTCAACTACACCATATGTGTAACGAGAACCAGAATTTTCTACTTGAGTATTTGTTGCAAGAGAACCGAAAGCTTGGATTTCTCCACCAGATACAACAATTTTAACAATACCACCAGAACCATCGCCACGAATAGGAGAATAGTAAGTTCCATTTGTGTAACCAGAACCGCCTGTTACCTTTACAACTTTAATAGGAGCACCATTAAATGGAGTAGTATCACCAGAGTTTGTTTCTGCATCGCCAGAAACGGTAGAGTTGGTGTTTACTGGAATAAAGTCAGTAGTAACAAACTTTTGAATTTGTGAAGTTGTCAATGTATACATATATTGAAGATAATATCCGCCCTCAAAAAATGGATCTGACTGAGTTGTTGTTGGGCCCGATGCACCAGCAGTAATTGCTGTTCCACCATTATTATCCAATACTTTATAAACTTTGTATTCATCAGTTATAAAATAAAATGTAGAATCAAATAGATTACTCGCACCAGAAGTTGTTGTATTTGATGAACTGATATTGTGTTCGTACATATCATATGTAGTATTATTTGCATAGTTTCTACGAGGAATTACATATGTAACATCAGTAGTTCCAATACGTTTTGCAGCAATCATTGAATCCCACTTGTAGTTATCAAGAGTAATAGTGTCAGCTGGAACAGGTGGTGTTGTGTCTGAACCACCACTAGTTAAACTGGTAAAGGGTGAAGTCTTACCAATAAACAAATAGTATGTTGATGCAGCAGTTTCAGAGAATGACTCAAAGAACTGTTCTGCATTATGTTGTCTGAATTTTTCAGTAATAATCGCTGCCATTGTTTTTTCCTATAATCTTATTTATTCTGCTTCTACAGCATCCCAAGAGGTCGTTTCTTCATTCCATACATATGAATCATCATCGGAGTCTGGATGAGCAACAGGAGCCTCCCATGTTTTACTTGTTGTGTTAAATGTCCAAGATGGATAAGGACTTGGGTGATAAAAATAATCATCATCACTATTATACAAATCGCCTACACCGGCATACTTGTCTCGTTGACTTCCATCTCTGAATGTTTCAATCCATTTTCCAGGCGAGGTATCTGTAAAACCAGTAAAGAAATCCTCATCAACAGTTTTTACTTCAACTACTTTACCCTTTAATATTTTTGCGTAATGTGCCATGTTACCTTCCTATTATAATGTGTATCTGATAATGATAACACCATCAGCACCATCACCACCTGTTCCGAAAGTGGAAGATGTTCCAGAAGCACCACCGCCCCCACCACCAGTGTTTGGATGAGAAGCATCGTTACCATTATTATATGGACTATCACCGTAACGGCCCTCAGCGCCACCACCGTTTCCACCTATTGGAGCATTATTACCAGTTCCATAGGCACCAGCACCACCGCCACCAGCGAACCATACATCTGAACCGATTACTTCACCAACAGAGTTTGCAGTTGCTTCTGAGGTGGATATGATTGTAGAGATAACACCGTTACCACCGTCACCAGAAGTTCCACCAGAACCGCCATCGACACCAGCAGCGCCGGCGCCGCCACCACCACCGCCACATTGGGGTGTGCTGCTGTCGCTGCCTGCTCCTCTACCACCATCATTACCTTGTCCAGATGTCCCAGAGCCAGGAAGTCCAGAGACATATGGAGATGCGCCGGCACCACCAGAACCACCGCCAGAACCACCGTCTCCAGCATCGTTCTGTTGGTAGAATGAGCCATAACCACCACCAACTGCTGACACAACTGTTGTGGATGATGGGTTTACGATAGTAGAGTTTCCACCTTGAGTTCCAAAAGTATAGGCGACACCAGTGCCTCCAGCACCAACATTAATTGTCCATGTTCCAGCGGTGAGTGTTAATTTAGATTGTGTTGAACCACCAGTAGCCGTTGCATCGCCAGTAACAGAGGTTAGTAGTCCACCAGCACCACCGGCACCGCCACGGAAATTACCACCACCGCCACCTCCACCAGCGACAACAAGATACTCTACATCTGATATTGATGTTCCTGCTGGTATTACGAGGTTTGTAGATGATGCAGTAAAGATATGTGTTTTTTCATTACCGTCTGTTAAAATAGTTCCACCAGTAGGGAGACTAGATACAGTAAATGATGTAGCGGTTGATGTTCTACTATCACTATTTGTAACTGTTACATCAACA